>Ga0181352_1000551_pt1 | contig 15780 bp, 21 predicted proteins | sample Fa13VDMLBSN_FD_130103 | JGI IMG/M metagenome (GOLD analysis project Ga0181352, IMG submission 130103) | Freshwater viral communities from Lake Michigan, USA - Fa13.VD.MLB.S.N | ecosystem: Environmental > Aquatic > Freshwater > Lake | place: USA: Michigan | collected 2013-09-23 | reverse complement strand
TGCTTCTTTCCTTGGTTTCTACTATGCTCTAAAACGAGAGCTGGAAAAAGTCAGCACAAAAGCTGAAATGATAGAAGAAAAACATAAGCAAGATCACCAAACTGTAATACAAGCCATGAAAGATCACAAAGAAGAAACTGATAAGAAGGAAGAATTGGTTTATAAGCGTATCAGTGAGATACGTGAAGAGGTTAAAGATGCACATAGTAAACTTGAAGTAAAAATTGATGGCATAGTAGGTAGTATTTCTACAATGAATACTAACTTATCTGAGCTTACAGGATATATAAAAGCTAAAAAAGAAAATTAATCCAGCTGTTCGTGCTGTTGTGTTTTGTTGATTGTTGATTTGTTGATGAGAACCCAGAAGAAATTCTGGGTTTTCTTTTGAATAAAATAAAGTTAACTTTTGGAAGTTTAAACTTTTGTAGTATATTTGAATATAATTTAAAAATCAACAGAATGGAAAATGCACAAGATCCTGGTTTTTCTCAGGAAGAAATGAATGCAAGGAAACAAGAAATGCTTGAGTTTTACAAAGAGCAGATTGAATTTCTTGAAGTTCAAGTAAAATTTGAAAGCCTTACTGCTGAGATTGAGGAGCAAAGACTCAAGCGCATAGTAGCAATGGTCAGACAAGCTCAGATTCAAAGTCCTCCTGAAGAACATGAACCTGGTGAAAAACCTGAAGAAGGTAAAAAAAGAACTCTACGTAAAGAGGCCTAACTCTTAATTGCTAAACCAACACACATGGCAATTGTAAATCAAGTACAGAAAAAAATAAGAATGGAAGTCTGGGATATTACTAAATTCCAGTTGGCTATTCATTGTCATTTACATGACATATCTATTTCTAGCCTTGATCTTAATTGTTTAACTTTATTAGCCCTTTACGGAGAGAAAGAACTTACAGAGTTTTGTGAGGCTGCTGTTGAAAAGAAAATTTTCGGCAGCAGCCAATCTGTAAGGAATGCTCTAGCCAAAGCAGAAAAAAGAAAGCTTATTGTAAAACAGGGAAGGAGTAAGAAGAAGATTCAGATTAATCCTGAGATAAGGATTCAAACAAATGGTAACATACTCCTTGACTATAAAATTGTAAGAATTGAATCCAAAAAAGATTAAACCTTTTCTTAAATCTGTAAGTGAAGATTTAGATATGGATCAAAGTCTTGTTATAGATGTCTATGAGTTTTACTGGAGTAATGTCCGTAAAAGTTTAACTACAGTACCTTATCCTAGAATAAACATTGAAAATTTAGGAGTGTTTGAAGTTAAACTTAAAACTTTAGATCTTACAATACAAAAGTACAAAGCTTATTTAAACAAGCTGGATGCTGCTAATTTCTCTAAATATCCTAAGTATGAAAATGCTAAAAAAAGATTGGATGTTTTAGAGGCTACAAAAGAGATACTGCTAGAAGAAAGAGAAAGAAAAAAACAAATTAAAATATCAAGACATGGGAACACTACTGGAGATATGGAAGCACAAGGGACAGATTCTTGAGGGAATCAAGAACTCTGTCTTCAAAAAAGAACATGTTGAGGAAGTAGCTGCAGCAAGAAATGCTATTTGTCAATCATGTGACCTTATAGATAGAACTGGTGATAAATGTGTAATGCCTGGTACACAACCATGCTGTGGTGTATGTGGGTGTTCTTTACAGTTTTTACAGAGATCTCTGTCCTCAAAATGTGAGGCAGGTAAATGGGATGCCATACTATCTGATGATGAAGAAGATCTTTTGAATGAGCATTTAAACCCTGAACAAAAATAACATGGCAATACTTTTTCTACCGGAGGAGCACAAGTATGTAAGCATTGATCCAAATGAAAAGATAGAGTGGACTAGTGTTACTACTGTTGTTTCTAAGTTCAAAGAACCTTTTGATGCTGATAGAATTGCTATAAGCTCTTCTAAAAATAAGAAGGGTAAATGGTATGGCATGTCACCAGAAGATATTAAAAATGCTTGGAAAGCAGAAGCTGATAGAGCTATTACTTTAGGTACATGGTATCATAATCAAAGAGAAGCAGATGTCCTAGAATGTGATACAATTACACGGGATGAGTGTAAACTTAAAGTAGTTAAACCTGTAGAAGTTAATGGTGTTAAGCAAGCACCTGTACAAAAGCTAGAGAATGGTGTTTATCCTGAGCACTTTGTTTATCTTAAATCTGCAGGTATCTGCGGGCAATCAGATAGAGTAGAAGTAGTTAATGGTAGGGTAGACATTTATGACTATAAGACTAATAAAGAAATTAAAAAAGAGTCTTATGTGAACTGGGAAGGTGTTTCTAAAAAAATGCTGGGTCCTGTTAATCATCTAGATGATTGTAACTACTGGCACTATACTCTTCAACTCAGCTTGTATATGTATATGATTATCAAGCATAATCCTAAGCTTAAGCCTGGTAAACTTGTTTTAGATCATGTAATATTTGAAGATGCTGGTGTAGATAAGTCTGGCAAAAAGATACATAGACTAGACCTAGATGGTCATCCCATTATAAAAGACATTGTTAGATATGAGCTACCTTATTTAAAGGCTGAAGTCATTGCTATTATTAACCAAATGAAAGAAAATGTTAAAATATAAGAAAACATGTGGGTCTTGTAATGATAAATCATTACCATATGAATCAATCCATATAGATAATAGTAAACATCGTTTTAAGAGCAAAGACGATTTTCTTTCCTGGAATAACTTACTATATGATTTTAAACCTTGGTTTACTTATAAAAGAAAATCTTTATATAGAACCAGTACTTTATGGATTGTAAAACTTAATGATATATCTTCTGCTTCTAAATTTGAAAAATTAAGCGATGCTTTAAAAGAATTGTTTTGCTTTACAAACATTCTAAAATAAATAAGAATGCTACAGCTTAATCCTATGATCGCCATTAAAAAATACTAAAAGCAAATGTCTAAATTAAACGAAAATATAGAACTATTTAAGTGTTATGTAAAAGCATCCCACTTTACAAAAGATGATGCTGATAAAGATACTTATCACAAAGCATATGCTTTTGCAGTTCAGTCAGTAGCAGGAAAAATACTAACTTTTCATGTAATGACAGATTACGGCATGCTTAGATCAAGGGTGCCTATATCTGAAATATATATGGAGATTCCTAAAAATGATATTCCTTTTCACTTTAAGCAGCTTTGGGATTGCTTTTCTGAAAATGTTAGTGTGATTACTTATGACTACTTATATGAAAAGAGATGTCAAGTTGTTTTAAAAAATGGCACCAAAGTATGGGCTACATATCTGATGACTGTTGATTGGTATAAAAATCCTTATTCAGATGAACCCTCTGACTATAAGTGCGGACATATTTTGATAGCTGATGATGGATATTTGTTGTGTCAACCTAATAATAGAATTTACTGGAAAGATTCCAATTGGGTTACAAAAGACTTTCCTGTAGAACCTTCTACATTTAAAGTTGATACACACATAGAATCTGTTGAAGCCCAGTCTGATAAATGGGTGTCAGAAGATTCAAGCAGCTATTATTATACAATAAATAAAATAGAAAATGATAGTAAAACTGTTTGATATAGCCAATGGTGTAGTGATTCCTACAGAACATTGTTACACTCTTGTGTCACTAAAAAACATAATGGATGAGTATCCTGATGACTATTTAAAGATTTATCAGTACTTGTTCTATATGACATGTCCTAATCCAGATATTAATCCTTTCTTTAATACCTCTGAGATAGACAAAGAAGAGATTATTCTAAATGAAATTCAAGCTGAGTTTTCAACTGAAGATCCTCCTATACAAGTTGCCCTAGAATTTTGTGCAAGAATGTATGAAACACCTACATTTAGAGCTTATAAAGGTATTAAGCAAATGCTTGATAAGCTAGCTACATACATGGAAACAACAACAATAACACACGGTAGGGATGGAAACATTAACTCACTTGTTGCAGCTGCCGCAAAATTTCAGCAGATCAGGGACTCCTATAAAGGCGCATACAAAGATCTCCAAGAAGAACAAAAAAGCCAAGTTAGAGGTGGAGCAGGACTTGCCTATGACCAAATTTAGTAAAAGTGTTTCATGAAATGTGAAACAAACGGTTTTATTTCACTAAATGTGATATATCTTTATGATATAACTTTATAATATGGCAAAGACTAACGTTGAAAAAACACCTCCTAAAGGCGACATTAAATTTTCTATTACTCTATCTGAGGAACAAAAACTAGCTAAAGAACAAATAATTCTTACACCCTACAACTTTGTTCTAGGTTCTGCAGGTAGTGGAAAAACATTGCTAGCTGTGCAGATTGCTCTAGATTTTTATTTTAAGCGCAAAACCAACAAGATTGTTATTACAAGACCCACAGTATCTACAGAAGATAACGGGTTTTTGCCAGGAACTGAAAAAGAAAAAATGGAACCTTGGTTGGTTCCTATCAAGTCTAATATGAGAAAGGTTTATGATAAGCCAGACATACTAGCAAAAATGGAAGAGAATGAGAACATTGAGCTAGTTTCTCTTAGCCATTTTAGAGGAAGAACCTTTGATGATTGTGTATGTATTGTGGATGAGTTTCAGAACTTAACTAAGGCTCAATTACAGATGTGCATAGGAAGACTTGGCAAAGGATCAATGATGATCTTTACCGGAGATCCTAATCAGATTGACCTTAAGTATAAAGATCAATCAGCTATACACGATGTATCTAAAATTGAAAAATCTAAGTGGGTAAATAAGATAGTTCTTCTTGAGAATCATAGACATGAAGCTCTTAATGATGTATTAAAATTACTTAATGAGTACTGAACTTTACCAACATATACCTACTTATAAAAACGGTGAGTGGACTTATACTGACTTTGAAAGCCGGGAAGATTTTGCCGGCTTTTTAAAGTCTATATTCAAAGAACCTGGGAAATATAATTTCAATGAAACATCCCAATTATTTAATGAACAAGCAAGGTTATTTAATGTTAATAACTTGTACTGTTTAGCTCCTCAGGGTACTAAGGACTACATAAAGTATTGGGACACAGAAAAAGAAAAGTGTAGAAAGGGAGTACTTTATCATAGTGGTAATGATACCTGGTATCTTACTAGAGACTATTATATGTGGCTAAACTTCTTACCTATCTTTAACAAAGAGATTCAGAAGTTTGGTTTTGCTGATGTCAGAGATGCTCAGTATCATATGGCTCTATATGAGATCCTAGCTGAGCTTAATTATGCTCATGCAGCTATTCTAAAGAAACGTCAGATTGCATCATCATACTTTCACTGTGGTAAACTCATAAACCAGATATGGTTTGAAGAGGGTATCACACTAAAGATGGGAGCTAGTCTAAAAGACTTTGTTAATGAGAAAGGCAGTTGGAAGTTCCTTGCAGAGTATGAAGCCTTTTTAAATAAACATACTGCATGGTATAGACCTATGAATCCTAACAAAGCAATGTTCTGGCAACAGAAGATTGAGATTGTTAATTACATAGGTGGCCAAAAGAGAAAGTCTGAAGTAGGTCTTAAAGGTGTACTCCAAGCTATTTCCTTTGATAAGAGTCCTACAAATGCTGTCGGTGGTCCTACTAAGTACTTCTTCTATGAAGAGGCTGGTATTGCCCCTACTATGAATCAGACTTATGAGTATCTAAGACCTGCCATGAGATCAGGTATGATTACTACTGGTACTTTTATAGCAGCTGGTTCTGTGGGTGATCTTAGTCAATGTGAGCCATTAAAAAGACTAATCCTTAGTCCTGATGCTAATGGTATATACTCTGTAGAGACTAACCTGATAGATAAAAATAACACTATAGGGATGAGTGGTCTATTCATTCCTGAGCAGTGGTCTATGCCACCTTATGTAGATAAGTTTGGTAATTCAAAAGTAGAAGAAGCTCTAGCAGCTTTAGATGAGCAATTTGCACAATGGAAAAGAGATCTTAATCCGCAGGAATACCAACTCCGCATTTCTCAGCACCCTAGAAATATTGAAGAGGCTTTTGCATTTAGATCTGTGTCTTTATTTCCTCCACATCTGGTTTCTGCACAGAATCAAAGGATTGAAGAAAAGGCATATCCTTATGAGTTTCTAGATATTGGTAGAGATGCTAGAGGAGAAATACTTGTAGAGCCTACAAACAAACTTCCTATAATGGAGTTTCCAGTAACCAAGAACACTGAAGATAAAACAGGTACCTTGGTAGTATGGGAGAGGCCAGAAAAGGATCCTGAATTTGGAACTTATTATGCATCTATTGACCCTGTGTCAGAAGGAAAGACTACTACTTCTGACTCCTTATGTTCTATATATGTCTATAAAACAGCAGTAGAAGTTACTAAAAATAATGGTTCTGAGATAACTACTTATATAGAACAGGATAAGATTGTAGCTGCTTGGTGTGGCCGCTTTGATGATATTAATAAAACACATGAGAGATTAGCTCTAATAATAGAGTGGTATAATGCATGGACTATTGTAGAAAACAACGTTTCTTTATTTATCCAGTACATGATAGCTCAGCGCAAGCAAAAGTATCTTGTACCAAGAACTCAGATAATGTTCTTAAAAGATATTGGTGCTAATGCTAGTGTATACCAAGAGTATGGATGGAGAAACACCGGCACACTGTTTAAAGCTCACATGCTTAGTTATGCTATTGCCTTTTTAGAAGAAGAACTAGATCATGAAGTTACTGATGATGGCAAGATTGTAAGAACAAAGTATGGTGTAGAAAGAATCCCAGACCCTATGCTTTTAAAAGAAATGCTTGAGTATAGAGATGGAGTCAACGTGGATAGACTGGTATCCTTTGCAGCTTTAATTGCTTTTGCTAAAGTTCAACAGGCAAACAGAGGGTATAAAAAGAAGTATGAAGAAACAGATCTAGCTAAAAACTTGAATAGTAACAAAAAATTTAGTAAATTGACTATAAGTCCTTTTAGACATATCGGAGGAGGAAATAGTAGTACCTTAGGTAAAAATTTGAAGAGAAATCCTTTTAAAAATTTAAGATAAAATGGAAATATATAATGCCTTACAGATGAAGAATGGGGCTAAGGTTGAGTACAATAAAATGGGCAGCCTTAACCAACCTCTTCAATTTTTACCTAGATCTGAAAAGGATAAAGACTGGGCGGCATGGTGTCTAGACTGGATGGAGTGGCAAGGTCTTAAGCAAGTAAGACGTAATGCTAGAAGACTTCTCAAAAACTATAAACTTGCTAAAGGTATTATTGACAAGTCTGACTACATTGTTGAAGAAGACAATGAGTATGCAGACTTGATTGATACATTGACAAAGGAAGACACTTCTGCTCTTGAGCTTAAGTTCTATCCTATTATTCCTAATGTTATAAACACTCTTACAGCAGAATTTGCTAAGAGATCAACTAGAGTTGTTTACTCTGCTGTAGATGAGCGCTCATATAATGAAATGCTTGAGTTAAAAAGATCTCAAGTAGAACAAGCTCTTGTATTTGATGCTCAACAAAAAATGGCAATGAACCTCATTGAAGCAGGGTATGAACCTGAGTCAGAAGAGTTTCAGCAAGGCATGTCTCCTGAGAGCATAAAGTCTCTACCTGAAATTGAAGCATACTTTCAGAAGGATTATAGAAGTATGGTTGAGCAATGGGCTGAGCATCAGCACAGAGTTGATGTTGAGAGATATCATATAGAAGAACTTGAAGAAAGAGGTTTCCGTGATATGCTTATTACTGACCGTGAATTCTGGCACTTCCGCATGATGGAAGATGATTATGATGTAGAACTATGGAATCCGGTATTGACATTTTATCAAAAATCACCAGACCAAAGATATATTTCTGAAGGTCACTGGGTAGGTAAGTTTGATATGATGACAGTAGCGGATGTAATTGATAAATATGGTTGGGCAATGACTGAAGAACAAATGGTCACCCTAGAACTTATTTATCCTGTAAGATCTGCCGGTTATCCTATTCAGGGTTATCAGAATGATGGTAGCTACTATGATGGTACTAAGTCTCATGCTTGGAACACTAATATGCCTTCTCTTGGTTACAGACAGTTTACTTCTATGTGGGATAATGCTCAATATGGAGGTGACGTTGTTAACTGGATCATGATGGAAGGTGAAGATTACCTTGATATGGGTATGTCTAACTTATTGAGAGTCACTACTGTATATTGGAAATCTCAACGTAAGGTTGGTCACTTGACAAAGATTACTGAATCTGGTGATGTTATTACAGAAATAGTAGATGAGACTTATAAAATAACTGAAAAGCCTGTTTATAATAAAGGCCTTATAGAAAACAAAAGTAAACACACTCTTGTATTTGGAGAACATATTGACTGGATCTGGATTAACCAAGTATGGGGTGGTGTAAAGATTGGTCCAAATAGACCTGCTTTCTGGGGTTCTAATAACCCTGGTGGTATTACACCTATTTATTTAGGCGTTAATCAAAACAACATTGGTCCTATGAAGTTCCAGTTCAAGGGAGATGATTCCTTGTATGGATGTAAATTGCCAGTAGAAGGTTCTGTATTCTCAGACCGTAATACAAGATCTACATCATTAGTAGATTTGATGAAACCTTTTCAGATTGCTTATAATATTGTAAACAATCAGATTGCAGATATCCTTGTGGATGAATTAGGTACTGTTATAGCACTTGACCAGAACTCATTACCACGTCACTCATTAGGAGAAGATTGGGGAAAAGGTAACTATGCTAAAGCATATGTGGCTATGAAGAACTTCCAAATACTTCCTCTTGATACTACTATTACTAACACAGAAAATGCTTTGAACTTTAATCATTTCCAAAAATTGGACTTGAGTCAAACAGAGCGTCTTCTATCAAGGATTCAGTTGGCCCAATACTTTAAGCAACAAGCCTTTGAAGTTATTGGTATTACTCCACAACGCTTGGGTCAAGAGATCTCTAGACAAACAGCAACCGGTATTGAGCAATCAATTAATGCTAGTTATGCTCAAACAGAGATGTACTTCATTCACCACTGTGACTATTTGATGCCTAGAGTACACCAAATGAGAACAGACCTGGCTCAGTACTACCACTCAAACAATCCTTCAACAAGACTTTCTTACATCACAACTCTTGATGAAAGAAAGAATTTTGAGATAAATGGTACTGACTTCTTGATGCGTGAGCTTAACATCTTTGCTAATACTAGAGCAAACCAGCGTGCTATTCTAGAACAACTCAAGCAGTTGGCTCTAAACAATAATACAAGTGGTGCGAGTATTTATGACTTAGGTAATATTCTTAAATCTGATTCTATTGTAGAGGTATCTCATATTCTTAAAGCTACAGAAGCTAAAGCTGAGCAAGTCCGTAAAGAAGAAATGCAACAGCAACAAGCAATGCAAGAGCAAGCTCTTCAAGCTAGAGCTGAAGAAGAGCGCATGAAAATGGAATTTGAGTCTTCTGAAAATGAAAAAGACCGTCAGGCTAGAATCCTTGAAGCTGAAATCAAAGCTTCTGGTTATGGTTCTATGCAAGATCTTAATGAAAATAAACTATCTGACTTCCAAGACTCTCTTCAGAATATCCAAAAGAGTGAGCAGTATGCACAAACAATGGATATGAATAGACAAAAGGAAACTGCTAAGGCTACTCAAACAAGAGAAAAGCTGATAGTAGAAAGAGAAAAGATAGCGGCTCAAAAAGAAATTGCTGCAAAGCAACTTGAGATAGCAAAAGAGAATAAAAACAAATATGATTTAGCTAGAGGTGCTAAAGACAGAGAGGCAAAAAAGAAGAAGTAGCTATAAGATGCGCTTTATTTAGTTAGAGCAAAAAATTTTTAAAGTTTATTATTCTACTTTTGTCTATATTATTAGTGTAGATATTTTATAAACCAACAATATTTTACAAACATGAGTGGTCAAACACAAGAAACAACTACGGTTGAACAAGTTGATATAGATCTAGACACGTTACTAGGAACACCAGGAGCTGATAACATCATGCTTCCAGAAGATAAAAAGCCTTCAGTGTTTTCTACAAATAAACTAGATACAGCGTTCCTTGACAATCCATCATCTGAAGATAATAGTGATGATGATTCTAAAAAGCAAACACCTCAGTTTGCAGATGTACTAAAGGATATTAATCCTGACGATGCATCACTAGGATCAGATGCTATCATTGAACAAGATGATCAAAAGAAATCACCTGGCAGATCTAAAATTGCTAAAGATGGTACAGTAGAGTTAGTTAAGAAATTAATTGACTCTGGTAAAATTGTACCATTTGATGATGATAAAGCAATTGAAGATTATAGTCTAGCTGACTTTGAAGAACTTATTGAAGCAAACTTTGCTGAAAGAGAGAATCAAGTTAGAGAGTCTACGCCACAAGAATTTTTCCAAGCACTTCCTGAAGAGCTTCAAGTAGCTGCTAAGTATGTAGCTGATGGTGGACAAGACCTGAAAGGATTATTTAAGGTTCTAGCACAAGTTGAAGAAACTATGCAGCTAGATCCTGAAGTATCTTCAGATCAAGAAAGAATTGTCCGTGAATACCTATTGGCAACAAACTTTGGTACTCCTGATGAAATTGATGAAGAAATTGATAGCTGGAAAGATAGAGATGAACTAGAAGCTAAAGCTAATAAGTTCAAACCAAAATTGGATGCTATGCAAGCAAGAGTTGTACAACAAAAGCTAGCACAGCAAGAAGATATGAGACGTAAACAAGCTGCTCAAGCTCAAAAGTATATGAGCAATGTTTATGAAACTCTTAAGCCAGGTGAAATCAATGGTGTGAAACTTGACCGCAGAACACAAGAAATGTTGTATGCAGGACTAGTTCAACCAAACTACCCTAGTATTAGTGGTAGACCTACAAATATGCTTGGTCACTTATTGGAGAAATACCAATACGTACAACCAAGACATGACTTGATTGCTGAAGCTCTTTGGCTACTTGCTGATCCGGAGTCTTATAAAACAAAGATCCGTGAGCAAGGAAGCAAGACAAGTACAGAGAAAACAGTTAAGATGTTGAAGACAGAAGAAACAAGAAAAACAACTGCTTCTCCTATTATAGAAAAAGAAGAAGTAAGACAAAGAACAATACCTAGAAATAGTAATTTTTTCAAACGATAACCTTTTAATCATAATTCAAAATTAAATTATGTCAACTCCAGTTTTAAATAATGGTATATTTCTACGAGATACCAACTACGCAGCTAGTTCACACGTAGACTCTTACCACTTAGTTAACATGTTGAAAACTGCAGAACCAATGGATATGGGTCCAGTGGATTTGTGGGCAATGGCTCAAAAAGTAGAGATGCCTTTGTATCAAATGTCTAGCTTTGGTGGCAAGAATGTAATCATGGTAGACAACCCTCGCGGTGAGTACAAATGGCAAACTCCCGTTGTGCAAGATCTTCCTTATATTGTTGAAGACATTGAGTCTTCTAATGAGACTAAGGGTATTGATGGTACTACTTTCAAGATTAAACTTTCACGTAGAGAGTTTGGTCATGGAGATATTATCACATATGATAAGTACAACGGTGTGGAGATGTACATTGTACCTGACCAGGATATCCTTCCTCTAGGTGACGGGTTTGTATATACTGTGCAGCTTGTAAACAACGACAGTTCTAAATTCTTGGAAAACAAGTTTTTAGCTTCTGGAACCAAAGTTTTCCGTAAGGGTTCTGCCCGTGGAGAATATGGTGAGCGCTTCTCTGATATTCAAATCCAGTCTGGATACCGCGAGTTCTACAACTTTGTTGGTGGTGCTGAAGCACACGTACACTATTCTATTTCTAGCCGTGCTGATCTTATGATCAAAGGTGGTTTGAATGCAGATGGTACAGTTCCAGTAACTGAAATTTGGCGCAACTTTGACCAAAACATGGATCCTGCTGTAGCTAACCTTGAAAACATGGTAAGCCGTATGGGTAAGGATTATGTTAAACGTGCTATGTCTAATGGTACACTTAGCCGCACATTCTTGACTACAATGGAAGCAGCTCACTTGAGTAAAGTAGCTACTGACATTGAGACTTACTTGATGTGGGGACAAGGTGGTAAAGTACGTCAAGATGGTCCAGATGATATCCGCTTGTCTGTGGGTCTTTGGAAGCAGCTTGATAACTCATTTAAGCGTGTATACAACAAATCAGGTTTCAATCTTGACATGTTCCGTTCTGAGATCTACAACTTCTACGCAGGTAAGGTTGAGTTCAAAGGTCCAGATCCTAAGCGTCAGTTGATTGTTCAAACTGGTATGGGTGGTATGCGTATGGTTAATGAGGCTATCAAACGTGAAGCTGTTAACTCAGGTCTTGTTATTCAGGCAGCTGAAAACAATGGTGTTGGTGCTATCTCTGGTAAAGGTATGGACTTGAACTTTGGATTTGCATTCACTTCATATGTTATCCCATTCTTGGCTAACGTGAAGTTTGTGTTGAACCCAGCTTTTGACAACGTACACACCAATGACATTGAAAACCCAATCATTGATGGTTTCCCATTGTCATCTTATAACTTCATCATTTTTGATATCACTGACAATACAAATGATAACATCTTCTTGTTGAAATTGTCTTGGGATAATCAATTGAAATGGTGGTACCAAAATGGTACAATGGACTACATGGGACGTACACAAGGATTCCAGTCTTCTGGTCAATTCAATGGATACCGTGTCATGATGACTCAAACAATGCCATCTATCTGGGTAAAAGACCCAACCAAAGTATTGAAAATTGTAATGAGAAACCCAATCACTGGCGGATCATTCTAAAGAATCATAGAAAGGGGAGGAGCCACAACTCCTCCCTTTTTTTATTAATTTTTAAACTTAAAAACAGATGAATGAATTTAATACACCGATAGAAAATAATTATCAGCTTGCTAATCAAAAGATTGAGAAAACAATTTTTTATGAGCATGATCTAGATAATGGATTTCAAATACAAGTAAGAGCGTTAAAAGGAATTATAGAGCTTACTAATCTTGATACAAATGTTGGCCCTGCTCCAGAGCCAGGTTGTGCAAGTTCAGTAACACTTGATATCCTTAACCCAAGACTTAATTATGCAAATCCGGATAGAGTTTATATACAAACTACTGTTTACTATAGCCCTGGAGTTGATGATCTTTTTGTTCCTTATTTAGTAGCAACAGGTGCTTCACCTCAAGGTGCAGGATTTAGCTTATTTAATGTAAGCAATGAGGCTGCCGGAGCTGGACAATTCACAGGAAAATTGTATATTAACTATGAGATTTATAGTTTCTAAATTTTAGTTATATTTGACTTTTAAAACCAACACAAAATGAGTACATTAACAATTATAGAAGCAGCTGGTCCTAAAAGCGGACCAATTGCAATTAAACCTTTTTTTGATCCTAAGCAATCTAATATGGGTCTTGAGCAATACGGTCTTTCATTATATGAAAACGTATTTCATGAAGAACAATTAGCTTGTATTGAGGCTAACGGAATCAAAAGATATATTACAGGACTAAATGAATTTGCTCCTGAAGTTAAAATGATTCCTGATCCAGAATACAGAGCAGCTAAAATTAAAGATATACGCAATGCAGTTTCAGAACTTGAAAAAGAACTAGCTGCTAATGTTATTGATCCAGCTGACCCTGAGTTTTGGAATAAAGTTAAAATGCTCCGTCCTGATAATGATGAGTTCTGGAATAGGATTACACTGCGTTGTGGTAACACACCTTTATATTTTGATCCAGTAAAAGATCCTTATGACCGCATTAAACTTTATGCTATTGAGGCTGGTGGATTCTCTATTGTAGCTAAGAGCTATGAAGATGCTAGATCACGCCCAACACCTGTAAAATTCTTTCTTGATAAGTTTGAGAAAACTGCTACAACCCGTACAGAATCTAAGAAACTTAGAAACAAAGCTCTTGCAGAACTTCAAAAAATGTTTGATAAAGCTCAGACTAAGTTAATGTATGTAGCAAAGGTTGTAGAAATCAACAGTGCTCAGTATAAGAAATCAACACCTAATGATGTGCTCTATGATAACATGGACGTATTTATTAATGGTGAGGGTTCAGAGAAAAATGGCCAACGTGCAGCTCAGTCTTTCTTGGATGCAGCAGCCTTGGATATGGAAACTCTAAAAATCAGAGCTATTGTTAAAGATTCTACATACTATAAATTTGTTGCTCTAAAAAGTGATGGTTTTATTTATCACATGAACTCAAATACAATGCTAGGTAGAAACCCTTCTGATGTTGTTGAGTTCTTAAAGAATCCTCTAAATGATGAGATTCTAAAAGATTTGATGACTCGTGTTGAAAAATACTGGAATGAATAAACTAGTAAATCCTGAAGAGGAAAATAATATGCGCGGAAACAAGGCATCCACTAAAACTGTTAGTGGATCCTTGTCTTCTGTTGCTGATGCTACAGAATCTAATACTGGAAAAAATGGCGACAAAGGGGACTGGAAGCAGTAAAAAGATGATAAAGCGTGCTGATGGCTCATACTCCCAACGTGGACTATGGGATAACATCCGTGCTAATAAAGGTTCTGGAAAGAAACCTACCACAGAAATGCTTAAACAAGAAAAAAAGATTAAAGCTAAAACTAAAAAGTAATGGCAAAACTCAATTATGTTTGGAATTATCTAAGTTCCACTTTGGCTAACTTTAAACCAGCTGTATTAGGTTACAGAACCTATAGAGCACTTTTAGTTCAAATTGATGAAAATCCTCCTGTAGCTACTGTTGTAGAAAACACTTTAGGAGTTACTATAGAATACTCTTATTCTAGTGATGGTTCATATGTAGGTACATTAAACAGAAATTTGTTTAGTGACCTAACTACTACAATCACTGGTGAGAAAGTAGAAGTATTTATTACACCATCTGGTTCAGCTTTAAATGATACTGTAGTACTACTAAATGCTTATGTTGATAGTCCTAATACTATTGAGATTATTACAAGACAAGATGGTGATGTTCCAGTTAATAATCAAATGGGTATTGTTCTTACTACTAGTTTAGAAATTCGTGTATACAATAAATAACTATGGCAAAGACACCGGCATGGCAAAAGAAATCAGGTAAGTCTCCTAGTGGGGGACTTAATGAAAAAGGAAGGAAGTCTTATGAAAGACAGAACCCTGGTTCAGATTTAAAAGCACCGCAACCTGAAGGTGGGCCTAGGAAAAAATCATTTTGTGCTAGGATGTCTGGCATGAAGAAGAAGTTAACTTCTAGCAAAACTGCTAATGATCCTAATAGTAGGATAAATAAATCCTTGCGTAAATGGAAATGTTAATGTAAATTAGTAATACTATGGCAAAGAAATGTATGAAATGTGGCGGATCCATGAAGTATAAATCTGGTGGATCTAAATTTCCAGACCTTACAGGGGATGGTAAAGTAACTCGTGCTGATATTCTTAAAGGCAGAGGAGTTATTAAAAAAACAGGTGGTACTATAAATTCTAAAAAGAAATGATTCTGATAGCAGAATCAATAAGTCACTTAGAAAACGGAAATGTTAATTGATAAAATTTACATATAATGAAAAAATATCAAAAGGGCGGTACTCCTAAAAAGCCACTTATGAATCCTGCTAAGATTGCTGTAGGTCCTTTAAAACCAGCAACTCCTAAAGAGAAAGAGGAAGCCTTGAAAAAATTCAAAGCTGCAATGGAAAAAGAAATGAAAAAAGCTAAATTTCCTGCAGTACCACCTAAGAAAAAAATGGGAGGATATGCTGAACCTAAAACTATTAAAAAGAAAAAATAATGGC
>Ga0181352_1000549_pt1 | contig 15803 bp, 29 predicted proteins | sample Fa13VDMLBSN_FD_130103 | JGI IMG/M metagenome (GOLD analysis project Ga0181352, IMG submission 130103) | Freshwater viral communities from Lake Michigan, USA - Fa13.VD.MLB.S.N | ecosystem: Environmental > Aquatic > Freshwater > Lake | place: USA: Michigan | collected 2013-09-23 | reverse complement strand
CAATTTCGCCAATTAAAATTGTTTCTAAAACTTTTAATAATGTTGTTGATGATAATTGGGAAGCGGAAGATGCTTTTACTCTTGGATTAACTAAAGTTGCCAAAGCGGTAAAAGATGAAGCGAAAGAAATTGAAGATTCTTTTAAGGAGTAATTTTATGAATTATTGGGAGGGGAAAATGAAAATATTTAATAAAATTTTTAATTTTCTTTTTACCATTCTTTTCACTTTAATATTGTGTCATGAAATTCAGAGCAAACAAAATATAGCTCTTGCTATCTTTGCAGGTTTATTTTTTTCAACCTGCTTAGTTATCAGTTATGATATGTGGAAAAGAGGAAACACAAATTCAAAAATTTTTGGCGATATGACTAAAATTGAAAAAGATTTAAGGAAAATACAAGAATTAGAAATAAAACAAAAACTAAAAGAATTAGGAGGAAAGAATGATTAAATCTTTACGAAAATTATTGGGACTTTGCGATCATGAGTGGGAGATTAAGCAAAATCATGAAGACCTTAATCCCCATGTTTACAAAAATTTTACCGTTATTCGATGTAAATGTGAAAAATGTGGCGTGTGGAAATCTTTTAAAATAAAGAGGTAAAAATGACTATACTTCATGAGAAAAACTTAATTAAATTTTAAATATATGAAAACTAAAGAAATTTTAAAAGAAATTAGAGAGCTTTCAAACAGAGTAGTCCCTGAAGAAAATGAAAACTGGTATTATACAGAAAGCGAACGATGCGATCGTGCCTATGGCGAAGGATGTTATCAAACAGCAAGGGAAGCTATTTTAATTATTGACGAGCTTTTAAAAGAAAATGAAAAGCTTAAGCAAGAAAATAAAGAGGGATTTGCTTTATTAGATAGATCAATGACTGGTTGGAAAGAATCACAAAAGTTTACTATGAGATTAGGGGTAGACATTGTTAATCTAAGAAATGAGGTTGATTTAATAGTTAAAGCTTTAAGGTATTATGCAAGATCCAGTGATCCTGAATTAGCAAAAGAAACATTGATTATTTTAAATGTAAGTTTATGAAAACAAAAGAAATTTTAGCCACTATTAGAAACCTCGATTTTGTTGAAGGCAAAAACATAACAGATATTGCTAAACAAAATAATTGGGATAAAAACTTACTTGCTCATGTTGTGAAAGAAATTAAAAAAGCTAATCAACATGGATCAAAGAAAAATGATTATTCCGGATTTGTTTTTATCGATGGAAATTTCATAGGGATTTATAATAAGTTTGGTAAAAAATTAAAGGAGATATATAATGATTAATACACTGGCAACAATTGCTTTTTTAATTAATACTTTAGCTTTTATAAGCTTTATTTTAATGACGCATACAGTTGTTTTTAAAGGAGAATTTTTCAAAAGTGCTAATAAAACTTTGTTTTGGTACGGATTTTTATTTGGCGTAAATTTTCTTTTTTTTACAATAACTATTATAGAAATTTTTAAAAACTAAACAATAAATATATGACTAAAAAAATTAAAGAAAAAAAGATAGATTTACAAAAAATAGAGGCTCACCCTTATTTACATGTACAAGATAGAAATATGGAAAGCATTAAAAGTTTAGCAGATGATTATGAAAAATTAAGGGAAATTTATAATTTATTAAAAAAGAATAAATATGAAGCAATTATTAAAGATGAAGATAACGAATTTACAGAATTTAATTTAGAAGATATAAATTTTAATGGCGATAATAAATATAAAATAGATTTTTTGTTTAGAAATGTTTTGATAGATTCTATATCTAAACAAATGCAAGACAACTATGATGAAATTAAGCAATGGGTTGAAAATAATAAACCTGATTTTTTTCCTAAATAAAATATTTTTGAAAATAATTCTTGACTATTAATTTAATCAATATTATCATACATCACGTCACCACCAAAAAATCTTTTTAAAAATAATAATTTAAATAAAAAATATATGAAACAAGAAACAAATGAATTAATACAATTTAAAAAAGAACAAATTGACTTAATTAAACAACAAATTGCCCCAGAAGCCACAGATGATGAATTAAAATTATTTTTATATCAAGCACAAAGAACTGGATTAGACCCACTCACTCGTCAAATTTATTGCATTCATAGAAATGTTAAAACTATAGAATATGGTAAAGATGTTTGGAAGAAAAAAATGTCAATTCAAACTTCAATTGATGGTTTTAGAGTTATTGCAGAAAGAAGCGGGCAATATGCTGGGCAAGATGAACCAATCTATACTGAAGAAAGTAATAAATTAATTTCTTGCAAAATAACGGTGTATAAATTTAGGGGAGATGTAAGATATCCTGCAAGTGTAGGGGTTGCTTATTTCTCAGAATATGCACAGACTGATAAAAATAATGAACCTGTTGCTATGTGGAAAAAAATGCCCCACATAATGCTTGCCAAAGTTGCGGAAGCTTTAGCTCTAAGAAAAGCATTTCCTCAAGATTTAAGTGGTTTGTATACTAATGATGAAATGGCTGATGCACCAGTAAAAGATGTCTCTCCGACAAATAATTTTTTCAAAGAACCTGAAGAGCAAATGAAAAATTTATCAAATATTGCAAATGAGGAATTGAAATCCAATGTAGAAGAACAGAAACTTAAAAAATTAAAAGACGCTTTATCAAAAATGCAATCTATACAAGAAATCGATGATTACCTTGCTAAAAAATTTCAAGGAAAATCAAGAAGAGAGCTTTTATCATCAATGAGCGAAGAAAATGCAAAAAAAGCAATGGATATGATTGACTTTACTCGCAAAGACTTATGGATTGACCAAGAAGAAAATGAAATAGAAGTTGGAACTGAAATTGAAGGAGGGGCAAATGACTAGTGAAGAATACTTTTTTTCTTTAGAAGAATTATTAGAAAAAGCATTAAAAAATTTTAAAGAAAAACTACATACTTTAAACCCATTATACAATTACAGCGATAGCTTTGATGATGATGGGGAGTGGAGAAGACAAAATCAACTTCATGAAGATTTAAAGCGTGAAGCTATGAATTGTAAAGAGAAGCAGGTTTTGCTTGATCGATACATGAATTTTTAAATAAATTAAAGGATAAAACAATATGACAAACTTAATAAATTTAACAGATAGCTATAAATTTAGCCACTTTAACCAATACCCTAAAGGGACTGAAATAATTCATTCTTACCTCGCTCCTCGTGGTGGGGAGTATGAAAAGGTTGTAATGCATGGATTGCCTTATATTTTAAAAAAATATTTAAGCGGTTTCGCTAGAGCAACATTCGACAAGATAGACGAGGCTGAAAAGCTAGCAAATACACATGGCGTGCCTTTTAATAGGAAGGGGTGGGAATACATAGCGTATGAACTGCATGGTAAATTACCAATTGAAATTAAGGCTCTTCCAGAAGGAACTATTGTTGGCAATAAAGAGCCTCTTTTAACTATCGAAAACACCGACACTAATTGTGCTTGGCTAGTTGGTTATCTTGAAACACTTTTGCTTAAAATTTGGTATCCAATAACAATCGCTAGTAAATCTTTGGCAGTGAAAGAAATACTTTTAAAATACTGGGAAAAGACCGCTGATAATATTGCAGGGATTGATTTTGCTTATCATAACTTCGGCGATAGGGGATCTTCAAGCGTTGAGAGTGCTGCTATTGGTGGAGTTGCTCATCTAACGCAATTCAAGGGAACAGATAACTTTAATTGTTTAGAACATTCTAACAAATATTACGATGGTAAATATCAAGGCTTTTCAATTCCCGCAAGCGAGCATTCAACCATTACGAGTTGGGGTCGCGAAAATGAATTTGATATGATTAAAAATTATTTAGAAACTTATAAAAATTCACCAATTATTGCTTGCGTTCTTGACTCTTACGATATTTACAAAGCGGTTGATTTTGTAAGTAGTGGTAAAATGAAAGAAAAAATCGAAAGCAAGGATTATCCAATTTTTGTAATTCGTCCTGATTCTGGTAATCCAATTGAAGTAATTGATAAAATTATCCAAATTTTAGAAGCTAATAAAATTTCTCGTTCTTTTAATAGTAAGGGGTATAAAGTTTTTGATAAATACAGGATTATTTGGGGAGATGGTATTTCATTAAAAACAATTGATGAAATTTTATCATCAACTGAAAAATATAATATTTCAGCCCAAAACTTCGCTTTCGGCTCTGGCGGTGATTTAATGCAAAATGTTTCTCGCGATACACTTAAGTTTGCTATGAAATGTAGTGCAATTAAAGTAAACGGTAAATGGAGAAATGTTTACAAAGATCCAATTACTGATCAAGGCAAAAAATCAATTCGTGGTAGAGTTGAAGATCCAAGATTCATAACTGTATTTAAAAATGGGGAGGTATTATGTTAGGAGTAGTTGTTGGAAGATTTCAAACCCCTTATTTGCATAATGGACATTTTGAATTGTTAAAATATGCAAGAAATAAAAGTGATAAATTATTAATTTTAATAGGTGTTTCTAGTGCAACTGGAACTGATAAAGATCCTATGGATTTTGAAACTAGAAAATGCTTATTTGAGACTTTTGAAAATATTATTGTTTTACCTATATATGATATGCCTTGTGATAAAGACTGGAGTAATCAATTAGATAGTATTATTAATAATTTGGGTTTTGATGATGCTATTATTTTTGGTTCAAGAGATAACTCTATTTTAAATTATTATTATGGAAAACATAATATTGATATAATGATTAGCAATATTAATCAAAATGCAACTGAAATAAGAAAGCATGTTAAAATTATACCTTCTCAAGATTTTAGAGAAGGTGTAATATATCATACTCAAAAAAGGTATCCAATTGTTTATTCAACAGTTGATATTGTTATACAAAATGACAATGATGAATTTCTTTTAGGAAAAAAAGGCAATAAATGGGCTTTTGTTGGTGGTTTTGTTGATAAAGAAGATAATTCTTTATTACAAGCTGCAAACAGAGAATTGTTTGAAGAAACGGGAATTGAAACAGATTTAAAATATTTAACTTCAATTAAAATTTTTGATCCAAGATATATTAAAACAAAAGATTCAATAATGACTAACATATTTTTGGGAAGATATAATAAATTGCCAAAGTTTAATGATATTAAAGATTTAGAATTTAAAGACTTTGGTTTTTTTAGTATTAAGGATTTGAATTCTTTATTGCAAGAGTGCCACAAACCTATTTTATCAATTATAAATAAATTGAAGGGCTAAAAATGACTAAATTTATTTTTGATAAAATACTAACCAATGAAGAAAAATTTAAGTTAAAAGACTCGGTGTATTTACACATAAAAAATCTTTTAGCTCAAAATATTGATTTTGATGTTTCGTTTAAAACTATTCACAGTCAAAGAACCAATAGCCAAAATAACGGCTATTGGAGACTTTGCGGGATATTGCTTCCTTATGTTAAAAAAGACTATCCAGAACTTAATGATAGCGATGCTATAAGCGATCTAATTAAACTCAATGCAGGATATACTACAAAAACTGCAAGGCAATTTGTTCCAAAAAGTTTAACATTAGCAACTAAGGAAGATATGAATGAACTAATCAAGCAGGCTTACCATATTTGCGAGTTTTACAAAATTAAAAATTACGAATTAACTAGCTATGAAAATTTAGCTATGATTGAATATTATCAACAACAAAACAGGGAATAAACAATGAAAATATTAAGCGAAAATAAATTTCCTGTTAAGATTTGGACTGACAAAGTCGAAAGCAAGGCTTTAGACCAATTGAGAAACATCGCAAATTTACCATTTATTTATAAACATATTGCAGTTATGCCTGATGTTCATTATGGGATAGGTGCAACTATTGGTTCGGTTATAGCAACAAAACACGCTATAATACCTGCGGCAGTTGGTGTAGATATTGGCTGTGGCATGATGGCTGTTGAGACTAGTTTGGTTGCGAACGATTTACCTGAATCTTTGAAAAAGCTTAGAGATGATATTGAAAAAGCTATTCCTCATGGTTTTGTTTCGATTCAAGGAAGATCAACCAAAGGCAATTTTGACATTATGACTTTTGCTAATACTTCTAAATGGTCTCTGTTATCGGAAGATTTTAAGACTATTACCGATAAACATAAACAAATAGAAACTTTTGCATCACCACAAAAACAATTAGGCACTTTAGGTGGTGGTAATCATTTTATTGAGATATGCTTAGATTTAGATAATAAAGTCTGGGTTATGCTTCATAGTGGTTCAAGAGGCATAGGTAATTTAATTGGTAGATATTTTATAGAATTAGCAAAAAAAGATATGCGAACTCATCATATTAATTTACCCGATGAAGATTTATCATATCTTTCAGAGGGAACTCAACATTTTGACGATTATGTTTTTGCCCTTAATTGGTCACAAAGATACGCATCATTAAATCGAGAATCGATGATGGAAACAGTTTTAGGAGTTTTAAGATCCCATTTAAGACCTTTTTACATTAAAAATCAGGCTATAAATTGCCATCACAATTATGCAACCATTGAAAATCACTTTGGGCAAAATGTGTGGATAACTAGAAAAGGAGCGGTAAGAGCTAGAGAAGGTGATTTAGGAATTATCCCAGGTTCAATGGGAGCGAAGTCTTTTATTGTAAAAGGCAAAGGGAATAAACAATCTTTTTGTTCTTGTTCACATGGTGCAGGAAGAAAAATGGGTAGAAATGAAGCAAAAAAATTTTATACAATTGAAGATTTAAAAAAGCAAACTGAAAATGTTGAGTGTCGCAAAGATGAGGGAGTTTTAGACGAGATACCAGGAGCTTATAAAGATATTGATGAGGTTATGAATAATCAAACTGATTTGGTTGAGGTTATGGCTCAATTAAAACAAATAATGTGTATCAAAGGTTAAACAAAACAGGAACAAATTATGATTATTATATTATTATTAATTTTTTTAATTATAAATTATTTTATTTTAAAATATCAAGATGAATCCTGTATTGCGGCTTTGAGTTTCCTTCTTTCTTTTTTTTCATTTTTTATTTTAATTGTTCTTTTTTTCATTTTAATAACAATTTATCTAAAGTAAATAAAATAAAATTTCAATTAATTTTTAAAAATCAAGAAATAACAAAAGAAGAAATTATTAAATTAGAGCAAGACTATGCGGTATATACTCACTCAATAACCGATGGAGTTTTAATAAAAATATTTAGCATGTCAAAAGATTACAAAACAATTAACAACATTAACAATTAACAATCAACAAAAATAAAATGACTAAAAACATAATAAAATATAACTGGGCTTCATTGTTCAAAAATAAAAACGGTGGTAAACCGATGTACAAAGACAACCAGCCTATTATTAGCAAAGATGGTAAAAATGTTTTACACGCGTCTTACACTTGCCAGCTTTCAATTAAAGAGCCATTGGCAGTTGGGGAATATGAAATACAGTTTAGAGAAAAAGTATCACAAAACGGTAATTTATATTTTTCAGGTGGCGTTAAACTGAAAGAGCAAAATGGTTATTTGGTAAATAATAAATCAAAATGAAGGTAGAGGAAATATTAAACAAAATAAAAAATTTAAAAGAAGTTAAGGCAATCAATGAGGCTGAATTAGCTGAAATACTTGGTTGCTCAACTCAACAGATTTGGGATATTTTTTATCGCATAAGAACGGTAAAAATTATGCAAAGAAACAACAAAACTTTAAATCCTCGTGGTTTAAAATATGTTGGTTTTGATTGCCATAAACCAGATAATTTAAATGAACCAATAACAATTAATTTCAAGGATCAAAATGTTTATAGTTAAAATATTAATCATTACGGCACTATTTTTTTTCTTTTGCAGTGTATTTTATGCACTTACCAAACAGGGGGCAAAAGAAGGAGCAAAAGAGGTTTTAGAGAATTTAAAGGAAGCTGAGAAATTTTATTTACTGCAACAAAAATATTTAGAAAGTTGCTCACAAATTGAGAAAGAATATTATCGTCTTGAAAAAAATGAAATCATTGAATTTACGGATGAAAAAGGCGAAAAAAGAAAAGCTGAATTTCAAAAAGGAATTAATGTAAATGAGTACAAAATATGATTACTTTTATGATTACTTTTCTTATTTTTTTGAGCTATTTTATAGCTATTTCTTTAATAAAAGATTGGAATAAAAAAAATATTAATGATGTTGAAAAAGATATTAAGCACTTTGATAAAAGATTTGTTCCAATTCAAAAATATAATGAATTAAAGGAAAGATTAGAATTAGTTGATCAATATCTGCGAAAAAATAGAAATTTCTCTATAAATGAGATTGAGGAATTAAATAAAAAGGGAAAATTATAAAATATGAACTTTAGAAAAAAACCAATTATTGCAAATAAAACTGCAGAATATGTTGACATCAAAAACATTGATAAATTAGTGCCGAAGGAATTTTTGGCAAAAATTAATTTATTGTTTAATAAAGATATACCAAAAGAGCCAAAAACTCCTGATGAGTTGCTTATTTATAGATTGTCGCAATTAAAAGAAAGCGATATCCAACAACATTTTTATAAGCAAGCGGTTTTATTACAATATGAATTAAAGCAATTGAATCAATTTAATGAACTTGAGTTTGTGCAAAATGATAACGGAGACACTGCTGGAGGTCAATTAAGCCAAGGGCAAAGAATTGCATTATACAAAAGAAAAAAGGCGGAGGGATCAAGAAAAGGCTTTCCAGACATTTCAATTCACTATTATGTTAATAAATTGACATTCAGGGATACGGTTTTTTGTGAAGTAAAAAGAATTGGTGCTCCAAGTGAAATACATATTACAAAAGAGCAATTGGATTGGTTTTTAAAGCTAAATTCAATGAGTTTTGATGCTTATATAACCAATAACCCAATTTTCTTTAGAGATGTAGTTCTTGGTGAAATTAAAAACAATTTTTAGAGGTTTAAAATGAGTTTAAAATACCACTACATCGTGATGTATTTTTTAATGTTTATAATTGTGTTTCTAGGAAAACATAGAATTTTTGAAGAAACATTTAGAATTCTAATGCTTACCGCTTTTTATATCTGGTTAAGCAGGTTTTTTCAATCACTAGATTGCGTACCAGAAAAAACTAAACTTCAATGGAGATGTTGTTCTGGTGTTGCTTCGATGTTTTTTATTAACTTTGCATCATTTTTTATTTGCACCAGATTTTAGTTTTCTTTTCTCCTTGATACGGTATAGCAAATCCTTTATCAATCATTAATTGGCTAATTAAAACTCCGTCAATTTCAATATCTGCCAAGATCCTACCACCATATTTATCCCACTTAGGATCTATTAACTTAACTTTTTTTCTTTCACCAAGATAATCGATTAAAAATTGTTTTGCTTTTAATCCTAAAACTTTTTCACAAGCTTTTTTTGTTCTTTTTTCAGGCGTATCAATTCCATTAATTCTTACATCATAACCTAAATGATTAATCAAATCACTTTCATCACTGGCATCTAACTCTATGGTGTCGCCGTCTATTACTCTTTTAATAGTTCTAGGAAATTCAGCATAAGAATTTACTTTTGCGTCTGCTTTAGAAGCAATTGACACCTGATAAATAATATATAATCCAAGCCCTAAAGAAATTAAAATGGTGATATAAAGTATTTTAATAATTAATTTTAATAGTTTTTCTTTCATATTTTTAATTTAATTTTTAAAAAGTTTTCTATGGTTTTTTGGGTGAGTTTTTGGTTATCATCAACAATTTCTAAGAATGCATTTTTTTCTTTTAAAAGATTGTGAAAATCTCCTACGGCTTTTTTTGATTCACCTAGGAAATATTGATAATTTATCGATATATCATTTCCTTTTCGTAGGAAGTTTACATTTTGTTTTAAACTATAACCCAAGGAGATACAACATAGTAATTGATCAATAACATTTGCTTCATGTATCCTTATTCCCAAGCGATCGATTACATTTTTTATTAAGTAAAGTTGCTTATCGAAAGTTCTGGAATATGTCATTTCAATTTCATATCTTCCAATGGGAATGCAAGTAGATTCATTGATAGAAGTTATTTTTAGATCTCTTTGGTTAGTTTTACCTTTTGTGAATAAGGGACGCTCCAGTGTCAAAAAAAGCGGGGTAGGATCGAACTTTTTATGAATATATCCAATAGTGCCACCAAATACTTTATTTTTTTCAATTTTTAAATCACCGTTATTTGTATAAATTCTTCTTAAAACTAATTCCATTAATGACCTCCTCCAGATTTATCAACACACATTAAATAATATTTTTGATAATTGATAGATGCGTGATTTAACATAAATACCGCAAACTCTTCTTCAATTGTTTTAATTTGATTCTTTTCCATTTTTTCAATTATTTTTCTTGCATATGTTGAAATCTCCTTTTTTTCATCTGGTAATGGTTGAAAAATAGTACAAAAATTATTTATCAACTTGGGTTTTGTCGAACATGAACTTAATGCGATCAATGTCGCTAGTGCTAGCAACAGTGTTGTTGACTTCAATAATTTTTTCAAGGTTTTCAATTTCATTGTCTTTTTCTTGTAATTTTTGTTTGTTTTTTTCGGTTTTTTTTCCTTGTAGATTGCCAAAAAACATAGCACCAAAGAAACTAAAGATCAAGCACAAAGATTCAATTATTTTCATATTTTTTTGTAATTTTATTAGTAATTTTTTTAATAGGTTCAATGGCTATGAATCCACCGATTAAGGCGGAGTAAAGCAGAAATGAACACCAGACAATTACGAATTGATCGGCAAAGTTGTTTTTGATCAATAAATTTCCAAAGTAAAAAGTGCCAAAAAAAACCAACGGCAAACTTAAAATAAAAGCAATTCTTTTAGAGGATAGCTTTTGATTGCCATCTTTTAGAAATTGGCTTAGAGTAAGTATTTTAGATAATATCATTTTATAATAATTTATTAATAATTTCTATTATAGCACTACCCGCAAAGATAGCAATAATAATTGATCCAGTAATGAAGGCAATACTTATTCCAGCGAAAAAAATATTTCCATGGGTTTTATTTCGGTCTAAGTGTCTTAAAAATAATTTTATCCACAAATCGATATTTCTTTTCATTTTAAAATAGCAAATTAATACTAGCAATGCCCGCCCCTTTTAGATTCAATTCTTTATTTGGAGCGATTAAACTTAAAGTTATTAAAACATCTTTTTTTAAAATATAAGAATAATTTACGCCGTAAAGAATCGAATAATTATTTTTTCTAGAGTTATCAATTTTTCTTTTAGACTTAACATTAATAATTGATCCGCTGAAAATATTACGATTAACTCTATAGCCAAGAGTAAAAGCATCGCTTGTTAATTTTGTTTTTAATATTGTTAATTGATTGTTAAATTTTCTTACGGCAAATGTTTTATTTTCTCTCGAAATAAATCTATTGCTTTGAATAGAAACTGTAAATTTATTTAGGTTATAAAATAATCCATAAGACAAATTTTGAGTATTTTGAGATGGGATTTTATAATTTTTATCTTTGAATTGTGAGTAGATATTTGAAGCAGTAAGCATAAATTTAGCTTGGGCTGGAGCAGAAATTAAGCAAAAGATGATAATTAATATTTTCATTGTTTTTGATTTAATTTAGTCATAATTTGCTCTAGGTATAATTTTATTTGATCATTGCCTCTTTTTTCATGCCGATCAATTTTTTCAAATTCTTTTTTCATTTCATCGCGAATTTCTTTTAATTCTTTTTTAAACTCCTCTCTTAAATTTTTTTCAGTTAAAAGCGATCTTGTTTCACAATCTGCTAAAATAGATTTATAGCCAAGTTTAGTAATTAAAACAAATAGCCCAGAAACTAGACTGATTATCAACCAAAAAGTTTTTTCAAAAAAAATGGCAAATGTCATAAAAGCCTTAATAAATTAATTGTTAATTGTTGAAGCAAATTTGCCATATCTTTTTCATCGCATTTATATTTTTTTTCATCCTTAATTCTAACCATAGAATGCATAAATAAAGCTTTTCCTTGAGGGTTTTTAATAACAACAACTATAACTTGGTCAAAATTGTTTTTTGATAAATCTAAAATTTCCAAAGTTTCTTTATAATCTTTAAAATTTTTAATTATGAAAAAATTTCCATCATTTTTATTTATTTTTTTTAAATTTTCGTTATAAATTTTAAAAGATTTATCAAACAATTTTTGATTAAGGAATTTTAGTGATAAATCTGGGTATCTTTGATCGCCGATGATTTCTACAGTGTGAAAGTAATTTTGACCATCTTCAATTCGATAAAGTCCCAAGAAATAATTTGGCGAACATTCATAAATTAATTCTTTCATTTTTTGAACTTGAACTTTTTCGATAACCGTCAATTTTTCTTCTTGAGCATCTTTAATTTCTAAATCTTTTAAATTAATTATAGAAGATAAATAATTTATTTTAAAATAAAAATGAAGTAAAAAAATACTTAGAATAATGCAAAAACAAAAAGTTATTTTTTGTGAATTTCTTTTAATAAAATATTTTAAAAAATATGATTTCATTGTTTGAATAAAAGTTGTTTTTTTCCTAGATCGGCTTCAAATATATCGCTAGGAGTCATTTCATAAGGATTACCATTTTGTATATTATCCAAAAGATATCCTTGATCTTGCAAAAATAAACCAACTAATGCACTGCAAAATAATTCTTTTCTTTTTGAAAATTTAATTAAATTTATTCCAGAAAATAGTGCATTAACTTTAGAATATTCAACACCCAAATATTTACTTTCAAATGCTTTGGCTTTTACTTTATCCACATCCTTTAATTCTTCTATGTAGACTTTTCCCTTAAAGTGTTCCAATTTATCGATTAAAGTATTTTCTTCCATTCCTCTTTCCATTCCAGCTTCAAATACTTTTGCCTCAAAATTTCCAGTTTCATTATCAAAAACAAATCTTGAGATATGACAGACATGATCAACATCTTTTTTTCCAGTAATGAAAGAAAGAAATTTAGTTGATAGCATCAAGGGGCTATGATAAACATTTTTAAAACAAATAGAATAATCATAATAAATTAAATAAATTTTATTTTTATCTAAATTATTTATTTTTTCTTGTAAGTTTTTAAATTTTTTAATAACTTCTAAATTTTTTTTCATTTTAAAAAATTAACATTAATTTTTTCTAACTCTTCAAGAGTTTTAGCATTTTCAATTTGATTTTTGATTAGATCTAATTGAGAACTTTTGTCTGAAATTCTAACAAATAAATGTTTGAAAATGTCAAAATTTTCTATTCCTGTTAAAGCAATTTTAACTTCTTCACTCTTTTTATTCTTGGTTGAGTATGGAATTGGAATGGCAGAATTTAGTGCTTGGGTCATCATTTCTGCGTGCTTTGGATTTAACAATTCTAAATATTTTAGAATGGATAAAAACAATCCGCCAAAAACTATAGTAGTTTCTTGCTTTAGAATATCGGGGTTAGAAATTCTAAATTCTGCATCGGTGAAACCAATTGGTTTATTTAATTTATCTAACTTAGGAGCTTTCGCAATTGGGTGAGGTTTTGAAATTTCTAAATTATAATTTTCAAGTAAAGTATTTTTTTTATTTTCTTTTGCTTCTTTTAATTCAAATTCTAAAATTTCTTCTGCACTTGCAGATTCAAATAATTCAGGATACAAAGGAGATTCACTTTCTTGAAATTTGTGAATTTTTTGATTAGATATTTCTTTTAAAAATTTATTCATATTTGCTATTTGTTAATTGGATTATAAGAAAAACCTTTTGTTAAAATTTGTAAATTGTTAGCTGTGGTTGCCATTAATGATACTTGAGCAGAACTATTCGTTAATGTTTTCGTATAAAAATTATAGCCAGCACTATAACTGTTGTACGAGTATCCATTAAAATTAGTTGAAGATGCAGTTGTAGTCTTTTGCGGATCAATTATTAATGAATACATTGTTAGACCAGTTTCTCCCCCGCCAATTAATTCACATAAAAATTTTAATCCTAATGGAACTGCTACAGTTTGTAAAGTTGCAGTAGTTGGTGCAGCTGAAAAAGTTCTACTTTGGACATAACTATTAAATTCAAAATCATAAGAGCCATCTAATCTATAACTATAACTTCCTCTTCTAATGTTTCCGCTAGCATCAGTTAGTAAAGATGCTATATATTGATATTTTGTATAACCAGTAGGCAATACACTTGTTGGATCAGGAGTTGTTCCAGCAACACCAAGTAATGCTCCATAATCAATCGTTCCATCAGTTTTATAAATTGCGAATAAATGATATGTTGAGCTATTAGCTCTAGCACCACTTAAAAGCATATTACCGTTATTTCCAGCTGACCAAGAACCGCTTGACTGTAATCTTTTAGTCAAGGCGGTTGATAATGCTTGACCTGAACCATCATGAAAAGTCATCGTTCCAGCTGTGAAGTCAATGTCAGTGTTTGGAGTGCCTGAGTTGTTGGCAATTGTGATGGGATTTATGGGTAATGACAAATAATTAATGCCTTGGGCGGTGGAGGTGGCTTTGGTTAAATTAGTTGCATTAAAAAATGCTTTTTCAGGATTTAAAACAATCCAAGCATCATTAGCAGAATTTCTTTGAAAATTATAAATACCATTAATTAAAAGATCGCTTGCTTCAACAGCAATTTCAGTTTTAGTTGCACTTAATTTTTTAATTACTGCAGTTGTTGTTGGGTTTGCAATAGCACTTATTTGTAGATATGGAGTTGTTGTTAAATTAGTTGCACTTATTTTTGCTGTGAATTGTTGGGTTGTTGCATAAGCAGTTATTGATGGCGATGGTGTTAAAGTGTAAGCATCGGCACTTCCAGAGGTAGTTCCTAAATAGGTATAAGTACCATCTTGCACTTGACCCAAAGCAATTGAATCTGTTCTTGACGAGCCATTACCTAAACCAGTGAATTTATAATTTGACATTGGAATATTGGCGGAAATTGTGGTTTGTCCATCTTTTGTAATACATTGTGATAAACCTGACGCTATTCCGTCAAATTCTCCATCCATGCGACTTGCGGTTATTTTATAACCATTAGCTTTATCATTTACCCAATTATAAATTCTTTCAAATGTTCCTGACCCGTTAAATGCCATTGTTTGTCTCCTCGTTTAGTTGTTCTGTTGCTTGGGATCTGCCTAAACCTGCAGATATAGGAGCAGTAAAATTCCTATCTGTTAAGTTTTCAGCAAATTTTTGAATTAACATTTTTTCTTGTGGTGTCTGTGCTTTTGTATATATTTTATTTAAAACTTCTACCGATTTTTGCGGATCAACAATAATTCTTGCCAATTCTTTTGCTGTTTGTTCGTTTAAGCCGTAATATCTTTTTTTAATAGCATCGGTTGCGGTTAAGATAACATTAGAAATTCCAAATGTTTTAGCACTTATCGCACCTTTTGCGACTTTGTCTAGCAATTCAGCACTTTCTTGTATATTGAAATCAGTTCTTGAACCACCAACGATTCTTTGTTTTGTATCAAAAACTCTAATTTCATCATTCATTCTTTTTGCAAAATCTAAAAACTCCTTTTTATTATTAAATACGGCTTCTATTTTTTTTCTTTCTAGTGGTTGTGAAAATATTTTTCTGGCAGATGAATTAGCATCTCCAGTTTTCATAGCTTTGTCCATTAAATAATCTTTTACACCTATTTTATAAGTTTCTTTCTCGCCATCTGTAAGGGTTTTTAAATATCTTTTAACCTCTTCGCCATTTCTTAATTTACCAAAACTTAAACCTTCTTCTTGAGCATTTAGCAATGCTGACTCTCCAGCAAATAATTTATTAGCTTG
>Ga0181352_1000548_pt1 | contig 15850 bp, 32 predicted proteins | sample Fa13VDMLBSN_FD_130103 | JGI IMG/M metagenome (GOLD analysis project Ga0181352, IMG submission 130103) | Freshwater viral communities from Lake Michigan, USA - Fa13.VD.MLB.S.N | ecosystem: Environmental > Aquatic > Freshwater > Lake | place: USA: Michigan | collected 2013-09-23 | reverse complement strand
TCTAGCGCAACCTTTGTTGTCCAAGGATATGTAGGAGTTCCAACTGGCGACTCCCTAATCAGTCTGCAAAGGGGTCAAGCTCCCGCAAGTATTAGCAGCGGAGCGCAACTTGGCGCTATTTCCTTTGGCGCTAATGACGGCAGTCCTTATGCACAAATCCATGCGGCCACCGATGGCACGGGCGGAAGTAGCGATTATCCGGGCAGGTTAGTGTTCTCCACTACTGCCGATGGAGCGAGCAGCCCGACTGAGCGGATGAGGATTACAAGCAGTGGCGCAATCCTAGTAGGAACAACAGATGCAGACTCTGCTACTCGACTGAGAATTGTCGATGGATCCGCCGGTACAACAAGTAAATGGGTGACGGCGGGAACTTCAACAAAGTATCTGCTTGAGTTCTTTAATGACAATGGATCGGTCGGTCGAATCTCTGTCAATGGCAGTGCGACGACCTTTTCAACATCTTCCGACTACCGACTCAAGGAAAACGTTGTGCCCTTGACCGGGGCTATTGATCGCGTCAACCAACTTCAGGTCCATCGCTTCAACTTCATCGCTGACCCTGACACCACGGTTGACGGCTTTATCGCCCACGAAGCCCAGGCTGTTGTTCCTGAGTGTGTCACCGGCACCAAGGACGAAGTGGATGCTGATGGGAACCCCGTTTACCAAGGCATCGACCAATCCAAGCTGGTTCCGCTGCTGACCGCTGCGCTGCAGGAAGCAATGGAGCGTATCGAGCAACTGGAAACCGAAATGGCTGCCGTTAAAGCCCAGCTCTCGTAGTCCTACTCACTACCAGGCGGGCCACCGGCCTTTAACAGGTGGCATCACTCTTTATCATTCAAACGATTCCACCTACCACCAATGACCATCTCTGTTGCTTGGAAGATCGCCAACCTGGAGCGGGAGACCGCCGACGGCTACGTCTTCACTGCCCACTACACCATCGACGCCGTGTCGGAGGATCAGGTGTATCGCGCCGGTGCCTATGGCTCCATCGGCTTTGAGCGCCCTGAGACCTTGATCCCCTTCGCTGACCTGACCGAAGAGCAGGTGATCGACTGGGTCAAGGAAGCCCTTGGCAGCGACAAGGTGCTGGAAATCGGCCAGGCACTGCTCGCCCAGCTCGATGAACAGCGTGCTCCTAGCAAAGCTTCCGGCTTGCCCTGGGCCAGCTGATGGCAGTCAAAGCAAAGGCTGGTACGGCCAAGGTCGAGTTCAAGTCTCGTGCCAGGTACAAGAAGACCAGCATCGGCAATTCCGTCAGGAGCAAGCCGAGGCCTGGTCGCAAGAAGAGCCGGGGCCAGGGTCGCTGATTGGCGGCCTTGGCAGCAGGAGATAGGCTGCTGTCGTAGCTAGCGACTGGCAGTGATCGAGGTAGCGGCAGCTGTAGTGGGTGCAGCCATCACGGTCGGTGCCATGGGCATCGGCACCATGGGCAGTCGTGGCCGTGAAGGCAGGGATGCCGTGATCCGCCTGGCCGCCAGTGTGGACAACGTGGCCAGCAGGTTGGAGCAGCTGCACGTCGACATCAAGGCTGACCGCAAGGAGACCTTCAGCCGGCTGAACAACATTGAACAGAGGGTGGCCAGGCTAGAGGTGCCGCACCAATGAACGCCCTGGAGATGCCACTGGAACTGGCTCTCCGCAAAGAGGCGACACAGCGTCTGCTGCAGGACCTGTACGACGACAAGAACCTGGATGGGCTGATGGCTGCAGCTGAGCTGCTGAACCAGCTGTGGCACCAGCAATCGACAGCAGCGAAGTGGTTTGCCAAGGAGGCAGGGGACAACCTGGCTGAGGCCTGGCAGGCTGGGAAGGTACACCGACCGGAGCACGATGGATCGGGTTGCTGACTACGTCGCCTTGGCTGTGGCCATTCATGGGGCGGCATTGGTGTGGGTGAACATGACCCCCACCCCGAAGGACAACCAACAGCTGGACAAGTACAGCCGCCTGGTGGCCCGTGTTTATCGGGTCATTGAGATCCTGGCTGGTGTCGTCTCCAGAAAGGTGAAGCAGTGAAGGGCCAGAAGAAGGTTGCTGCTGTCCTTCGTGAGTACAAGAAGGGCGAACTGCATAGCGGCAAGGGTGGCCCTGTGGTGAAGAACCCACGGCAGGCACTGGCCATCGCGTTGAGCGAAGCTGGTATGGCAAAGAAGCGACGCGGACGCTGACATGTGCTCACCTGCGATGACTGGTGGCGGTGCCGCAGGTGTCGGCAAGGGCCTCGGCATGGGACTGACCGAGGCCTTGGCGGCATCACGCATCGCAAAGGAAGATGTGCAGCAAGGCAAGGCAGTGCAGGCTGACCCTCGCCTGATGCAGATCTACGAAACTATTGGGATGCCTGGTCAACCTTCATAAGGGGGTCGGTGTCTGGCTCCCATAGCTTGATGGTGCTGGTGTCGAAGTCGTAGTCACCGTGGCGCAGGATGCGGGAAAGCCTGGCCATGTGGACTGCATCGCTGTAGGTACGACCTGCCTTCTTGTAGGCACCAAGCACCTTGTCCCATAGCTCAGGCAGGGTGACCGCATCAGCCAGGGTCTTGGTTGCAGTGACGGGGCCAAAGCCCTTGAGGCCTTGGTAGTTGTCGGTGCTGTCACCGGTGAGGACCTGAGTCATCCATGCACGGTTTGCATCGACGGGGTGGATGACTTCGATCTGATCGTTGACCAAGATCTGGCACGGCACGGTGCGCATGTCCTTGTCAGGTGAGATGACGATGGGGTTGGACAGGGTGCCATTGGTGGCCAGCAGACCGAGCACGTCGTCAGCCTCCAAACCTGTGTAGGTGCGGGCTGGGTAGGTCTGCTCCATCCAGATGCGCAGGTCCCTGATGCCAAGGGGCTTGCGCTTGCCAAGGCGGTTGGCCTTGTACTCCTGGTGGATCTCGTGGCGGAAGGTGGGGTAATCGGAGAAGCAGAGGATCAGGTCGTTGTCGAAGGTGACGTCCCGCCAGAAAGACAGCCTGCTGCTGATGTAATCCTTGACGTCGCCCTGCTCAAGGTGAAGGGTGTGGGTCCATTCATCCCAGCGGATGTCACATTCATTGGCAGCACAGGCGGAGTAAAGCAGCCAGTCAGCGTCGATGAGGAGGGTCATTAGGGGTGGATGGTTGCGATGTAGAGGATGCCGATGGCCACTGCACCAAAGATGCAGAAGGACAGCGTGATGAGGTTGTCCATCAGATGACGGTGCGGGTGTTGTCGTTGTCGACGTCGTGGCACTCAGGCCCAAAGCCAGTGGCCAGCAGCTCAGGGGAAAGGGACGTGTCAGTAGCAGGTACGGACGTGTCCGTTGCTTCGTCAAAACTGTTCAGCCATTCCCGCAGGCGGTCACCCGTCGGCGTCTTGGGTGGCCAGGAGCAGAACTTGAGCAGGGCCTTGCGATCCCTAAAGCACATGGAGACGTTGGGCTTCCATGCCAGGTACATCGGGCCATTCCACTTGTCGCATTGCCGCTGGATGCGCAGGCCAGGGGCAGTGAAGAAATCCTGCTTCATAGGTAGGCCAGGTCCTCAAAGTCTTTGTGCAGCTTGAAGGTGGACATCCCTTCGTAGGTCCTGGCGTGGCTGACGGCTTCAGTTGGGATCTTTGTCTCCATCGTGTACCAGGCATGGCCGCAACCGGAGCATTTCCTCCTGCGAATGACAGCGTCGTCTCGGTAGTGCCTGCTCATCGTGGTACGGATGAGGCCGCAGTTGCACTTGGGGCAATTCATGGTGGGTTAGGTGCCGAAGTAATGGGACATAGGGACGACCAGTCGACCGGTGTCCTGGTCATAGAGCAGCTTGTCGCAGGGTCCTGTCTGCCCACTGAAGCGGTTCTTCAGGACCCGTAGCTGCAGTTCATTGCGCTCAGCCACGTCGCCTTGCTGGTTGCGCTCAGCGCCGATCACCATGTCCGACAGTTGGGCAATGGCATGGCTGCCACGCAGCTGCGACAGGGAGGTCTGAGCACCCTCCTCATGGCCGCGGCCTTCTGGTCGCTTGAGGTGGGACACCAGGATCAGGCCAATGCCTGACTGCTCGACCACTTGGCGCAGCTTGGTGCAGGTGACGTCGATGGCACGCCGTTCATCGAGGTCAGCAAGGCCACTGATCACGATGGTCAGGTGGTCAAGGATCACCATGTCTGCGCCCTCTGCATCGGCCAGGTACCTGATCTTGTTGATGAGGTGCTCGGGATCCATGGACCCGAAGTGGTCGTACAGGAAGCAGCGACCGGTGCCAAGCACCCGCTCGAAACCATCACGCAGCTCCTCCTGGGTGGCCAAGGTGGGGTCCAGGTGGATGGGCTTGTTGAGTTCAATGCCAACGATGCCCTGCATGGTCCGCTTGGTGGACTCCTCAAGGGCGATGTAGCCAACACGCAGGCCCTGCCGCAGGAAGTGATGGGCAATCTCCCGGCAGACGGATGACTTGCCCACGCCACTACCAGCACAGATGGTCGTCATCTCCCCCTTTCTGAAGCCACGGGTCATGGCATTGAGGACAGGCCATGGGTACTGACAGATGGAGGCAGCACCCGGCTTGATCAGTTCCTCCCATAGTTCGCTGGCATTGACGATGCCGTCGGGTCGGGAGGGTGTGGCCTTCCACAGCAAGTCACGCAGCAGGTCACCCTCGCCTGCCAGCAGCATGTCGTTGGCATCCTTGCGGGGCAGCCGGCAAATGGCTGCCTTGCCCAGGGGCAGGACAGTCAGAGCATCTTCTGCTGCCTTCTGGCCAGGCTCATCGCTGTCGAAGCACAGCACAATCCGTTGGAACTGACTGAGCCATGCAGCATTGGCAGCCAGGTACTTCTTGGCCGACTGTGCCCCATTGGGTAGGGACACCACGGGATAGCGGTTGCCTTGCACCTGGCTGACCGACATGGCGTCGATCTCCCCCTCGGTGACAACGACAAAGGCGCCACCACTGCCGCCGATGCCTTGGCGCCAGAGGTGCTGACCCCAGAGCTGCATGTTGCTGGTGTCACCCAGCCAGCGGAACCGCTTGTTCGCATCACGCAGGTGCTGCGCCGCCTCCTTGCCTTGCTGGTTGCGGTAGGTGGCGACCTGCACGGGCACGTCGTTGTGAACGCTGTACCCGTAGCCGTACAGCTTGCAGGTATCTGCCTGAATCCCCCTCTTGTCGAGGGCTTTGGTGGTGACGAAGTCCAGCAAGGGTGTAGTCACTGGTGCCATGGGCTGGATAGGTTCCAGCTTCTCTTGCTTGGCCGGCTGCTCCTGGTACCCGCACCCAAAGCAGGTGGCGTGACCGTCGTCGTAGCGGGCCAGGTTGTCTTTGCTATTGCACTCCGGGCATGGTTCATGCCTCAGGAACTTGGATGGCATGGGTGTACCAGGTGGTGGGTATGTGGCCTTCACACCAGAGGAAGCCGTGGCGCTCAGCCCACTGCCAATAGGCCAGGGCGCCAGGTCTACGGGACAGCTTGGTGTCAGCCCGCATGAAGCAGAACCGGATGTCCTTGTCAGGGTGTGCGGCCTTGACTGCGATCATCTTTCGCCGGTCCTCTGGTGTCAGTAGCCCCTTGGTTTCAACCATCACCCCATTGGGCAGGATGAAGTCAGGGGTGTACTTGGCGTGGATGACGTAAGGCAGGACCTGCCCCTCGTAGTTGAAGGGCAAGCCCCGCTTGTTCAATGAGCCAGCAACTTGCTGCTCAAACTTGGAGCGGTAATCAGAAGTCCGACTCGTCGAAGGGGACGGACGTCGTGCTGTCGAACGACGTTGCCTCCGCAGTGGCGCCAGTCCATGCGTCTTCTTCGCCAAAGCCAAAGCTCTCTGCGCTGCCGCCACCTTCGACCAGGTCAATGATCTGGACGGCTTTCAACCTGAGGGTAATGCCGGCACCAAGGGCTGCCTGATAGAAGGGGCAGGCCTCAAAGTTCACCTTGGCCACGGTGCCGGACCACATGCCCTTGAGCGACTCACGGTCACGGACAGGTTGGCCCTTGGAGTCAAAGAGGGCAGGCACTGAGGACCAGGCGCGACCGTCACGGTCAATGCCCTTGGCCTTCATCTTGGTCTTGATGACGAAGCAAGGTTTGCCGTCGATCTCCTCGTACCCATAGGGCAGGTCAGCCAGCTTCCAGTCCTTTTTGCTGGGGTCCTGCTGCTTGAGCGATGCCTTGTGGCGGGTGAGCAGGTCGTCCAACGCATCAGCCAGGGCCGCGGCCTCAGCTGAGTCGATGATGGCCGTCGCCTTATAGACACCCTCAGGGTTGAACTTGGTTTCGGGTTCGATGAGCTTGGGGTACTTCAGCTTGGCGACAGGGGTGGTCAGCTTCAGCTTGTCGATCAGGTTGTAGTTCATGGTCAGGTGATGAAGTAGTTGGACCTGCGGACCAGGTCGATGTCGAAGTTCCCGACTGCGGGAAGCTCGGGCAGTTTGCTGTGCAGTTCAGCTGGCAGCTGGGCCAGCAGCTCAGAGGAGATGGTGGTGAACCAGTCCTCGGAGTACATGGCAGCAAAGGTGTTGCGGACAGAGTCCCGCACCCTGCTCATCTCAGCTGGTGTGGTGGCAAAGCAATCGTGAATGCCACCCAGATTGACCACACCCTTGGCAAACGCATCGACTGTCGTGAGCGCCATGTGACTGGCGTCCAGTGAGTGGATGATGTTCGGGCTGAGGCCATTGCCCATCCGCTTGGGGTTGAGGCCAAGCTCCTCGATGTTCAAGGCAAAGCGCCCGAGCACAGGGGATAGATGGTGCAGCCTGATCAGCACACGGCGCATGTTGGGGTACTGCTGCCTGATGGTCAGGCCTGATGGAGAGGTCCACTGCATAGGCGTGTTGCTCTCACCAGCCAGTGCCCCGACCCGCTTAAACCAATGCATTGCTGCCTTGGCGGGGCCGATCATGTTGGCCGTCTCATTGCTGAGCAGGGTTGCCATGTAGTGCATGGCTGCGATGGCACCGTCTTTGAAGTGCCATCCGTCTGTGCCGTACAGCTGCAGCGTCCGCTCAAACGACCAGACCTGGCAGTGCTTGAACACTGTCTGCCTGGTGGCTGAGTACGGCATGGTCATGACCACTGCCTTGGTGAGAGAGCGGTCAGGCTGCAGCTCCAGCCAGGAGCGGGCGTGTGGGTTGTCCACATCAGCCCGCAGGTGCTCAAGGACAGCAGCCAACACACGGGAATAGATGTCCTGTGGGTGGTCGCTGGGCATCAGGTTCACCAGCTCAGCCATCTGCTCATTGCGGAGCAGGGCTGAGTAGTGCTGGATGCCAGAGCAGGTGCAGTCCAGGACGACAGGTAGCTGGCACCGATAGGCACCACGCTTTTCGACGTACTGGTATGCGGCACGGCAGAAGGCAAGGAACTGCCACGGGTCATCGGCCTGTGCCCAGAACTCAGTCATCTGCCATGGCTCCATGCCGGAGCGACAGATTGCTTCCTTGTTCTGGTGCGCCCAGTCCAACCGAGTACGCCAGCTGTGCTTGCTGTACCCGTAGAGGTTGGCGCCATGAACCCAAAGCCATTCGGCTTCCTGTTCATTGGCAATGGGCTGACCGTTGGCGAACTGCAGCAGGGAACGACCGACGTCGTTGGTCTGGGGATTCAGGAACGGCGGCCTGTAGTAGTACCGCCCCCTGAAGTCCAGCTGCATGGGGAAGTACAGCTCCTGCTCATCCGCAAAGCGACGAGCCAGCCACAACTGCTTCGCCAGGGCGATGCGCTTGTTCCTGGTCTTGTCGTTCTTCTCGTGGATCTGCCGTGCGTTGAAGCGCCACTGAGTGATGTCTGGATGACCCTCAGGCAGGTGCTTCGGATAGGGCGGCGGCTGCCACCCCTCACGGGGCATCAGCTTGCCGACTGAGATGTTCTTCTCCCACGCATGTTCAAGATGCTCAAGCACCCACCGATTCACCTGCCATGCGACGGACTGCTGGTGGTTGGTGGCCTTCATAAAAGGCTCACCACCACTGCAGTACTGGGCAACCATCTCACTGTTGTCCTTCAGCAGGGTGCTGTTGGGTATGTCAGTGAGGTAGCCACCTGAGATTGGATCATTCCAGTCCCTGGGCTTGACCAGCATGGGCAACTGGAAGGGGCAGAGGAACTGCCCTGTCTCGTTGACCTTGCCGATGAAGTCGAAGCACTCGGCCGTTGCCCGCACATAGGTAATTGTGCGGATGCCGATGCGCACCTTCTCCAACTTGATGAGCCCTGTCTTCTGGGCAATGACCGACACCAGGAACGCACCCGTTGCCGACCGCTGCTCTGTCGTCCAGGCCTCTGTGTTTGACATCCGCTTGATGTCATTGACCTTTTGCTCAAAGCGACCACGCACCCGCTTGTGGTTGGCCAGCTCCCACCTGCTGGCACGGGCCAGCATGGCTTCAACCCATAGCTTCTCCCCTACGGACAGGGCCAGAGGGGCCAGGCGCATGGGCTGGCTGATGCTGTCGACCACCACCCGCAATGCACAGGCAGCGATCTTGTGCGGGGCCAGGGTGAGCAGGGGTTGCAGGTCCCTGTAATAGACACCTGCCTTGCCCTGCTGCAGCCGCTTGCGGTGGTGCCTGATCTCAGCGACCACGCCATCCACACCCATGGTCACCAACGCATTGCCGTAGGTGGAGAGGGACTCCATCTTCTTGGCGATGCGGTTGTTGCGGAGCAGTTCATAGCGATCTGCCCCGAGCATGAGCATCTCCTTCTGTTCAAGAAGAAGTTGGTCCTCTTCAGTTCGCACGTTCCCAGCCGGCGTTAAAACCAAGGCGGATCAAAGCATCAGCAGCAGGATCAAACTCAGTAGGGAAAAGTTTCATCCATGCCTGGTATGCCTTCTCTCTTTTGACCTTGGTATCTTCCAGTTCTGGCGGGAGCTCTGGCAGGAACGTCCAGTGCGTAGTGCCATCCAGGTGTGCCGAATGCCAGTAGCCTGAGTACTAGCCAAAACCTGGCTTGAAGTACAGCACATTGCCTTTGGCATCAGCATCATCTTTGATTGGCGGTTGTTCCTTCAAGACGTAGACGTTTTCAGAAAGGCGGTTAAATGTTTGAGTCATTGGCTTTACCGATGAGTGTGATGTTAGTGGCAGATGGGTAACGGTTCTTCGCAAAGTACCGTGCTTGGCTGTGATTAACGGCGCGGATCAACTCCCGCATGGGACGACCGTTGCCGAAGCTGACCTCAATCCTCCAGAGACTGGAGTTCTGCTTGGTGGTACGGCTGATGCCTTCACCAAGGTTGGGTGCGTTGTCCTCACCCCAGTACAGGGTGAAGTTGTGGTCCCTGCCTCGGTTCACCATCCGTGCTCCTTGTATTTCTCATGGAGTCCGGTGTAGGTGCCGTGCAGTGGGTGCCCATAGGGCAGGTGTTTGCGGCCATCAAGGAAGTACAGGCGCTCAAGTCGTGCGACTCGGGCCTCGTCTTCCTTCCGCCAACTGGGGTCATACGGCATGGGAATCACGGATAAGGCGGTCAGCCACCTCGTTGATGGCCAGGTAGCAGATGCGCGCTTGGCCTGGGTCAGGTGCCCAGGTGCGCACCTCTTCAGCAATGACAGTCATCACTGCCTGCATCCGACTGTGCCCGTCGATCAATGCTTCACGGTCTTGCCAGTAGGCAGCCATGCAGCGACCGACCAGGTCAATGCCGAACTTGATCTCAGCTGGGCTCTTGCGGGCCACAGAGGACACCGCATCTTGCGTAACCGACGATGTCGACATAGGAATCGAGGTGATCGGGTGTGTTTTGTAGCCGGCTGAGCTTGAGGCAGATCATCATGTGAGCCACCTGGTGGGCAGTGATGTCTGCCCCCGTAATGGCTGACCACATCAGGGCAATGCGATCAAAGCTGACCCGAGGGTCGCCGTAGTCCGCTGCCCTGTCGTGCGTGATCGACTCAGCTCGCCGGTCGAACTCATTGATCCTGCTCATGCTGCGTCGTTCGGTGGGTCGATCTTCTTGGTTAGAAACCTGGCTGCCTGCTGCCTGTCCATGCGACCACGGTCAGTGAGGGTGTAACCCCCCTGGCTGGGGCGCAGGAGACTGGCCTGCTGCAGTACCTGGATTTGTTCCTTGACTGCATCCTGCAGCCATTGCTTGTCACGGGTGAGGAAGGGTACCTGCACCTCGGCTACCAGTTGCGGGTGAGTGAGCACCCGTGGGTAGATCTTGTAGAGGACGGTCAGGATCTCGTGCCTGAGCCGTGCCATGACCTGTGATTCAGTCATCGGTTGGCGTTCCATAGGTGGCCAACACATGGCGGGCAAAGGCAGCAGCGATGATCGCGTTCTGGTTGTTGGGGCTGCCGCCGTAACTATCTTTCCACCAGTCCCGGTACAGCTCCATCAGTTGCAGTTCAGTGGGTTCAGTAGTCATGTGTCGTGTAGTGGGTGTTGAGGGTCGCAGTCAGGGTCAAAGCCGTAGTCCTCTTCTTGGCCGTGGATCAGGATCTTCTCCCGCTCTGGCGTCCATCTGAGGGCTAGCTGTCTGACGTCTTGAGCCAAGTTGGTATGGCCGTCAGCAAACAGACGTGCTGACACCTGTATCAACAGTTGATAGGGCCCTTTCATCGGCAGGTGGATACGACGTCCCCACTGAGGGTCGTCGTTGCCTGGCACCCATACAAACCACCGTCTTTGGTTTGTCCACTGACGGCCCATTGGCCAGGGACAACGGTGGGTTGCAGCTGAGTGGTGCCATTGGGACCAACGCACCCCCACCCCTCAATGGTTGAGAAGCAGGCGGCTTGCTGGGCATGGACTGGGGCCTGGGCCAACGCAATGACTAAGGCCAACGCAAGATGTTTGTGCATGGGGCTGTGGTGGGTGGGCGCCGGGCCTGGGGGCCGCGGCTGGGCCAGCATGGCGCCCCCGCCGGTGGTGGCAGGGGCGTTGTTGCTGTTCGTTACCCAGGTGTGCGACGCCACGCGGCGTGCAGCTGTTTCTCCAGCACCTGCAGGGCATGGAGCCGTGCGGTGGTGCGTTGAAACAGCTCGCTGTTGTAAGTCAGTTCTGCGTTCAGCTTCGACCGGATGGTGTCGAGGATGGCCTCCTCACACCGGCCTAGCTGGTCCTCTAGTTGCTGTCTGGTTGCCATTGGTGTCTGTGGTGGGTGGTGGTGGGTGGGCCCCATTGCTGAGGCCCGTGGTGGCTTAGCTCCAGCGCGGGAGCTCGGCCCAGATGCCTTGCCCCTGCAGTTGCAGGGCCGCAGCCTTGGCGTCAAACGGCAGCAGGTCAAGCCTGAGGCTTAGGCCTTGCTGGTACCTGACCAACAGCCGCTTATGGGCTGTGAGCCAGGAGTTGATAGGCCGCAGGCCCCAGGTCGAGGCGTAGTCGCTTTGGCGGTTGTGCGCCTGAGCTAGTAGGTCGATCAGTTGATAGGGGGTCAGCGGCCCCCAGCATTGGCGCCACTGGTGGCGCATCACGGCGGGTTTGTAGGTCATCGGTAGGTGTGGTGGATGGGTTGGGTGCCGGTATGGGTGACCGGCTGGCGGGCCAGTTCCCCCAGGGCCAGCAGCCAGAGGGCTGCAGTCCCCAGGGTGACGGCCGCGGCGACGGGCAGGGACCGCATGGGTCAGGCCTCCCCGTACCAGAACAGCTCAGCGAACCAGTCCATGGCCTGGTCTTCTGCCTCGGTGAGGTGGAAGTGCTGCCATGGCGTACCCCAATCGGCCCATTGCAGTTCACAGCTGCAGGGTTCAGCGTCGACGTCCAGCTCCACCAGCAGCCGCAATGCAGGGCCGCCGGTGGTGAGCAGGATGCAGCCTTCCTCGGGGCTCAGCGTCTGGCCTGGTGTTTGCCAGCCGCTTTGCACTTGAACCGATAGGGCCAGTTCCCTGGCCTCTTCCTCGGTGGTTTCTCCTGCTGCGTCGCTGGTGATGGTGTCCTCCAGGTACCGGGCGTACAGGGCGCACACGTTGTCGACGTGGGCCCGTGCGTTCTCCTGGCCTGGGCTGAGCTGTTGTGGCTCTTTTTCTTTGGTTGTCATGGTGCGTTGTTGTGGTGGGTGCTACCGGTGAGGGCAGCAGAGAGGGGGCCGTGACCCCCTCCGGGCTGTCTTCAGTACCCAAGCCAGGTCAGCACCGCTTCGGCGCTGTAGACGTTGTGGAAGCCGTGGGCCTCGCACTCGTCTGCCCAGTTGCGCAGGGTTTCGCCGTGGCCTTGCAGCACCGCCTCCAGGTCGTCGACGGTGTAGCGGCCATTGCGACCTGCCCAGCTGAGCATGGCCGCCTTGCTGTCCTGCAGCTCCTGGGCTAGGGCGTCGGGGTCAGTGACGCCGTAGTCAGCCTGCAGCCTTTCGGCCGCAGTCATTGCGCAAGTGTTCATCTGTCTAGGTGCGGTGGTGGGTGCCATCGGCCTATCGGCCATTGGCTTGCCCCCATCCTAGCACCACTGGTGGTGGCTTGCGACCGTTTCGACCGCCCCACCCTGGTCGACTTTGGTAGGCCCTGGTTTGCCCTGGTGCTGCAGGGGCGTAGGGCGGGCACAAAGAACCACAGGGGCGGCCTAGGCCAACCCCTGGCCCCCCACCAGCCGGTGCACCCCAGGCCGACCCCTGTCCACCCCTGCGCACCTGTCACCACTGCAGGTACGCAGACACCTAAGACACCTTGGGGCAACTGGGCTGCACGCTGTCCAGCGGGTGCCCCAGCCTGTCCAAGCCCCCCAGGGTGCCCCTCAGGTGGCCGGCGGTGACCCCCCATGGGGGGTGACGACGCCGTCGGCACTAGGCATAAGCCCCTGAGGTTTTCCCAACAAAAAGCGGGTCGACTTAGGTGGGCCTTGTATCCAAACGGGTGGAGAGGTGGGGAGGATCGTTGCCGTCTAGCCATGGCTGCTACTTGGTCAACGGCCAACGGTCGATCTAAAGGACCTATGGACCTGGGTTCTATATCTGTCTTCTGTGCAGAAGCCTTTGGTCCTTGGCGACCTAGGTGGACCTAAGAAGAGATCAATAGAGGAAAAGGGGAACGGGCCTGTGGTCGCCAGGGCAGGCGTTGACCTTTTTGACAGGGGGGTTTATTTTCCGTAAGCAAAACCCCTTCTGCCCACTAGGTTCGGCAAAACCTGATGGGCAGTCAGAGCAGGGGCGCGTCAGTTGGGAGCTGACTTCATGGACAGTAGATGGACTGAGGAGAGGTTTGCAATGGTTCACCTGGAAGACGCCGCCAGGGTCAGGGAGCGCCTTAGGGACCGAAGCCTCAGTGGGTCGGACCTCAAGGTGTTCTGGGCCGTCGTGTCCAACGTGGAGCCCAGAAAGGGCTATGCGGAGGTCACGGTGAAGCACCTGGCCGACCAGCTGCAGATGAACTACACGCAGACCGTGAACAGCATTGGGAGGCTCCAGAAGCAGCTTCTGCTGGTCAAGTGGAGGGATGGGGTCAGCGGGCAGTCGTGCATCCTTCCCAACCCCAAGCTGGTGTCCTGTGGAGGCAAGAGCAAACGGGCCTACCTCTGGAAGCTGTTTGAGCAGGCCGTGAACGGGTAGGCCTACACTGTTGGTGTGCATCTGTGGTGGGTGCCTGTTAGAGAGGGGTAGTCGCTCCCCTCTCTTCAGCTTTCTGGAGAGGTCGTCACATGGCCAAGCGCACTAACGACATCCATGAGCAGCTGGCTGACCTGCACATGGGGTTGGCATTGCTGTTGAAGGAGAAGCTCCAAGACGGCACCATCAACAGCTCGGAGTTGAATGTCCTCCGGCAGTTTCTGAAGGACAACCAGATCAGTGCTCAGCCCGTTGAAGGGACACCGTTTGGGGATTTGGTTGCTTCTGTTGGTGACCTGGACAAGGTGATCCAGATGCCAGTGCGGAAGTTTGCCTGATGGCAACGGTCCAACGGGCAACGACCTGGCACGACCTACCTGAGCCCTATTGCTCTGACTTCAGGTACTTCCTCTGTGTCGTCTGGAAGCACCTGGGCCTACCGGATCCCACACCCATCCAGCTGGACATTGCTGCCTACATGCAGCACGGCCCCAAGCGTCGAATCATTGAGGGCTACAGGGGTGTTGGTAAGTCGTGGATGGCCGCGGCCTTTGTCCTGTGGCGTCTACGGCTGGATCCACAGCAGAAGATCATGGTCAATTCTGCCTCCGGGGCAGAAGCCAAGAACTTCACCACCTTCTGTCTGCAGCTCATCCGTGACATGCAGGTGCTCAGGTGCCTGGAGCCACGTCGTGAAGAGCAGCGAGCTGCTGTCCATGCCTTTGACGTAGGGCCCGCCAAGCCCGACAAGAGCCCATCAGTGAAGTCGGTGGGCATCTTTGGTCAGATCACTGGCTCCCGTGCGGACCTGATCATCCCGGATGACATCGAAACACCGACGACGTCGTGGTCTGTCGGCATGAGAGAGAAGCTGCTCTCAGCTGTCGGTGAATACAACGCCATCCTCAAGCCAGGCGGGGAGGTGCTGTACCTCGGTACACCGCAGACCGAGGAGTCGATCTACAACAAGCTGCTCCACAAGGGCTTCTCATCCCGCATCTGGCCAGCCAGGTACCCCGAGAAGCCGGAGAAGTACGGCGATCTGCTGGCCCCCATCGTCCAAGAGGGGTGCATTGAGTTCAAAGGCAAGCCCGTTGACCCGGGTCGCTTCTCCGACATGGACCTCCTGGAGCGGGAGGTCAGCTACGGGCGTTCAGCCTTTGCTTTGCAGTTCCAGCTGGACACCACCCTGTCGGATCTGGAGCGGTTTCCGCTGCGTCTGTCTGACCTCATGGTCATGGAAGTCGGTGACCATGCCCCCGAGAAGCTGGTGTGGTCGTCTGGAGCCGAGTACCGCATCACTGATCTGCCTGCTGTTGGCTTCAGCGGTGACTACTACCACCGCCCAGCCTTCATCCATGGTGATTGGCTGCCCTTTGATGGGGTGGTCATGTTCATTGACCCCTCTGGTCGTGGTGCTGACGAGACCGCATTTGCCATCGTTGCCCACCTCAACGGCAACCTGTTCCTGCTGGAAGTCGGTGCCTACCGCGAGGGCTACACCGATCCGGTCCTTGAGGGCATGGCCCAGGCCGCCAAGCGCCATAAGGTCAACTTGATCGTCCTGGAGGACCAGTTTGGCCAAGGGATGCTGGAGTCCCTCCTCAAGCCGCACCTGCAGGTCCACCATCCCTGCACCATTGAGACCGCCCGCTCCAACGTGCAGAAGGAACGGCGGATCATCAGTGCCCTGGAGCCGGTTCTGAACCAGCACCGCTTGATCGTGAACCGCTCAGTCGTCGAAAACGACAGCCGCGGCCGCGATACAGATGCCGTGGAGGTCAAGCTCAGCTACCAGCTGTTCCACCAGCTGACCCACATCACGGTCGATAAGAACTGTCTACAGCACGATGACCGGCTCGACGCTGTCGCTGGTGCCATTCAGTATTGGAACGAGTCGCTTGCCATTGACGAAGACCGTGCCATCGCAGAAAGAAAGTCGGAACTCTGGGACCTCGAACTGGAAGCTTTTATGGGGAATATTGATGGGGCTCTTGACGCGCAGTTTCTTGGGGTTGCTTTGGCGGACCTCCCCAAAACCAATGGCAAAGCAACCTGGTTACCTGCTCGACCCACCACTGCGGCCTAGGGCCTGGGTTATTCGACTGCCTGGTGTCTTCGTTGCCCCCAGTGGCAACAAGTTGGGAGGGTCATTCCAGACCGTTGTCGTCGCCACGTCCGAGAACATGGCGTGGGAGATCGCTATGGGCTGCGACATCTGGGAGCAGTTGCCCTTTGAGGTCAAGGACGTTCAAATCTTTCCAAAGGACCCCTTGAGCCATGGCCACCATTCGACTCGTTGATGCCGCCAGGCACTTCAAGGGCCTCAGCCATCAGCTGGCTGCATGGAACGCCCTGCAGCAGACCCTCACGCCGGCACAGCTGCATGACTT
>Ga0181352_1000547_pt1 | contig 15866 bp, 19 predicted proteins | sample Fa13VDMLBSN_FD_130103 | JGI IMG/M metagenome (GOLD analysis project Ga0181352, IMG submission 130103) | Freshwater viral communities from Lake Michigan, USA - Fa13.VD.MLB.S.N | ecosystem: Environmental > Aquatic > Freshwater > Lake | place: USA: Michigan | collected 2013-09-23 | reverse complement strand
GCTACTGACAGCCACGCATGATTTCACCCCCTCCACGGGGGATACTTTCAAGATGGCGCTGTATCTGCCTACCGCCGATATCGGTGCAGACACGACTGTTTACACTGCGACTGGGGAGATTACGGGAACGGGGTACACAGCAGGGGGTATTGCGCTGACGACGATTGCGCCTACTTCATCGGGCACGACGGCATATGTATCGTTTGATACGGCTACCTTTACTGGGCTGGTAGATTCCTCGATTGCTGGGGCGTTGATCTACAACAGCACAAAATCGAACAAGTCCGTGGCCGTTCTGTACTTTGGCAGCACCAAGACCTCAACGGTGGCGTCCCCATTGACGGTGACGTTCCCTACGGCTTCCGCGACAACGGCCATCATAAGGTTACCCTGATGCTAGTAACGACGACAAAAGGCGAAATGGATGACTCCCTGCTTGTAAAACGAGAGGGGGGTCTGGAGAATGACAACGAGAAGACTTGTTGGGTTGAATACTGGTTGGATGGCGAACTGGTGCATCGTTCAGTTCATGTGGAGTTGAAAAAAGTGCTACCTCTTTTTTCGTCTGTAGGTTCTTTGTAGGAGAGCATTGTGGCTAATTCGCAAGCGATGTGCACATCATTCAAGTCGGAGATTCTTACCGGGACACACAACTTTGGTACCGCTCCGATTCGCGCAGCCACGACTGCGGATACGTTCAAAGCGGCCCTGTATCTTGCTTCTGCAAGTCTCGGTGCGGGAACAACGGCTTATTCGGCTTCTGGTGAAGTATCAGGAACCAACTACTCTGCGGGCGGGGTAACGGTGACCAATGCGACGCCACCCACCACTTCGGGGACAACGGCGTACTGGACCCCCTCGGCCAGCATTACCTACACCAATGTCACGTTGACGACGGCGTTCGATGCCGTGCTGATCTACAACTCGTCTCAATCCAACAAGGCCGTATCAGTACACACCTTCGGCTCCCAGACAGTGACTGCGGGGACTTTTTCCTTGACGATGCCGACGAACGCTGCGGGTACTGCGCTCCTCAACATTGCGTAATTAGGAGTATGAAATGGCTCTTGTTCTTGCTAACCGTGTAAGGGAGACCTCGACCACTACAGGCACGGGTACTCTTACATTAGCGGGCGCAGTTGTTGGGTATCAAACATTTTCGGCGGGTATTGGGGCCAGCAATACCTGCTACTACGCTATCTCAAACCCCGGTGTGGCTGAGTGGGAAGTGGGGGTGGGGACAGTCGGTAGCCCCGCAACGACGCTTGCTCGTACGACAATACTCGCGTCTTCCAACGCGGGTTCCGCAGTGAATTTCTCGGCGGGCACCAAGGATGTGTTCGTCACCTACCCTTCCAGCAAGTCGGTGTATTTGGATGCTTCGGGGAACGCCGGATTCCCGGCGGGAACGGTATCTGCTCCTTCAATCTATCTTTCTACAGATACTGGAACGGGCTTTTATCGGATTGGAGCAAATAACGACGGATTTGCTGTGTCTGGTGCAAAGGTGCTGGATATTGCTTCTACTGGTCTTTCTATCACTGGTGCATTAAGCAGCACAGGTGCTCTGACCGTAACAGATGCGACGCAATCAACATCAACGTCAACTGGATCAATCATTACTTCTGGTGGCGTTGGTATAGCTAAGGCTTTGCAGGTTGGTGGCACTCTTACCTACGGCGGAGTCACCCTCTCCAACTCCGTCACCGGCACCGGCAGCATGGTTCTGTCGGCAAGCCCGACGCTGACGGGAACTTTGACCGCTGCTATTGCAAACTTCAGTGGTGCGGTTGCAACCGGGGCTCTCTCCGTCACCGGCACTGGCTCTTTTACCGACACTATTACCAGTACAAAAAATGGGGCAGGATTTACGCAATCGGTGTCAAGCGGTCAAAATGCTCTTGTCCAACTCACCGATGGGACAAAAGTATTTCGCATGTGGCACACCACCACCGACGCTCTACAGTTTGGTACTACCTCAGCGCACTCGTGGGACTTAACGTACAATGGAAATACAATAGGAACAGTGAATAGTGGCGGCTTTGCCGTCACTGGCACCGGCTCCACGACCGGCAACATGGGCGTCGGGGCACTGCGTTCCTCTGTGACCGGCTTTACCAAGGTTCTCAACGTCGAAAGCACCGACGCAGCCATACAGCTTTATCAAACGACGACCGGAACGTCATGGGAAATCGGCAACGACAACACCGGGCAATTCCGCATCCTGAATGGCGGGGCGAACAAGCTGACGATTGCCGCTGCCGGAAGCGTCACCGTCACCGGCACCCTTACTGTATCGAGTACCATAACTACATTGGGTGGCGCTACTTTTCACACTACTTCGTCTGCTTTAACTAATGGCGCTGGTGCTGGCTCTGGTACTCTGCTAAACGCTCCAGCAGCCGGAAATCCGACAAAGTGGATTGGGATAAACGACAACGGAACTACTCGGTATATTCCAGCTTGGTGATCAAAAAACGGTGGAACTAATGAACCTAGACGCAAATGACATCATCACCGCACTCTCGAATCAGCACAACTTGGACAGCGGTAACTACCGAAGCATAAGGAGCAACAATGATTACTTGGACAATTTCACAGATGCAACGCAAAGCCGATGATGGCTTTGTTATTCACGTTTGGTATCGCGTAGACGATGTCGATGGTCAGTATTCTTCTGTGGCTACGGGAGAATGTGACTACACGCAGACTGGCCCTGACTTTGTGCCTTACGATGAACTCACGCAGGACATGGTGGTGGGGTGGGTCAAAGATTCTCTTGGAGCAGAGCAGGTGGCGGCACTGGAGGCCAATCTAGACGCGCAGCTTGACGCGCAGAAACAAGTCGCTTTGGGGATGCCATGGTAAATTTGCTGAAGTCGAAGACCATCTGGTTTTCGATTATTCTTGCAGTCGGTGGGGCGCTTGAGCAGTATTCAGCCGTCATCACCAGCATTGTAGGATCACAGAACTCCGGGCTTGTCATGCTGGGGATCAGTGTTGTTGTCGCAGTCCTTCGTGTCGTAACCACTCAACCCATCTCGGAGAAATGATGTTCAAGCTGGAACTCGAACTTGCGGAAGTCAACGGCGTACTGACGGCTCTTGGCCAGTTGCCCTATGTGCAGGTCAGGGATTTGATCGCCAAGATTCAGGTGCAAGTGCAGCCCCAAGTGGACGCGCAGCGAGCGCAGCCGCAAGAAGCCCCCAAGCAAGAGTAATGGATGTTTGGGTTCGAGTCCTTTGCCTCTGCTGCGTTTGCTGACGATGCAGTAGATAGCATAGTTAACGCCACTGGCGTCACGGGCACAGGCTCGGTTGGAAGTGTAGGTGTAGCAAACAGCGCGGCGGTTACTGGCGTCACAGGCACAGGCTCGGTTGGTACCGTCGTCGCTTCGCAAGCAGTAGCAGCAGATACGGCTACGGGGTCGGTGGGCACTCCGGGGGTTTTGCTAGAGATACCCCTCAGTAAATCCATAGCGGTTGAAGATTCCGGGGCCTTTGGCGGTGCGCCTTTTGCGTCCACCGTTTTTGCCGGGGATATCAGTACTGCTACTACCCAAGCAGGCCTTACCGCGCTGGGGGTATTGGGGGATGTCAGTGCGGCCTCGGCGGTTGCCGTCTCTGGAAACTCCGCTTCGGGGGCTGTGGGCTCGGTAGGGGTCTTGATCACCCCCGCCTTGTCGGGTGTTTCAGCTACAACTTCTGTAGGTAATGTCGTCCCCTTGGGGACCCCCGCCTTGTCGGGTGTTTCAGCTACAGGGTCGGTGGGTACGGTCTCCATGGGGCAGCGCACGGTTGCCTTGACCGGTGTATCGGCTACTGGAACGGCGGGTACTGTCGTAACGTGGGAAGTCATCCCAACCCCCCAAACCCCGGGTTGGACCCCGATACCGGGTGTCAGCGGTAGCTGGACGCAGGTTGACCCGGCGCAAGCAGGGGGCTGGGTGCAAATCCCCGGAACCAACGGGGCGTGGGTAGAAATTGATGCTTCCCAAACAGACACTTGGGATAAAATAGCCGCTTAAAGGAGCGCACATGGCCTCAACGTACAGCACTAATCTTGCCTTGGAGTTGATCGGTACCGGGGATCAAACAGGCACATGGGGTACAACGACCAACACCAATCTTGGTACGTTGCTGGAACAGGCCATCAGTGGCTATACAACGCAAGCCATCACCGATGGTGCGGATACGACGATCACCATACCCAATGGTGCTTCCGGGGTCGCCCGGAATATGTATATCGAAATGACAGGTGCGCTGACTGCAGCGCGTAACCTTATCGTTCCGGCCAACCGGAAACTCTACCTGATTTACAACAACACCACGGGCGGTTACGCAGTTACCGTCAAGGTTTCAGGGCAGACGGGCGTTTCCGTCCCCAATGGCGCAAAGACGTTCTTGGTCAGTAACGGCACCGATGTCGTGAATGCCGTGACATATTTTGCTTCCCTTGTGCTGGGCACCCCGGTATCGGGGACGCTGACCAACTGTACAGGCCTTCCGGTATCAACGGGCATATCGGGTCTGGGTACGGGAGTAGCTACAGCTCTGGCGGCCAACGTCGGTTCGGCTGGGGCTCCTGTGGTGTACAACGGGGCGCTAGGAACACCTTCCAGCGGTGCATTGGATAGCTGTACGGTGAATACGTTTGACGTTGGGTACCGGAATATCCCGCAGAACGCGCAGAATAGCAACTATACGTTGGTATTGGGTGACAACGGTAAACATATCTACAGTGCAAATAGTGGCACTCAAACCATCACCATCCCTACAAACGCATCAGTTGCATTCCCTACGGGCACGGCAGTCACGATTGTCAACAACGGCACTACGTCTATCACCATCAGCACAACGGGACTGACGTTCTATTGGGCTGGAACCAGTAGCACTGGAGATCGTACGCTGGCCACCAAAGGCGTGGCTACGCTTCTCAAAGTGTCTACTAACACTTGGTTCATTTCGGGATCAGGGCTGACGTAATGAGCGGCATCCAGCAGATGTTCTTGGGCGGTGGGCCGTTCGTATTCACGGCCACGGTGTCTGCCGATACCGCCAACTACAATCTGAAGACCCAAGCAATTGCCGCTGGGTGGAATCAAACTTCCCCGCTGTTTGCCACCGTTACCGTCAACTCCGGGGTGTACCTCTACTCCACGTCAACCTCGACCTACGCGTTCGATACCGGGGCTACATTCCCGTCTGGCTCGCAACTGTCGCTCGTCAACAATGGCTTTGTCGTGGGTGCGGGTGGCGCGGGTGGGCATGGTGATCAGGGCGGTATTGTCAGCGGGAATGGTTCCAGTACTGCGGGCGGTGTGGGTGGCCCGGCAATCCATGCTCAAGCCGATTTGTCTATCACCAACAACGGCACAGTAGGTGGTGGCGGTGGCGGTGGCGGTGGAGCCCAAGGCGAGTTCATCAATTCCGGGGGTACATCCGGAATGGGCGGTGGTGGCGGTGGCGGTGGCAAAGGTTACTTGGGTGGCAGTGCGGGCACTGCAGGAGTGCCGTCCGGGAACGGGAACTACAACGGAGCTGGGGTCAACGGCACTGCGGGTACTAAAACTGCTGTAGGTACTGGGGGCGCTGGTAACAACAACGCGGGCTTCTACGGTGGCAACGGCGGGAACGGCGGCAAACTGGGGGCAACTGGGGCTATCAGTACTGCGGCCCTCGCTGGAGATAACGTTACTTATGGGACCACCGGAACACAGCAGGCTGGTGGGACGGGCGGCGCAGCCTTGGTTACAGAGTCTGGGGTTACCGTGACATGGGCTGTTGCGGGTAACCGGTACGGAACACCTTTTTCAGCGGAGCCATAATGGCAGAGCCGGTCACGAGTGGGTTTGCCGTTGGAAAGGTACTATCTGGCGTGGCCGGTTTTTTTGGTGGGCTTTCCATTTCTTTTTTCTGGCAACCCAAGCAGTTGCACCAGCATGGAAAGTTAGCGGCGGGGGCGATTGTCGGGGGTATTGCGGTAGCTGCGGCATTTGCTCTAGGTGGTGTTGCCGCCCACTATTTGGGGCTTAACATCAATGAAGCGGATACTGCTCTTGGCATTGGTTATTGCATCGGCGTTCTTAGCGTCGGTTTTATTTCATTCGTCGCCAATTTCTTCGACAAGCGAGAAGGGCAAGACATCCTCCAAGTAGCCAAAGAATTGAAGGGCGGCAAAGTTGTCAAGAAGCGTGTTAGCAGGAAATCAAAATGAACTACGAGTTTATTTTCTTTACCGCTGTTACCGTCATGGACTTGTCGGCGGCAATTATTATTTTTGTTGGCGCGTTGTCTGACCGGATGCGCCTGTACCCGACTTGGCACAAGGTTGGTCTGATCGTTGCGTTGTTGGGTTTGATTTGCCAAGCATTCCGCAATATCCAGTTTTTGTCCACGGGAATTAGCCCGTCTGACGCGGATATGCCCCTGTGGGTGCTGAAGGATGCGGGTATCGCAACGATTGCATTTACCTACCTCATTTACGGGATCAGGCATCAATTCTTTGGGGCAAAAGCCGCACCTCGCCCCCCTAAGAAAGTTGCAAAACGGAGGAGTAGGTAATGTTCACTTTGCTAACCACGGTTGTCAGCTTTCTTTCTGGTGGAGTTCCAAAGCTCATTGATTTCTTCCAAGATCGCTCTGACAAGAAGCATGAACTGGCGCTGGCCCAAATACAGACCGAACGTGAACTAACGCTCAAGAAAGCAGGGCTTGAGGCACAAGAACGAATTGAGCATATCCAGACAGAGCAACTGCAGATCGGCGCGGATGTAGCAACTACTCAGGCAGCCGTTGTTGAACGCCAAGCCTTGTACGCGCATGACATCGCTATTGGGCAGGGGGCAAGCGTCTGGGTTATCAATCTCCGTGCGATGGTGCGTCCGTTTATTACTTACGGCATGTTCATGATGTTTGCCTTCGTGGAGATTTTTGGGTTCTATTACGCGATGCGTACAGGCACCGATTTCACGGTGGCACTGGACAACCTCTGGGATGCGGATACGCAGACGATATGGGCGTCCATTGTTTCGTTCTGGTTTGGATCACAGGCGTTCAGCAAGAAGTGAAAGTCAGTGACGCAGCGTTGAAGATGTTGCGCCATCACGAGGGGGTGAGGTTGAAGCCCTATCGGGATGCAATTGGTCTATGGACCGTTGGGGTCGGTCATCTGATTGGCGACGGGAAATCTTTGCCTGATAGCTGGAATAAAACTTTTACACTAGAGGAAGTCAATGCGATTCTTCGTCAAGACCTTGCACGTTTTGAAACGGGAGTGGAACGACTGTGTCCTGTGGGGCTTACTCAGCCTCGCTTTGACGCGCTCGTTTCAATCAGTTTTAACTTTGGTCTAGGAACTTTGCAGCGTTCCAGCATCAGAATGAAGCATAACCGGGGTGATTTTGAAGAAGCTGCGGATGCTTTCCTGCTGTACAACAAGGCTGGAGGCAAGGTATTCAAGGGGTTGGTGACACGGCGTAATGATGAACGCGCTGTGTATTTATCGCAGGGGTAGTCATGCCGTTACAAAAACTCCAGTACAGGCCGGGTGTCAATCGGGAAGGGACCAACTACTCCAACGAGGGCGGGTTCTACCAGTGTGACAAGGTGCGCTTTCGTTCCGGATACCCGGAAAAGCTGGGTGGCTGGCAAAGCATTTCTGACCCCACGGTGTACACCTACAAAGGTGTGGCGCGGAGCATGTGGAACTGGGGTGCGCTGGATGGCTCGAACCTGAACGCCGTGGGCACCAATCAGAAGCTCTACGTCGAAAACGGAGGCGACTACAACGACATCACGCCGTGGGCGGATGTTGCGCAAGCTCTGGCCAACAATCCTTTTTCCATGACCAGCGGCAGCAAGCTGGTGACGGTGACCGATACTGCTCATGGGGCTACTGCGGGTACTTGGGTGACGTTCGCTGGGGCTACGGCGGCTGGCGGCATCACCATCAATGGTGCGTACGAAATCATCACGATTGTCGACGGCAACACCTATACCATCATCAACGCGACTGCAGCGAGTTCTACTACGGTGGGCGGTGGGGCGGGGGTTACTGCACGGTACCAAATCAATGCGGGCGGTGCTACCTATACGCAGGGCGTCGGTTTTGGTGCGGGTTCTTGGGGGCGCGGCGGGTGGGGGTCTGGCACCACGGTGGGAGTCGGTCAGCAGCTGCGGCTCTGGACGCTGGACAACTTTGGGCAGGACTTGCTGGCGGCTCCGCGCAACGGCGTCATTTATTACTGGGCCAAGGATATATCCACCTACGCACCGGCAGTGACACTCAAGAGTCTGGCTTCTTCGGCGGGGTACTCCTCGGGTACGTTTGTGCCCACCCAGACGTTGCAGATATTTGTTTCGCCTACGCAGCGTTTCGTAATTGCTTTTGGTTCTAACCCCTACGACCCCAATCAGGCTACGGTTCCGACCACGTTTGACCCCATGCTGGTACGGTGGGCAGACCAAGAAAACACTTATGACTGGGTGCCTAGCGCATCCAATCAGGCGGGTGAATTGCGCCTCTCGAACGGCTCTACCATCGTTACAGCATTGCATGGGCGGCAGGAAAACCTCATCTTTACGGATACGGCGCTCTTCGTCATGCAATACCTTGGGCCACCCTACGTTTGGGGGTTCAACCTGATTGAGGCCAATCTTTCGATTATGTCACCCAATGCGGCGGTGACGGTCAACAACGTGACTTACTGGATGGGGATGGACAAGTTCTATTCCTACGGCGGCACCGTGGCGACAATTCCTTGCACGTTGAGGCAGTTCATTTTTGAAAACATCAACCAGTCGCAGGCCTACCAAGTCATCTGTGGTTCCAACGAAGGATTCAACGAAGTCTGGTGGTATTACCCTTCGGCAAACAGCCAAGTTAATGATAGCTATGTCATCTACAACTACCTTGAAAAACTCTGGTACTACGGTTCGCTGAACCGTACGGCGTGGATGGACAGTGCGCTGCGTCCCTACCCTATGGCCGCGTTCAGTGTGCAAAATAGCTATCTCAGCGTGGCGGTGTCTTCTACCTCAATCACGAGCGTCTCATTAGTTGATACTTCGTCCTATCCGGCTTCCGGAACTGTTCAGATTGATTCTGAAATCATCACTTACACGGGTAATTCGGGTAATACTCTGACGGGCTGTACTCGTGGGGCGTACGGAACTACCGCCGCTACCCATACCCAATACACCCCCGTGACTAACTACGTGCCTAACCAAGTCATGTACCACGAGTATGGGGTGGACGATGGATCACGCCCTACGGTTTCCGCCATTGAAGCCTATATCCAATCATCGGACTTTGACATCGGGGATGGGCATAACTTCGGGTTCGTCTGGCGGATGCTGCCCGACGTGACTTTCAACGGCTCAACGGTGAACGACCCCCAGTTGACGATGCAATTGAAACCCCGGGTCAATTCGGGAACCGCGTATAGCGTACCTTCTGTAGACGCCGTAGTCAGTGCGGACAACTTTGACCCCGTTGCCGGTGCGCGGTATTACACCATTGAGACCTACACCGGACAGGTTTACACACGGCTACGTGGGCGGCAGATGGCATTCCGTATTTCTTCGACAGGGATAGGGGTGAACTGGCAGTTGGGCGTACCACGAATTGACATCAGGCCTGATGGCCGACGTTGATATGTATACTGACCCTAAAGTGTATAGTACAATAAGGACTCCTTCACTCTGGGGTCTTATCATGCCGCGTTTTATTGATCGTACTGGGCAACGTTTTGGTAAATTGGTTGCACTTGAGCGCAATGGAACTAACCGTTTGAAGAAAGTGCTATGGCGGTGCCAATGTGATTGCGGGAATAAATTGGATGTAGCGGCAGGGTCATTAGTTACCGGAAACACCACGTCGTGCGGTTGCGTTGTCCCTAATTTTAAACATGGGGGCTGGAATAAGTCCTCATACAATACATGGCGGGCTTTAATGCGCAGGTGCTATAACCCGAAAGATAAAGATTTCAAACGGTATGGGGCTGTCGGGGTAACTGTTTGCCCAGAATGGCATGAATACAAAAACTTCGCACTTCACATGGGAGAGCCAAAAGGCAATGAAACTCTCGACCGTATCGACCCAAACGATAGCTATAGTGTAGAAAACTGCCGCTGGGCATCACCAACCATTCAGGCAAGAAACATAAGAGTCCGCGCTACAAGTAAATCTGGATACACAGGTGTGCATTTGCGGAAGGGTAAGTGGTATGCAGAGATAACAAGTCAAAAGAAAAAGTACTATTCTCATGCGTGTAATACCGTGGAAGAAGCGGCTGCGGCTAGAAAAGAACTTGAACAGCGATACTGGTAATGGCAATTCCTGCAAATACGCTGCTGGCTCCAAAAGCCCCCAACCTTCTGGTTAGCCCCGTTGAGTACAACCAACGGTATCAGGAGCAGTTGAACAACGCGCTGCGTATTTACTTCAACCAGCTAGATAACACCCTCCAAACCCTGTTATCCAATACACCGGGCGGGGCTTTCATCCGGTTTCCCTATGGGGCGTTTTCCTGTTTGGCCGATCAGCCTGATGGGAACATAGGTACGGCCTATTACATGCAGTTTGATACGACAGACTTCAGCAACGATGTCAGCATCGCTTCTCATACAGCGGTGGTTACTGCGTCAATAGGTCCAGCGTCCACCACGATGACGGTAACAGCCATTACATCAGGTTCGTTGCTGCCGGGTATGGCGCTCACAGGGGCAGGGGTTACTGCAGGGACTCGCATCGTTACTCAGCTCACAGGCACTTCGGGCTCTACAGGTACGTACCAAGTCAGTACGGCGCAAACTACAGCCAGCACTTCCATCACGGGGGCGCTTGCGTCAAAGATAACGGTAGTCCAACCGGGGTTGTACAACCTGCAGTTCAGTGTGCAGTTCGTGAACACCGCCGTTCAAATTTACGATGCAGACATCTGGTTACGGGTCAATGGTACGGATGTTGCCAACACCAACAGCGAGTGGTCGGTACCTAACCGCCACGGGGGCGTGGATGGACATACGCTCGGGGCGTTAAACCTGTATGTTGAGTTGCAGGCGGGGGATTACGTAGAACTGATGTGGCACGCCTACAACACCTCTGTAAACATCCAATATCTGGCTCCGGTAGCAGCTTCTGCGGGGGTGACTCCAGCGGTACCGGGTACGCCTTCGGCTGTTGCTACATTGTCTTTTGTCTCGGCTTTAACTGCGTGATAATATTGAAAAAAGCGAGGTAATCATGTACCACTCCACCGCACAAGGTCTTGCCGCCCTCGGTAGGGGGCCGGATACCATGCTCGTCCACATGACCCCCGGTGAGGTGCAGGGTCTGCAGAAGCTCGCGCTGTCTGCTGGTGGGTCCTTGACGACCAATCCCCACACGGGGTTGCCTGAGGCGGGGTTTTTGAGTTCTATACTGCCGATGATGGCCGGAGCAGCCTTAAATGCCGCGTTCCCCGGTCTGGGTTCGTTGGGTACTGCAGCTCTTGTAGGTGGAGGAAGCTACCTACTTAACCCCAACCAAGGACTCATGGGCGGCCTGATGGCGGGGCTCGGTGCTTATGGCGGTGCAGGGCTGGGCAGCGCACTGAGCGGGTTTGGTGAAGGGGCGTTGAACGCGGCAGCGGGATCAGCACGGGATATAGCGGAAGGCGCAGCGCTAGGGATGCAGGACCCCATGGTGGCGTCTGCAGTAGATACCAACGTTCTTGCCCAAAACCAAGCCGCAGCCGAAGCTGCAAAAGCCGCTGCAACCAATGCGAGTACAGTAGATAAACTGGGGGCTGGGGCAAAAGCGGCGTTCGAGGACCCCACGGGGTTCTACAAGACGCTGAACAAAGACATGGGTAAATGGGGGCTAGCAGCGGCGGCGACTCCGCTGTTGATGGGGGCTGCACAATCGGCCGCTCGTAACCCGAATACCCTAAACGTATCTGGGGGGCGGACCCCCAGTGCGAGTTTCTACAATACGCGGTACAGCCCCGGCGCGGTGAACCCCAGATTTGGCCAGCCCGGAGAACCTTACTATCTTGGGCAAGGGTACAGCCCCGGCGCTTACGGCCCCACCATGACCGCTGCGGATGGGGGTTTGATGATGAACCCCATGCAAAACCCGAATTCGGCTTATCCCACCGCCCGATTTACAAGTGGCGCAAGTGAGGGCGGACTGGCTAGCTTTAACGTAGGGGGGTCTACGGGGCTCCAAAAGGACTACGCCGCTGGTGGGAAGCTGCTTCGCGGTCCGGGCGATGGAATGTCGGACTCCATCCCTGCGGTAATCCAAGGGCCGAAACCGCAACGTGCCGCTCTTGCCGATGGTGAGTTTGTGATCCCTGCCGATGTGGTGTCGCATCTGGGTAATGGGTCAACGGAAGCCGGGTCAAAGCAGCTCTACAAGATGATGGATAAAGTACGTCGTGCTAGGACGGGCAACCCCAAACAGGGACGGCAGATCAACCCTAACAAGTTCATGCCTGCGTGATTACCTACGCCGAAGAGGACCCGACAGTATTTTTTAAAGAGCTAGCACCCATACTGCCGGAGCATTACGAGGAGTTGTGCGTCACCAAGGATTTTCCGCTGGAGCCCGATCTCGATGCGTATGACAGGTTGCACAAATCGGGGATGTTGAAAGCGGTAACGTGCAGGGACGACGGGGGTTTGGTTGGGTACATTATTTTTGTCGTACAGCCGCATCTGCACTACCGGTCTTGTGTCACGGCGTTTGAGGACTTGTACTACGTCAAGAAAGAATTCAGGAGAGGCAGGACAGGAATCAAGTTGTTCCAGTTTGCCGAACAGGTTTTGCAGAGTGCAGGGGTGAAACGAATCATCATGCACACCAAGATTCACATGGATAACTCAAGGCTGTTTGAGTACTTGGGTTACAAGAATACGGACAAGCTTTTCACAAAGCTTTTGTAGGATTGGAGAAGTCATGAGCTACTCGCGTAAACAACTGGAAGCCCTTGGAGAGCCGTTTGGCGAATCTGCTACGCAGAAGAAACTAGGGGGTGGCTATGTGGCGGGCGGTGGGGGCTCATCTCCTGCACCTTCAGCTCCAACAACCCAGACCGTAACCCAATCCAATATTCCTGATTGGGCCGTTCCCTACGCAACCCAGCTTCTCGGGAAAGCGCAGGCTGTAACCGACACCAGCCAAAATCCCTATCAGCAGTACCAAGGCAACCGGATCGCCGGGTTTACCCCGTTGCAGCAGCAAGCCCAAGAGAACGTCTCGAATATGCAAGTAGCCCCCCAAGTGGGTCAGGCTGCGAACATGGCGGGTGTTTCCGGTATTGGCGGGTTGTTGGCAGGGCAGAACTACCAGAACATGGCGACCAATCCTAGCGCCATCGCTTCTTACATGTCCCCCTATCAACAAAACGTCACCGACTGGCAGAAACAACAGGCGGTCATGGACTACGGGCGAGCGCTTCCCGGGCGTCAGGCGCAAGCGGTAGGGGCGGGTGCTTACGGCGGTAGCCGTCAAGCTATTGTGGAGTCTGAAGCGCAGCGCAACCTGCAGAATCAACTGGCGGGTATCCAAGCAACGGGTACCCAGAATGCCTTCCAGAACGCCCAGCAAGCCCAGCAGTTTGGTGCGGGTCTTGGACTACAGGGGCTGGGTTTGGCGGGGCAGCAAGCTGCCAATCTGGCGAATATCGGCCAGACGGGGTACGGCCAACAGATGGGGATCAACGCCGCGCAGCAGCAAGCGGGTGCCCAACAACAGGCATTGGCACAGCAGGGTCTCACCCAAGCTTACCAAGACTTCCTCAACCAGCAGCGTTATCCATACCAACAGCTCGGGTTCATGTCGGATATCCTTCGCGGTATTCCGGCTACGGCAAGTGCACAATCTCAATACCAAGCACCTCCTAGCCCCATGAGTACATTTGCGGGTCTTGGGCAGTTGGGGCTTGGCGCGTTGCTGAAATCGTAAGGGGTAGACCATGGCATACCAACTAGCAGGAACACCTCCGGACCTCAACGCGCAAGTCAACGAGCTCGCCCAGATGGCGCTTCAATCCGGCGACCATATGGGGTTTTTCCAGCGGTACTTATCTTCGCCTATGGCGAATCGGCTTGCTGCCCAGCTTGCTCGAGGCATTGTGGGCCAACAGGTCCAAGGGATTCGGAACCAACGGGCCATCCAGCAGTACAACCCGCAGCAGCCTACGGTGCTGGACAGTCTCCAGCAACAACAGATGCAAGGTCTGGCAGCGATGCCGACGACGGGTGGGATGTTTGACCCCAGCGTATATGCACAAGGTGGGATCGGTGCAGGGTTGGACGACGAAGAGCCCCAAGGTCCTGCGCAGATGGCGCAGGGTGGGATCGTTGCGTTTGCGGGGGAAGGTCCGTCGCTAGTTTCTGCGGAAGAGCCGGTCACTTGGGGTAGGTTGAACCCCGACTCTCCTCTGACCCAAAAAGAGATTGATGAGATCATCAAGAAGCGCCTTCAGGAGGAGCGGTACAAACCCAAGTTTCCGGATGATAAAGACGTAGCGCTGGAAAAAGAAACTTCGGAAGCAAAAACCGCACGGGAAGCTAGGATAAAAGCAGCGCAAGAACGCGCAGCCGCTCGTAGTGCTGCAGAAGCTCGTGCTGCCAGTGAGGTAAACCGCCCGGTGCCGACTCAGACCGTTGAAGCTCCTGCCGCGCCTAACCAAGCAGAACTCAAGGCGGCGAAAAATGTCAGCAAACTTGACGGTAAGATTGAAAGCGCAATAAAAAAAGGGAAAGACCCAACCAAACTTTTAGAGCAACGCCGGGTACTCACCGAAGGAATAAATGCAGGTCGCGCTGTGCCTACCGTCCCAGCTTCTGGGATTGCTGCCCCCGGCCCTACTGCGAACCCTACGGTGCAGGCAGTCACCCCCAAAGCTGCGGGTGCGGAAGAAGCTGCTGCGAAAGGGACTCGTGCTCGGTGGAATGCGGCTCGTGCAAATGCGGCGCGGATAGGTGGAGAAGGGCTTGACTACTTAGCCAAAAAGGTACCCGACTTAGCCAAAAAGGTACCTTTTGCGCGGTACGCTAGTGCCATCCCCGGTGTCGCATTTGCAGCAGGGTTGGGGACTACACTGGGCAAAGAATATATTGGTGACCCCCTAATTGGCTTTCTCGACCCAGAGGGGCGGATTCACGAAAGTGTTTCCGATGCGTATGGACGACCTGCGGAAGCAGAGGAAATTGGTAGGGTGGCTACCCGCCCTGTACCCCAATCTGAAATAGATGCCTCCCGCCGTCAACGGGTTGCTAGAGAGGGGGTAGAGAAAGGAACTACCCAAGTCAGACCAACTGGGGGGTACGAAAACCGTGAAGAATTTATTGGCTCTGTTATGCCGTGGGCGGAAAAAGCCGCAAAACAATTGAAGGTACCTGCGGAAGCTATTGCTAACCAATGGGCGTTGGAAACCGGAAACGGTAAGAGCGTAGTAGGTAAGTTTAATTACGGGAATATCCAAGGAACGTATACCGGAAAAAGCAAAGAAGGAACTGATGCAGGTAACAAACGCAATTTTGTTGAATACGGGTCAATGGATGATTTTGCCGAAGATTACGTTAAGCAGTTAAAAAACCCTAAGCGGTATAACTTGGGGGAAAAACCCCTTAGCGCAGAAGAATTCTACACGCGACTTAAAAAGCACGGGTACGCGGAAGACCCAGACTACGTAGCAAAGCTTAAGAAAATGTCGGGGGTAGGTAAGGATAAAGGGGATGTGGGTCGGGCGGTTGATTTTGCCCTGCAAACCCCGAGAAATGTTGCAGTTGCAGCGGGGGCTGATCCAAATGCGGCGGAGGCCATACCGCAGACTCGCACGGAGTGGGGTGACCACTTGCGTAGAGCATTCT
>Ga0181352_1000546_pt1 | contig 15886 bp, 20 predicted proteins | sample Fa13VDMLBSN_FD_130103 | JGI IMG/M metagenome (GOLD analysis project Ga0181352, IMG submission 130103) | Freshwater viral communities from Lake Michigan, USA - Fa13.VD.MLB.S.N | ecosystem: Environmental > Aquatic > Freshwater > Lake | place: USA: Michigan | collected 2013-09-23 | reverse complement strand
CCCCCAAAAGTTTTTTACGTTTTTCTGGAATTGGTCTATGCTATTGGCAAGACCTCCTAAGTCTTGGCGATTAGACGGGTTAGGTGCTGCTACCACCTAGCCGCCCTTGGTGGTTGGCGCTGCCAGGGGCAACACGCATGAGGATTGGGGCGCGAATCTAGTAAGCGAACTAACCTTGAACCGGAAAGCCGCGAGTTCTAGACACCTTGGCGGTAGGAAGACAGGAACAACAGTCCTCAGTCGTGTTGGTGATGAGTAACAGCTATCAGCTCACCGTTGAAAGAATACGGACAAGTCGGCTCGACTGAAAAACATCTCGCCAACAACCTCTTTGCTGTGCTCTCTGAAGCGGGAGCAACGTTTAACCCCGTCCTTGTGCGGGGTTCTTTTTTGTCTTATGATGATTATGTAGGGAGGACAGTATATGCAGACAGGAGTAGTTATGGGGATTAGGGTAGAGAGAGGGGTGGCTCTGCCATCGGAGAAGGTTGTTCGGAAGTATCCGCATGAGGATATGGAGGTCGGTGACAGCTTCTTTTTGGTGGGGGTGAGTATGCAGGTAGTGTTGAATGCGAACTGGAGGGCGGGTAAGCGCCTTGCCAGGCGGTTTACGGCTAGGAAGGAAGGGGATGGGATAAGGGTATGGAGGATGACATGAGTAAGGTAGTGCATTTGCATGATGACTATATGGACATGGCGCAGGATGATTACTGGGATGCAGTACGTCGCATGAACCATGCTGAGTTGATTATGGAGTTGCGGCGGCAGCAAGCCCGTTCTGCTGGCCTCTTGGCAGAGTGTTTGTCTGAGTTGTCGCGCATGAAGAAGGTCGTGGATGCCCACACCTACGCCTGAAGACAGGTATCAGGAGGAATTGTTGCTCTCACGCCGGATCTTGCGGGATGAGATGCGTCGTGCTATCAGAGCCATTCGTCCTGATGAAAAGCGTAACTTGGTTGCGGAATGGAAGACCCGTTACAGCCCTGTTTTGGCAAGAGAACTCTTGAGGGTGGCTAAGAACCCTGAAGCCAGGCGGCGTATCTCTGAATGGAACTTAGAGGCATTTGATAAAGAGAGGAGAGGCGCTAAGAAATGAAAGACCTTTTAATTTACATCTATGTATCCATAGTAGGTATGTTGTGTATCTACATGGCAGTGCTGGCAATAGAAGCCAAGCCTAAAACAGAGTTGAACTGTACGGTAGCTGAGATTAGTCCTGACTTTAGCCATGCCGACAGAGAGAAGTGCCGACTGATCCGTTCAAGGAAGTTATGAAATTTAATCTCGCGCAGTTTTACAAGTTTTGCTCTCAGTTAAAGATTGAAACCAAAGAGCAGGGCTTGAAGAAGATGGATACGCTGCTTGGCACACAGACCTATGTGATGGATGAAATATCCCAGGGTTTGCAGCAAGACATCCACTTCTTTGTGATTCTCAAGGGGCGGCAGTTGGGTATCACCACTATCTCCCTTGCCCTCGACCTTTACTGGCACTTTATACACAATGGACTCCAAGGCACACTCACCACAGACACAGAAGAAAACCGAGATATGTTCCGGTCAACCCTCTCCATGTACATGGAAGGTTTACCAAAAGAGTGGCGCATTCCGCTTATTGCCCACAACCGGAATCAGCTTCAACTCAAGAATCGCAGCCGCCTCTTTTATCAAGTCGCTGGACTCAGGGCTAAAGGTAGCCTTGGTCGCGGTAAGGCCATCACTTTTCTACACGGAACTGAAACTTCGTCCTGGGGCGATGAAGAAGGTCTAGCATCCTTGCTGGCCTCTCTCGCAGAAACCAACCCCAACCGTCTGTACATCTTTGAATCCACTGCGCGTGGATTTAATATGTTCCATGATATGTACGTCACTGCCAAGAAAGCCAAAACCCAACGGGCTATCTTCTGCGGCTGGTGGCGTAACCAGTTCTACTCCGTTGATGCTGACTCTCAGATCTACAAAGTCTACTGGGATGGCAAGCTGACTCCAGAGGAGAAGGAATGGACACGGGATATTAAGAAACTCTACGGTGTCGAGATCAACAGCAGACAGATGGCCTGGTGGCGCTGGAAGCTACATGAAGGCATTAAGGACGATGCCTTGATGTATCAAGAGTTCCCGCCGACTGAAGACTATGCGTTCATCATGACGGGTACTAGCTTCTTCTCTAACGCCCGTTGTACAGACATGATGAAGATAGCCAAGAAGATTGGCTGCGATTACTACCGATACAGCATGGGCGCAAACTTTGTGGACACTGATGTGCTGAAGTCCACAGAACGTCTGGCAACCCTAACGGTGTGGGAGGAACCCGTTGATACGGCTTATTACGTCATTGGTGCTGATCCTGCTTATGGCAGTTCTGATTGGGCTGATCGTTTTTGCATACAAGTGTTCCGTTGCTACGCTGACGGTATGGAGCAGGTTGCGGAGTTTGCGACAAGCGAAATGAATACCTACCAGTTTGCGTGGGTCATTGCCCACCTAGCAGGTGCTTACAAGAACTCAACCCTTAACTTGGAAGTCAATGGCCCTGGTCAGGCGGTGATTAACGAACTGCGTAACTTGAAACGTCAGGCTTCTGCTCTTGCTGGTCAGATGGGCTACGACCTGATGAACGTACTGGGTAGCATGAGTAACTACATTTGGCGGCGTAATGATACGTTAGGTGGCATCTCTAACAGCATTGGCTGGTTGACTACTTCAGCAACCAAAGAGCGTATGTTGTCCTACATGAAGGATTACTTTGAGCGCGGCATGATGGCAATTTACTCCGTTGACTTGATTGAGGAAATGAAGACCATTGTGCGTGATGGCGGCAGTATCGAGGCTAGTGGTCGTAACAAAGATGATCGGGTTATCGCCGCAGCCTTGGCTTGCGCGGCTTACGCAGAGCAGATACAGCCTCGCTTGATTGCTCAGAAAGTGACTAGAGAAGTTTCTCGCAAGACAGACGATATGACACCAGAGCAGGTAGCAGTCGGCAGGAACGTGTCGGATTATTTAAAGCGTATTGGGATTTACGGGGGTCAGCAGTGATAGAAGGCAAACAAGGTTTGAAGTATGAAGTAGCAAGTGAACATGACTTGATTGCCAAGCATTTACTCGCCAACGGCGAATATGAGCCAGAGGTTGTCCAGATTGCCGCTAACTTGATTGAGCACAATCCTGGCTGCATTTTAGACATTGGTGCAAATATCGGCACGTTTGTGATTCCCCTAGCTAACCAGTTTACTCATCGACAGTTCTATGCGTATGAGATCCAGCCAAAGATATTTGACTTGCTTTCAGAGAACATCAAATTGAACAAGTTGACGAACGTGGTTGCCCATGACTATGGCTTTGCCGAACGTACTGAGCATCTGAAGATTACGGTTCCTGATTACAGCACAGAGGTCAACGTAGGTGCGTTCTCTTTGGACAAGCAAGTGCGGGAGACTGAGTACGAAGTAGTGACAAAGGGTGAGGAAGCCGAGATTTACATTCGTCCTTTGGATACTTGTCACTTGCCGAACGTAGGTCTTATCAAGATGGATGTAGAAGGTTTGGAGTTGGCGGTCATTGCTGGTGGCTTGTTCACCTTGAGCAACAATAACTTTCCTCCGTTAATCTTTGAGTGCTGGACTTGGAAGCAGTGGTTTATGCCTAGGCTGTCGGCTTTGTTGGGCGCAGTGGAATCGTTGGGATACAAGATTCAGCAGTGCGGTAATAATTTTATTGCCCAACATCCAGGCCGAACTGTTTATCTGGAGTTTCAATTTGATTGACGTTATTCCAAAGAAAGAACTGCTCCGCATTATCAAAGCATTTCTTGCGGACAAAAAGCGGGGTATCCCGATGGAGTTGTTTGCAGAACTCTGCGGCGTAGAAAAGCGAACGCTGCAATATGTTTTCATGGAAGAAAAGTATCCCATGACGGAACACGTCCAGCGGCGGGTATCCAAGGGATACGATGCTTGGCGAAATGGGCATATTGCCGTAATGGAACGCTACGGCAAGAAATGGATCGAATGGCGTAAAGCGCCAAAGATGAGGATGGTCAAAGGCTATGGGCTTACGGTCAAAGATGGCGAGATTAAGCTGGACATTGGCATTAAGAATAGGCTTGATTATTCTGGTTATTCACTTGATGATAAATTGAAGGGGATTTGATTATGGCAGTATTACATGATTATAAGTGTCCTAATCACGGGTACTTTGAATCGTTTGAGGCGAAATGCCCCATGAAGCAATGCGACGAAGAAGTCGCTTTGGTCTTTTTGCAGCCAGTGGGTTTGAAGTCGGATAAGACTAAACATAACGACAAAACCCTAAATCAACTGGCAATAGACTTTGACATGACAGACATCAAGTCGGTTCGTGAGGGCGAGAGCCAATCCGGTTACATGACGCGCAATAACAAAACCGATAAAGAGATTCCCCGCGAGGCCAGACCTGGCGATTCCGTTATGTGGGGCAATACTGCCGGTGGTCGCTGGCAGCTAGACAGCTTGGTTAAGGGAAATGGTTATAGTTCTATTAACGGCGAGCCAGTGGGGATCAATCCAAAATCTCTTGGCAACTTGACAGCCCCTAAGACTGCGAGTTATATAGCAGACCATGACAACCTACAAATAAACCCAAATGCGGATACCTAGCGACCCAGTACACCGCGAAATGTTCTATCTGGATTTAATCCAGAAGTGCTTTGTGTCGCGGGATGAGCGCAAGTCTGATTACGCATCACTTCGTTCTTATTATTTGTTTGGTGCAGCGCCGGAAGAATCACCGGCGCTTTTTAACAAGATCTTCCCGCATATTGACCAGCTAACGTCGTTCCTCTACTCAGCAGAAACAACACGCTTTACCATCAATGTCGGCGCTGAAGTCAACCCGATGGAGCATCGTAAGATCCCCGTGTTGACGAACAAGCTGAACGACGAATGGCTAAACAGCAACTGCGATCAAGTTTTCTCTACCGCCCTGACCTGGGCGCTGTGCTACGGAACTACCTATCTCAAACTCATCGTCAATAACGGCATCCATCCCTACATGGTGGAACCGGCTGCGATGGGCGTTCTGCGAGAAGATGTGCCGTACACTGATCGCCAAGAAGCGATTGCCCAAAAGTATTACATCACCAAGTCCGAACTCTATGCCCGTCTGTACTCGCATCCCAAGCGTGACAGCATTGTCAAGAGAGTAACTTCATCTTATCAGCCGCAGCAGGTTGATATTCCTGACGGTATTGATCGCATCATCATGTCGCAGAGTAATCCGACACTGGTGGGTACAGTCAATCTGGATCTGTCCGGCATGAACCGCTACAAAGCGAAAGTGTCTGAAGATACCGTAGAGATGACGGAGTTGTGGGTTTGGAACGATGACATCATGGATTATCAGGTTGTCACCATTGCAGAACCGGATGTCATCATTTATGACCGCCCAGGTGAGCAGGTATTCCTGAAAGGCGAGTTGCCATTTATCCAGCTTTGCCCTAACCCCATGTACGATTATTATTGGGGTCAGAGTGAAGTTCAGCGCCTAGTGTTCTTGCAGACTTTGCGGAACAAGCGCATGGAAGAAATCCTAGATCTGCTCTCCAAGCAGGTCGCACCGCCCACAGCCATGATTGGCTTTACCGGCATTCTGGACGAAAAGAACTTTGCTCTGAACCGTGCGGGTGGTCTGCTGGCAACGGATATGCCCAATGCCAAAGTAGAAAAGCTGGCTCCGCAGATGCCTGGTGATCTTTTTGAGGTGATCCGTGAAGTGGATCAGATGTTCGCGGAAGCGTCAGGTATTACAAGCGTCCTCTCAGGCAGAGGCGAAACCGGCGTTCGCAGCCAAGGACACGCCAGCCAACTTGCCCGACTTGGCGCATCCAGAGCAAAAAAACGCGCCCTCATCATTGAAGATAGTCTGGAAAAAGTCTCTACCTTGTTCTTGAAAGCAATTCAGGTTTACGACGATACCAAGCTGGTGGATTCGGAAGGCTTGAAATTTATTCCAGAACAGTTTACAAAGAACTATGTGGTGAAAGTGGACGCTCACTCCAACAGCCCCATTTTCACCGAAGACTTGCGTCAGTTGGCCTTTAATATGTTTAAGGCTGGAGCTATCGATAAAGAGTCTTTGATAGATTTGCTTGAACCCCCGATGAAACAGTTGCTGAAAGAAAAACTGAAGCGCAATGAGGAAAAACAAGCGCAGCAGCAGATGATGCAACCGCAACAACCGCAGCAAAAACCGGAAGGTAAACCTGACTTGAAAGCGGTAGGTGAATAATGGCTAGACAGAACATTTCGCCCAAAGCAGATCAACCCCGTGCTGGTACTAGCCAGCCGATGAAGGATTCGCCACGAATGCCGGATCTGCAATATCGGGTGCAAGGTGTAAAGAATTTTGACCGTAGCCCAAGTACAAGGACTTACGGACGAACCACAAGGGGATGATACTAGGAGAAAGCTATGTACAAAAAGATGAAGCGCGGTCGTAAGACCCGTCGTTAATAGTTTCCCCATCCAGGGAAAGGGTATGGCTGACTTCCCGTTTAAGTTGGCCGCATTTTGTGGAGGCTGTTATGGCACGCAAAGGTCGCAAAGGTCGTAAAGGCCGCAAGTAATCCGCGAGGATTATCCCTGGCGGGGCGGGGAAATTAAATATACGCCCCCACCTATTGACAAAATTTATGGTTGCGAGTATTCCTATCGCAAAATTCTATCGGGGCTATTATGAGCGTACCACCGGATAAGTTAATGGAAATGATGAAGTCGCAGCGCGGCGCAGAACAACCACCGCCTATGGCTTCAGAGGCTTCCGCGACGGATATGACCCCGCCGATGTCTGCCCCGATGTCTACGCCAGAACCCAAGATGGGTAACAAGGAAGGCGCAATGGTCAACCTTGGTTTGGCAATCGACCTCATTGAACAATCACTTCCCGCATTAGGTAGCGCATCTCCTGAAGGCATGAAAGTGCTATCAGCATTGCGTACTCTGACCGGCGTAATCGGCGGCAAGAAAGAATCCGTCAACGAACTCAAGCAATCTCAAATTCTTGAGATGTTACAAGCACTTCCACAGGCGGGTGGCGCAACGCCGGAAGGTAAATCATTGGCAGCAGCGCCGCCTATACCTGGTATGCCTATGCCAGGCGCAACCCCTCAACCTATGTAAGGAGATTATTGTGGATCTTTTTAAACCTCGTGGCGCAGCCTCAACTCGTCGCCCAACAGACAACAACCAGCAGAATGGTCAGATGATTAACACTCCACGTTTTTCGGAGTTTGGTGGTCTTAAAAATCCTGCTGCCGCTGGCGGTAAGAACAAGATGCAAGTTCAGAAGCCTGGTGACGGTAAGCGCGTCATTTAAACAATTAAGGGGATACTATGTCACTCGAAGATCTTTCACCTGAAAGCCGCGACGAACTAGCAATGCTGGCTCGTCAACTGGCTGAGAATCCTGCTACTCGCAAGGATATGCTGCGTCTGACCAAAAAAATCAGACCAGATATGCCCATTCCTGAACTAGAGATTGAAGACTATACGCATTCGGCAGTGCAGCAAGCCAACAATCGTGTAGAGCAATTAGAAGCCAGGTTGCGCGAGAGAGATGCGATGGATGAGTTGAACTCCCGTCGTAACAAGCTCAAGGCAAAAGGTCTGATTGACAATGACGAAGATATTGATGAAGTGGAGAAAGTGATGCTGGACAAAGGTATTACTAACCACGAAGTAGCCGCAGAATATTGGCGCTGGATGCAGCAATCCGCTGCCCCAACACCTACCGGCTATAACCCGTCTGCTATCAACAAGTTCGACCTGTCGAAATACTGGAAGAACCCTGTTGCTGGCGCACGGGATGAAGCATCAAAAGCACTCAATGAGTTGCGGAAAAATCCGCGACCCATTGGTTTGTAAAACAGGGGATTCTTTGACTCGGAGATAAACTATGCCTATTGGTGGCGGTATTCTTCCGGCAACGGGTAGTACGCAATTTACGGAACTGACTTACGTTACCCGTAGAGCGTTTATCCCCAAGCTGGTCGTACAACTCTATAACTCAACACCGCTGATGGCGGCTCTGATTGCTAACTCGCAACAGGCTTCCGGTGGTGTTTCGTCCGTAACTGTTCCCGTCCAGGGTTCTCAGTTCGTAAATGCTCAGTGGTCGGATTACAGCGGCTCGTTCGCTCAACCATCCGTTCAGCAGGGTGCTTACAACGCTGACTTCAACCTGAAGCTGATGATTGCTCCAGTTCCGTTCCTCGGAATGGAAGGTGCGGTTCAGCAGGACGCAGCTATCATCCCTCTGATCGAAGCGCGTATGAACGACGCGACTAACGTCATGATGGACGCGATGGCAACGGCTCTGTACAACAACACGACTAACAACCAGCAGTTCATCGGTCTTCCAGCCGCTGTGTCTTCATCCGGCACTTACGGCAATATCGACCGTTCGACCTATACCTGGTGGCAGTCAAAGCAGTACGCTGCTGGTTCGGTTAATCCAACCCGTCAAAACATTCTCCAGTACATTTCCGGTACTGTGAAGAATGGCGCTGAAGTGCCTAGCTTTGGTGTTTGCGGTTTTGGTACTTGGACTCTGCTGGCTCAAGACTTTGTTGGTCAAGAGCAGTACATGATTACCCCAGGCAACGGTTTCGACGGTGATGCTAATGGCCCACAAGCCGCATTCCGTGCGTTGATGGTTGCTGGTGTACCCATCTATCCTGATCCCTACTGCCCCGAAGGTACTGTGTACTTCCTGAACAGTAACTACCTCTCGCTCTATATTCATGAGCAAGGTTCGTTTGTGTTCACGGGCTTTGAATCGACTCTCCCGAACTGGCAGATTGGCTATGTTGGCGCAGTGCTGACAATCGCTGAACTGGTTAATACCAAGCCGAAGTCGATGACCAAGGTGACGGGCTACAACTCTCTCACACTGTAAGGAGAAATAGTCATGGCACTTGGTTTAAATAAAATTCTGGTTGCTGGATCGGCAACCAACGCAGCATCGTCTTACTTTACGGCTTATGCCGCCGGTAATGCGACTGTTGTTCTTCCGGCTGGTACTTACTACATCACGCCAACGGCTAACGTCACTATTGAACTTAACACCAACACAACTGGCAACATTAGCAATGCTACTTGGGGTGTTGTGGTTGCCAATAATGCTGGTGGCTTGTTTATCGCTGACGGTACTAACGTCCGTGCTAACGTGTTGGCAGGTACACCGACGATTACTCTGTTCACCGTCAACGGTGGTCAGAACGTCAGCAGCACTTACGCATCGTAAGGAGCCAACATGAATGCAAACCATGTAGGCTCACTTTATCCTGACAGCTTTGGCAGCTTTGGCCTTGCTCATGCGACCTCGGTTTCTTTGGGTTCGACCGGCAATGCAGTTGTCCAGTTGCCAGTGGTAGGTGGCAGCACATACATTGTTCGCAGGATTACGGTTGCTAACGCAAGCGGCAATATTGCAGCAGGAAACATTACCATCCTGACTTCTAACGATGGTAATGCTTCCAACGCTGTCAGTAATGCCGTTACCCTGTCTTCCGTTACTAGCAGCAGCACGTTCCAGGATCTCGGTCTTGCAACGGCTGCAACTACGACGGTTTACTCGGCTGGCTCACTGTATGTAAAGGTGGGTACTGCGGTATCGAGCGCAACTTGCGACATTACTGTTTATGGTGACATCGTAACGCTATGACAACTGTATATGTGACCAATCGGGGTGAGAAGCCTCTGATCGACGAATACGCTTACAACACCTACAAGTTTCCCGTAAATGAACCTGTGGAAGTAGACGTTGCCGTTGCGCGTCATTTATTCGGTTATGAGCAGGAAAATAAACTTCCTGCGATGGTGCGTATTGGGTTGTGCATATCAACCAATGACATTGAGGATGCCCTCAAGAAGTTGGAGAAGTTTGAGATAACCCAAGACAAGCCGAAACAAGATCGCTTTTTATCCCCTGGCGATGACTCAGTAACCCCCCTTGTGCCTAAAGCACAGCGGGGGAGAACAGTCGAAAAAGCCGCTTAAATATGGATATTAAATGGCAACTCTCAATTCGTATATCACGGAGGTCAGAAGGCTTCTGCACGATGCGAATGGAAACTTCTATTCTGACTCTGAGTTAACTGACTACATTAACTCAGGGCGAGAGCGTGTTGCCAGAGATACGGGTTGCCTCAGAAAACTTCAGGTTTCTCAAACGCCGATAGCCCCAGTAGGATATACCGGCACTCCTGTTGCTTGGGCTGCAAACACCGCAGTTAGTCTGAACGACCTGATTTTCTCTAACATTTTTACCTATGTGGTGACTACGGCTGGAACCACAGGTGATGATCCTCCGCAGTATCCGTTAGCGGGTAGCTTGTTCCCTCCGACTGCCCCATTTACTAACGGAACCGCAGAATTTCAGTATGTTGGTAATTGCGAGATTATTCCGTTTGCCAGCTTGCCGGACAGCATACAAACGCTCGATATTCTGAACATTAACATCTTCTGGGGAAACAGCCGTTATCCGCTGTCTTACCTTCCCTGGACGCAGTTTAATGCTCAGTTGCGTTATTGGCAGAATTACATTGGTCGGCCTATTGCGTTTTCTGTGTTCGGTCAAAACCAAATTTACATTTCTCCCGTACCTGACCAATCTTATGTCATGGAGTTGGACACGACTGTCTTGCCTTTGCCGCTGGTAAATGGTGCGGAGGTGGATACTATTATTGACCCATACACAACGCCCGTAGCGTATTACGCTGCTTACACAGCGAAATTCAAAGAGCAGTCTTATGGCGAATCTGAGATTTATTATCAGCAATACATCAATAAAATTCGCTCTGTTCTCAACACGACATTTACACGGCGTTTACCTGACCCTTATAGCAATCCTTACTAATCATGGCTGCGACAGAGCAAAAGAAAAGCTACGAAGTAGTCAAGAACTTCAAAGGTGTTAACACCAAGGCTAATCGCACGGCTATTGATAAAGAGGAATTTGCATGGCTGGAAAATGCTATGCCTATTGGTTACGCTAATCTCAAAATCATGCCAACGTATAGCAATATCAGCATTACGTTTGGCAATACCGTTACTGGCCTATCTTCTTGCAATCTAAACATCGTTGATTATGTTTTGGCGTTTCAGGAGGATGGCAGAGCAGAATCAGTCAGGATTGATACCAATACCAAAGCAAATGTAGCGGTAGCTGGCACATTCTCTAACACTGGTATTAACACAACACAGTGGAAAGACAACATTGTTCTTATCGGTGATCCCAACAATGGCATTTATTCTTGGGATGGCACAAACCTGGTTTCTATTGGCTCTGTTGGTTCTATTGCAATTACTGATAGTGGCAGCGGCTACACCAGTACCCCTGCGATTGTTATTTCAGCACCTAACCAAACAGGCGGCATCCAGGCTACGGCTCAAGCGACGGTTACTTCTAATGCGGTATCGGCTATCACGCTAACAGAGGCCGGATCAGGTTACACCTCCCCGCCGACTGTCACGATCACGGGCGGTGGCGGCACAAATGCTACGGCTATTGCCAGTTTAGTGACTTTCAAAAAAGGCACAGTTGCAGTCAATGTGACCAACGGCGGCAAGGGTTATACCAACGCAGCTAATACGGTAGTGACTATTTCTGGTGGCGGCGGTACAAATGCAGCAGGTACGGCAATCTTGTCGGGCGGTCAGATTTCTCGCGTCATCATGACTAACCCTGGCACTGGCTATACCAACAGCGCCAATATCACGGTAACAATCACGGGTGGGGGTGGTTCTAATGCGACAGCCAATGCGGTCATTACCACCGAAACAGTCTCAGGCATTCAGACGTTTTCAGGTCGCAACTGGGTGGCTCAAGGAAGGACTGTGTATTACTCTGCTGCTGGCAGTTACAGCGACTTTACAAGTATTTCTGCTGGTTCGATTACTCTGACCGACACGACGCTGCACAGCAATATTATTCAGTTGTTGTCTGCCAATAACTTCCTTTACATCTTTGGTCAGGACAGTATCAACGTCTTTTCTGATGTCAGGGTATCAAACGTTGGCACAACCGTATTCACAAATACTAACGTGAGCGCGTCAGTTGGTACTCGCTTACCTTATGCCATTTTTCCGTACTTCCGTTCTGTGTTGTTTATGAATGAGTACGGTGTGTATGCGCTGGTTGGTTCTACGACTTCTAAGTTATCGGATGCGCTGGATGGTGTGTTTCCAGATATTGATTTTGCAACTGCCAAAGTAACAGCAGGTCAGGTGCTGCTAAACAATATCTTGTGTGCGGCGTTCAATATTCGTTATAACGACAGCGGTACTTACAGGTATGTGCAAGCGGTCTTTTTTGAGAAAAAATGGTTTTTTACAAACCAAGGATCTGACCTTGCTTTGCTGGTATCTGTGCCTACGGGCGGCAAAATTAAGATGTACGGCACGAACGGAACCAATTTCAACTTGCTGTACAACGATTCAAATGCGTCAGTGCCAAGCATTATCAAAACGGCATTAGATCCAATGACTGATCCCATCAGAACAAAGCAAGCTCTGAAAATTGGCATTGAAGCAACTATTAGTGGTGGTGGTTTGTTAGATACGACGATAGACAGCGAAACGGGTTCTAGTCCTGTCTACAATCTTGGCAATTATGTCAGTTGGCTTAATAATTACGGAAATGCTATTCCTTGGACAAATAATGCCAGTGCAACGATCCAATGGTATGGCGGTCAGGGATATGTGTTGTACAAGACTGACGCGCAACAATGGGGTAAATATCTTGGAATGACCGTAACGTCCAACTCAGCAGCGATGATTATTAACGGTTTTGAATACGAACACGAATTGAGAGTGAGGTTCTAAATGGCTGTCCCAAATATATTTGCTAACGTCACAACGTCTATCCCGCTATCGCAACTGGATAACAACTTTGCTACGCCAATTACCATAGGTAATACTGCGGTTGAGTTAGGGAATACGATTACTACGCTTAACAATATTACTTTAGCAAACGTCACGATTCAAAGTGGCACAAGTAATATTGCAGCCTCTGGCAACATCACGATTGGTAATACGACGATTGCCCTTGGTAATACTTCTTCCAGCTTGGGTAATGTGACGCTTAATCTGCCGACTGTTACCAACTATACGGAAACTTTGTATTCCGCGACAGGTAATACAACTATTAACCTAACAAACGGCACTATTCAGAAAATAACGACCAGCGGCTCAACAACAATCACGCTGCCTTCTTCTGTGTCGGGTAAAAGTTTTAGCGTACTTGTTTATTACGCAGCGGCAGACACTCTAACCTGGGCGGGTGGCAGTACGCTGAAATGGTCGCAGGGAGCAACGCCTACGCCGACTTCTGCAACGGGCAAATATGATTTGTTCTCTTTTGTGCAAGACGGAACAAATACCTACGGCATTGTTAATGGGCAGAATTACTAATGTTTAGCGCGACTAAAGGCGGTTCTCCTTCTGGCTACCAGATCAGCCGTTCTGTGCGGCTGCGGTCGAGCGCGAGTGCGTATTTAAATCGGACGCTGACAACGCCGACAAACAATAAAATTTGGACTTGGAGTGCGTGGGTTAAAAAGGGTAGGGCATCAGGGACGGGCGCATCTGCTCAAACATTGTTTGCGACGGGTAGTGCATCAACCGATGCCGGATCAACCTTGATCTGGTTTGACACTGAGCGATTGATAGTCAGTGGGTACAGCACCAACTGGCTAATTTCAAGCGCAGTGTACCGCGACCCGTCTGCTTGGTATCACATTCTTGTTGCATGGGATAACTCAAATGCAACCGCGTCCAACAGAATCAAGATTTATGTCAATGGGCTTGAGATAAGCTATGCGACCGACAACAGAGCGTCGCTTTCCACGACAGCTACTTACGGCATAAACCAAGCCGTTCTTCACACGCTTGGCGCATGGTCATGGAATAACGGATCGTTCGCGCAACCACAGTACTTCGACGGCTACCTAACCGAGATCAACTTCATCGACGGTCAAGCCCTGACACCTTCGTCATTCGGCGAAACCAATGCTGTCACTGGCGTATGGCAACCAATTAAATACACTGGTACTTGCGGCACAAACGGCTTCTACCTGAACTTCAGCGATAACTCTGCTGCGACTGCTGCGGCTATCGGCAAGGACTACTCAGGCAACGGCAACAATTGGACACCGAACAACATCAGCGTGACTGCTGGCGTGACGTATGACTCCATGCTGGATGTGCCGACGCAGTGGGCTGATGGCGGCAATGGGCGGGGGAATTACTCCACGATGAACCCGCTGGATTATATTGCGGCGGCATTCAGCGGTACTGCATCAAACGGTAATCTGACCATTTCAATTCCTGCGCCAGCAAACTCAAACGGTATTGCAAGCACGATACGAGTCGTTTCTGCGGCACAGCCTAAGTTCTACATCGAAACCACAATTACAGCCCTGAACACGATTTGTTCTCTTGGGATGATTTCTGGCACAAATGCCAACTACAGATTGAGGCACACAGCTGATATTACTCTTGCAGTTAATGATGTAGTGATGACTGCGTTTGACCCTGCAACTGGCAATATTTGGTATGGCAGAAACGGGACTTGGTTATCAAGTGGCAACCCTGCCGCTGGTACAAACCCTTTTTACACAATACCTTCTACTGAGATTGTAGGTTCTGCTTACGCCATCTTAGCAACCAACGGCTCAACTGGAACATTCACGACTAGCACAACATTCGGCCAGCGCCCCTTCAGCTACACACCACCAACAGGCTTCAATGCGCTGAACACGCTGAACCTGCCGACGCCGACAATTCTGAAGGGGAATCAGTATTTTGATGTGCTGACATGGAGTGGCACTGGCGGTTCAAGCAGAACATTGACTGGTCTTGCCTTCCAGCCGGATTTTGTGTGGGGGAAAGTTCGCAACACAACTTATGGTCATATGCTGTTTGATGCAGTGCGTGGCGCTGGCTCATTGAAAGAACTTGGCACAAACGTCACAGGCGCTGAAGGTTATGCGGCTAGCAATCAATACGGCTATCTCAGCGCATTCAACTCCGACGGCTTTACAGTCACCGCCGGAACCGATGGAAGCATACCTAACGCATACTGGAATCAGAGCGGCAACACTTATGTCGGCTGGCAATGGAAAGAAGGCCCGACGCAGGGTTTCGATATTGTGACGTATACGGGTGATGGGTTGGCTAATAGGACAGTTGCTCACTCCCTTGGCGTAACGCCTGCTATGGTCATCGTAAAGACCCGCAGCAGTGTCGCCAACTGGCGCGTATGGCATCAGAGTTTAAGTGGAAATACGTCGTATCTTGGCCTCAATCAAACAGCAGCAGTAGCGATTTCGTCTACCGTGTTCAATGGATTCAGTTCAACTACATTCACAGTAGGAACAGACCCAGCAACAAACGGAAGCGGAGTAACACTTGTCGCCTACTGTTTCGCAGAAGTCGCTGGCTTCTCCAAGTTTGGCAGCTACACAGGCAACGGGTCGGCTGATGGTACTTTTGTGTATACAGGATTTAGACCTAGATACATAATGATTAAGCGCACTGATAGTACGGGAGATTGGAACTTAATTGACACATCTAGAAGCACATATAACCAAACAAATAACGTGCTATGGGCAAACTTGTCTGACGCCGATTCTGCTGGACAAGGTACTGATATTTTGTCAAACGGATTCAAACTTCGTTCTACTGGATTAGTCACAAACGCTTCTGGTGGCACTTACATATACGCAGCATTTGCAGAAAATCCGCTGAAATTTTCCTTAGCCCGCTGATATGCCGAAGAACAGCCCACGCCCATCGCGCCAAGCCTACCGGAACTACAACGGAGTTCTGGGGAAGGTCGTTGGAATT
>Ga0181352_1000543_pt1 | contig 15908 bp, 17 predicted proteins | sample Fa13VDMLBSN_FD_130103 | JGI IMG/M metagenome (GOLD analysis project Ga0181352, IMG submission 130103) | Freshwater viral communities from Lake Michigan, USA - Fa13.VD.MLB.S.N | ecosystem: Environmental > Aquatic > Freshwater > Lake | place: USA: Michigan | collected 2013-09-23 | reverse complement strand
TCTTGTGTTGAAGAAGTAAAGAAGGCAGTAAGAGTATTAATTTCGGTTGACCAGCAAGGTGCTGTAACAGAATCAGCTGATACTAAGAAATCTGATGGGGTAAATCTTTTAAACGACATATTCTAATTAAGCTGAAGTTTTAGTAATTGTTACTGGGATTGTAATTCTAGCACCTGAATCTCTACCTACTACTGTTAAAGTAGCTTGTAAGATATTATTTGAACCAAATAAAGTATTAACAGTAGTTGCGGTCATGTTGATTGTAGTACCAATTACTGTTTTAGATACATTAGTTCCTATTGTTGTAGTACTGTTTAGAGCAGCAGCATCTGGTGTGTTAATACCTACGCCGTTAAATGTATTTAATACACGTACATCACTTATAGTAGCAGTATAACCATTGGTTTCAAATGTATTTAAGCCACCTAAATAGTTTAAAGTTTGAGGTGTAATAGCAAGTGAAGCACCTTGTTTTAGAGTAATAGCAGCATATCCAAGATCAAGAACAGGCATTTTAGCTGTTCCACGAGGTAGTGTAGTTAACACATACTTCATTTCTTGAGTTACAAGAGGGAATGCTTCTAAAAGAGGTAAGTTTTCAATTGCCTGACCATAGAAAGCTGAACCTGATGGGTTAGTTGGATTATAAAGTGTATAATCAATCTCATCATCAGATAAAGCAAATTGTGTAATGCGGAATGTGCCGTCGTTTTTAGCAAGTAACTCTCTACCCTTATCGGTTAGGATAGCATCTACTGTTACTACTGAGTTATTTAAATATCCCATTGTTTAAATACGTATTTTGTTATAAATATATTGGTTTTAATTTTATTTAAATTTATGCATTACTTCTTCCTTGCGTAATGTAATTAAAATCTTTTTGAATGACAAGCGATGGAGTAGAAGTTATTAAACCTCCTTTACCTACACCACTTAAAGTTGCATTATTAAACAATATAAATGCTCCAGGTATTGCTTTCCACAATAACATTCCTAAATTACCAGCATTTGTACCACCAATTGTAGCTTGTGCTGGGAATTTGACTGAAGGGTCTATATTAATTGTAGCACTAGAAGCAGAAATTACTTCATAAACACCGTTTACAGCAATAGGATAAAGATATCCATTTTCATCTTGTTTTGTATAGTCTTGGTTTGAACCACTATTCCAGGGTGTTAAAGTACCTTGAACTGTTGAAGGGAAATTTCTATAAAGAGAGACGAACCACCTATCTCCATTATTTAAACTTTGAGAAATTTCACTAACCATTTCTTCGTTTTGTATTCGACTACCAGTAGTATAAAATCCTGAAGTATTAGTTGTAACGACTGAGGCACTTGCTGAAAATAATATACTTTCTCTTGTTACGCCAATAGTTCCACTAAACCCACTACCATCAAAAGTAGCCTGATTGGTAAATAACATATAGCTACTTACTTGAGGTACTGAGAATCCATATCCTGATACTTGTGCTCCTGCTACTGTTATAGCATTAGTAGTAAATTGTTTAAATGTTGGTTTAGAGTTTAAGGGAAAAGTAAGTGAGACTGATTCTAAGAACCCAGTTTCAGTACTTGAAAATACTGTTACAGCATCTCTGTTATCTCCAACCATTAAACTACGATTTAAATTAAGAGCACCACCCCCATAAATTTCAGGGTAAGTTCCCCCACCCCAGTTAAATTCTAAAATGGTTGCATCTAAATTGTTGACTGAAGGATAACCTAAAGTTGTAATGCCTATATTATCATTTTGATAATCTTGAACAATAGAAGCAGAAATTGAAGATGTACTGTTAAAATCATCTGTTGTGTTTTTACTACCCCAATATCTTATACCTGAGTACTGGTAAGAAGTATAGTTTGAATCTTGTACAGCTGCGGGGTAAGCTGAGCCTGAAAGAATTGCTTGAAAGTTTACAGGTACTGCTTGGTTAGTTGTATAATCTACTTGTTGATAGTAATTGCTTAATCTTTCACCATCAGCATTATTCATAGTAGCATTATAGTCATTTGTATTCCAATTTCCTAAATTATTTAAGAATGGGTTTAAATTAACAGGTAATGCTGAACTAGAAAGATAAACAACTGGGTTTGTAGAAACATTAGAAGTTATCTGAGTTTGAGCTGGGTTAAATTCAATTTGCCAAGTATTGTTTCCTATTGGATTTATTCCAACAATAGTTCTTGTTATAGTTTGAGTTACTGCTGCCATCTTTTAAGAAACGGTTTGATCGTATACTATTGTAAATGTTATTGAATCTCCAGGATTTAAATTTTGTAAAGCTTGAAGAATATTAACACCATCAGCATCGGTTTCATTAATATACATATATTTTAAACCAGCAGGGCCATCTGGTGCTAAAACTCCTCCTACAGGATATTGTTCAGCTTTCCAGAAGAATTGACCTGGGGAAGGATTATTTGCTGTATCTGAGCCTGTAGAGTAATAAGAAAGAGGAGTAGTTTCAACTTGTTTAACAGGATTTGCTAAATTAAGCTCACCACCATTATCTGTATTAATTAAAGAACCACTATATTCTCCGTTATAGAATTCATCTTGAGATGAGTGTATAACATTTTCTACACCGTAAGGCGTTAAAATACTTTCACTCCAACTTTGAGTAACACCCCAAGCATTAGTAAGACCATTGAATTGATTTACAGAGCCTCCAGCACTACCAGTAATAAATACCATTTCAATAGAGCCCGAATAATCAAATAAAGATGAAGTAACTAAAGGTTGAGGGTATTTTTGCCTTTCAAGAAGATTTTGTTTGATAACTACACCTGATGCTAAGCTTGTTCTTGCAGGAACAAACTCTTTGATCATTTTAAATAAAGAGTTATCAAAATATTTGATAAGTCTTATGTAGTCTGTAAAATCGTAATTTGAAAAATACTTTTCAAAGAATTCATTACGTAATCTATCTAAATCGGGGTATGAAGTACTTCTACTAAAACGTTGTCTTGGATCACCTATGTACTCACTTAAGTTAAAGAAACCTAACTGATCCATTATATCCTCATTTATTTCATTTTGAGGAGAGAATGCTACTTCTACATAAGAGACATTATTTGTGTATAAATCTTCTTCAACACTGTTTTGTTGAATTTGAATATAACGTGAAAGCGTATCTCCTTCAGGAAGTATTTGTACTATAGGTTTTACTTTGTTTGTAATAATATTTCTTATACCAGCTACTGGTTGATCGAAATAAATTGTTTCTCTATTGGCAACAAAGTTTGAACGATTTCCTATATAAAAATTGCTATTGTTTGCAAATGAAGATGTAGTAACCCAAGACCCTGTTACTTCAGGGTGTACTGAAACTGATCCAGTGTAAAGTTCACCTCCTAAAGTTGCTCTAAAAGCTAATTCTGAAGGAGCTCCATTAAATGCAATAGCTTCTATAGAGTCTGGGTTCATTGTAATACTTTCAAAGCTAGATACTGGTAAAGCTTTTGTATAGTATTTAATTTCTTGGAATGAACCTGAGAATATTCCGTAACCTCCAAAGGCAGATCCTTGATTGTTTCCAAAAGAAGCAGATGTTGAAGTATCCCAAATATTTAAAGGACTTGTAACAGATTGTGATGCTATAAATCCTATTTGACTGCCATCATCTCCATTGTAAATGTTGTTAGCAGCATATAAAACAAAGCGATTGCTACTGTTTACTGTAATGGCTGTAGTCCACCAACCACCATCAAAGAATGGTAAATAGACACTAGCCGAAGTTCCCGGAGAGTTATTGTAATCTGGATAGAATGTTAAGAATGCATATTCGTTATAGGGATTTACTAGTGATCCACTATAAGATCCTGATGCGTTTACTGATCCTGAGTATTCTAAACTTAATAAAACACCCTGATCTGTAACAAATAAGCTTTGACTGCGAGATACTTGAGCAGACTTAACATTTGGAGTTTTAAATCTAAATAAGACAGTTTCTGGTCTTTCATCAGTAAATGGGGTACTCCAAGAGCTATTTAATTGAAATCGAGAACCTATAAAGTCTGAGCTAGAGATAAAATTATAAGCATAATTAAACTTATCTTGCCAAAGATCCCAATCGTTTTCATTTATTTTATCTTTACCTCCAAATTCAGATACCCTTAAAATAGTATCAGGAATACCGTAAATTGTAATAAGAGCTTTTAAAGCATCAGGTGTACCTTTTTTCTTAAGAAGATAAGGTAAATTGTGATAAATTCTTTTATAGATTCTCTTATTAACATCATCTAAAGGTACATTTCCTGCTGATGCTGTAACGTAAGTTGTTATAAGTTCTGAGCCTGTAGGAGGCAAAAATCCTCCAGTTTCAGGGTTATAACCTAAAAATGCTATGTAAAGATCATCTGAGCTAAAGTTATTTTGGTATAATTTTACACCAAAAGAGCGAATAGCATCCGCAACTAAATCTTTAGAAATACCAAAGTTAATTCTGTTATCAGCATTGTATCTATTACTTAAGTCCTGAACGTATAACCAGCTATTATCAAAGCTTTGACCAACCATGTTGGTAAATAGAATATATGGAGTGTTTAAAGAATCTTCTCTAATATATTCTGGGATGCTAAAATATAGGTTGTTTGGGTTATTATTATCGTAGTCTAAAGCAACTAAAGATTGACTATTAAACCAAGTAATTGCTGTAGCTGATCCTGTTGGGTATAAAATATAAGGAGCTGATGCGTTTTGTTTAGGCCACGTAGTAGAAGATGATTCATAGTAAAGATAGTATTCATAACCATCAAAGTTGCGAATAATATCATTAATTTGAAAATCTACAATTGCTAATGAAGATGAAAAAGCTCCTGAACCTGTTACACTACCTGTAACATTTGATAAAAGTGATGCTGAGGTTTGTAATTCTTGTAAGAGACCTAATTTATATTTAAAATTATCTAATCTTTGATAAGCTGAAGATAAATTAATAAAATTATTGTATAAAGAATAATCAACATTAATCTCTATACCTTTTTCTTCTAGTAAACTATCCAATTGATTAAATGATCCTGTAACAACTGTAGTAGTTAAACTGTTAAAAGTTTGATAATCTGTGCTGTTATTTATTTCATCTTTTAAATTAAGATTTATATTAGGGCCTCTTAATTGTAAAGTATCATCGGGTATATCAAAAAATGGGGTAATTTCTATTTGATAAGCAATCGACTCTGCGGCTTGTGTAACTACCCAACATTCATTTTTTAAAGTATAACCTTGAGGTAATGGCTCATACAGTTTAACTAAAACTGTAAAATTGTTAGGATTTGAATTATCTAATAAAATATTATTAGCAATAATTAAATCATTACTACCAAAGTTTAAATAAAAGTCAGTATAGTATGGAAAACTTGAAGAAATTTCAGCTTGAAATTCTTGAGTTAAAGGACCAAAAACCGCATCAGGGATTGTTGTAGTATCTAATCTAACTTCAGTTCTATCAGGACTAATTTCAGATATAAAGAATCTATTACTAATTGAAGAACTTAATTTTGTTCTTAAAAAGTTATATACTGTATAAAACTGACCTATATCAAATCCTAAATTAGCAGCATCTTGAAGAGGATCTATATTAATAGTTGAATAAAATCCTTCATTTTGTAAATAAGGATCATTCGTAACAGTATAATTTCCATAAGATACAGCAGGTACGTCTACTGGGAAGAGTTGAGTTAAATCATATGAATAAACAAAATATTCAACATAATCATCAGATAACCCAAATTGACCTACTATAACCTGATTAGAGATAATTGCCTCATCAGTTGTACTGTAGGTTTGACTTTCAAAGGTTTGGGGATTTACTCTAACTATATTAGTAATATTCTCAGCCATTTGTAGTTATTGTTGTATTTTGTATATCAAATAATTGTTGATTTAAGTTTAAATTTTCTGCTCTTAAATCTGTAATTTCGGCTATTAAGGCTTGTATTTCTTCATTCTGTAAGTCATTACCTACGTATGCTTGGCTGGTTTTAATTAGATATTCGTGTGAGTTTGTAAGTCCAAATTTTGGGATTTGAAAAAATAACTCATCATAATAAGTAAAAAATTCATCTACTGATGGTAAAGTTGAGCCTGTTTCTAAACCTGAAGCAGGGACTAATTGAGTAAAAGAAGTATTGATTACTTTTTCATACTGTCTTTTATCAAAAACCTGTTTATTAAGGTTTATTCTTTCCTGACTCATCCATTAATGACTTTAAAATTATATTGCATATCTAATACCATAGTAGAACCACTAATTGTAGTTTGAAGTAATATAGTATAATATCTTTCAGGTTCCAAACCATTCATGTACAAGTCAAAATAACTTGACTGAGCATCTGCACTTATTTGAGTAAAGTTAGGATCAAATGGAATAACATATTCGTTTGTATCTAAATCCTTTACAGCATAATATGAAGCAGTAGGTAAATAGTAATTTTTAGTATACAAAGAAGAGGTTTGGAATACTACTGGTGGGTATTTTGGTCTACAATCAACTCTAACTCTTTGAACACTTTGACTGTAATAGAAACCCATATTATTTGCAATAGAAGCATATATGTTGTCTGTAGGGACAATTGTAGTTTCTGAAGATCCTGTATTAAAGCTATAATCTCTCCAGCTTATTTGAAGTTCTGGAGGGTAAATTGTGTGAGTATCTACTGAGTAGTATTGTAAAACAGGTTGTACTGCTTTTGCAGGATTAAATTCAACTCCTGCACTTGGATTTGCAATATTACCTTCCCATTTTACTATAAATCCTTCATTTTTAATGTCTGTGTAGCTTCCTGTTACACCTAAAGAACTACTTCTCCAGGCATCTATGATATCTGTTACGTTAACACTTAAATCTTTATCACTCCAATATGTAAATGTTTGAGTTTTAGGAACCGTTATAGTATTGCTTCTAGAACCGGTAAACCAAACAGCACCACCTTTATTGTTTGATTGGAATGACGCGCTAGTATAAGGTGAAAAACTGGCTGTAGGCCATATTTTACCGCCTTCATAGTTCATCCATTTCCAACTAGTACCATCAGTTGAAATTGGATTATCCAAATATTTTCCGGTACCCATACCCCAACTACCTGATATAGGGTATACTTCTATTGTATAATCTACGTTTATACTTTGAGCAGTTGCTATATAAAGGTTAAAGCTAGCACTCCAATCATAATCCCCTACAAGATTGTTTAAAACATTATCTATATCGGATTGATTAAATTTAACAAGTGCTCGAGCTACTTGAGCACTACTGCTAATAGCAAAATTTAAATTAGTAATATCAAGAATTTCATCTAAACCCGTATTCATTTGAGGGAATAGGGAGTAGATTGTAGCGTCTTGAGAGGGGAATATTTTATATACAGCCATTTTATAATGTTACAATTCTTCCTTTAATGTCATTTAATGGGTATTTTACTTCAAATATCATAGGATCTAATGAAGGATAAATAGTATTTGCTACTGTTGCTCCTTCTATACTATAAGCATATTGAGAATATCCATTAGAGATCCCAACTTTATTTGTAATTTTGATAGATGAAACTGACTGTACTCCGTTTACTCTGCTTAAAGCAACAAAGAGGTCACTTAAAATTATGGGTTGATTAATTTGCCAATTTCTTATAGCAAAAATTTCTTGCAATGCAATATTACAAGCTAATAATACTTCATTACTGTTAAAATTAGGCAATACAATTATTTCAAAATCAACTCCAATGTTTATAACAAAAGCATCTTTAATATTTACTGAATCACCTAAAACTCTGTATTGAGCTAAGTAAGTAGCTAAATTATTTTTTAAAGCTGCTGAGGTGTTGGATAAATTACCATTACTATCATAAGTTAAAATATATAAATCTAATGATGTTGGTATTTCTCCTGGTAAAATATTTTGGAGTTTTGTTTTTTCAATATAAGCTTTAGCTACTGTACCGTACTCTGAAGGTAGGCTTAAAGCTCTTACAAGATAATCTTGTGGTGTAACTGTTCTTTGTTGAGTAGCTATATTAGAAATAGTATTTTGTCTAATTTCTTCTATAGTATCACCATTTTGACCTCCTGAAGCTGCTTCTGGGTTGTTTACTGCGACTGAATTGAATATTGTGTTTGCTTGTAAAGCTGCAGAGTTTGGCAGATTGTTTAAGAAATTGATATTTGCTGAACTAAGGTTAGTTAAAGTTCCAGCAGCTGCATTAGCTTCAACTCCTCCACCAGTTAAGTATCTAACTGTTAATGTTGTATTTGAAGGAGCAATACCATAAGTTTTAGTAAAGATAAAGTTTGTAGGTGAATAAGCTACAGTCATTTTATCTTGAGTGTAAGGTAAACCTAAACCTACGTTATCAGGGTTAGGTACAATTACTTCGTCTATATCGTTTGTAGTACCAGCACCAAATTGTATTTGTAATGAACCTGAGTTAATAAAGCGAGTTACAAATCTTCTTTGAACTGATTTAAGTCTTAAAAGAAATGGTACTTCGTCATTATTTGCTGAGAAGTTAGGATCATTTTGTGGGGTATTTTGAATTGTATCATAAATAGCATCTTCAGCTAAGTATGGTACTTCATACCATTCGTTACCATCACTATCAAAAATGTCTAAAACCTTAATAATTTTCTCTGCTGCTATGACAACCGTATCAAATTCAATAGGTTCCCCAAAAGTAAATGTTGTTGTATTGATTGTAGCTGAGATTGCTGGGGCTGTCTTTTTTAGTAGATAGTATGTAGGTTGTGTTCCTGCATATGAATAGACGTTAATTTCTGTTGGGTTTGTTGAGCTTGAAACAGAAAAATCTATTTTATCTTGTACTAAAAATTTTAAATTTGCATTAACATTAGATGTAATAACCGAATTAGGTTCAATTGAAAGACAATATGACCAATCAGGATCTCCAGTTACAGCATTAGCTGGTAATTGTTGGTAGAAATCTATATTTGTTGAAGCAACCCCGGTAACATTTGGTTTATAACCAAACATATAAGCTAAATTATATAAATTTTGACTTTCGCGGGTATATTCAAGGTAAGTTTCTTGAATTTGAGTATCTAAATAAAAGTTTAAGACATCACCTACATAAGCAGCCATTTCCATAAACATCATACCTGGTGATGATGGTGAAAAGTCATTATAAGTTGTAGGGAAGTAAGTTTTAGCGTAATTAATTAACGCTTGTCTTAACTGACCGAAGTCTTTATTTATATATTGTATGTTACGATTTGTTGCCATTATATAAATTCTAATGATATTGTATCTGTAATACCTGTATCTTGTACAGAGTATTTTAATGTAATTAAGATAGCGTTTGAGTCAGCATATCCTTGAACTGTTAATTCATCTACGATTACGAAAGGAAAATAAGTTTTAATTAACTCACCAAATGAATCTTCAATTCCTGCTAATGTTTTTCCTGAAACTTGTTCAAATAGTTTTTGTCTTAAATTAGCTCCAAAGTTAGGGTTTAATGGTCTTTCACCTGTGTTTGTAAGGCAAAAATTTATTAAATTATATCTAATAGCATCTTTAGTAGTAAAATTAGGCGTAAATACAGAATTTCCAGAGAAAGGAAGATTAACCCCTACTGCTGCTCGAGCATTTTGATCAATTGGAAATATGTATCTTGCATCAAACGCCATTATTTACCTCCCTTCATTAATCCCATAATCATATCTAAACCAACATTACCATCTGGTAGTTTGGAGCCTTCACCTGTAGTACTCATACCAGGTGCAACTTGTAAAGTGTTGGCTGTTACCGCATCAGCTGAAGTGAATGAGAGGGTGTCTTGTTCTCTTCTTAGGTCACCCATAATACTTTCCATCATAGCTCTTTTATCAGCTGCTGATGTAGCACTTGGTTGAGATGTTAATGGAGTACCTGTAGTTACTGTTCCATAACCACCTACTCCAACAGGAGTTTCGATGATTGGTGCTTTAGGTGCACGAACTGCTTCCAAAAGGATATCTTTTAATTCCTCTTGGATAGCTTCTCTTACGGCTTCTTTAATAATTTTTTTAAAGTCTTGCGCTTTCATGTTTATAAATATTAAATTAACTGGCTTTTAAATTATCTTTATCGATTATAAATTTTAAAGTGTCTATTAGGGTTTGTATATCACTTGTAAAGGAAGCATCTGTTTTTAGTAATGCTATTCCCGATTTATTATATGCTACTCCTATTTTTTGAGTTAGAGTATCATTAAATTTTATATCTTCAACTTTTAAAATAAATCCCTTATAAAGAATTTCATTAGAATTAGTTGAAACTTGTTGAAGATTAGGATCTAATGGAGCTAAAGTTGCCCCACAATTTAATAAAACTTGATCTATTGAATTTAACTTAGTGATAATATTTTGAATAGTTGTATCTAAATAAGTTAAAGTGGTAAAACCTGCATTAAAAATACCTATTTGACCTGCTAACTTAGGATTTCCTAAATCATCAAATTGAATGTTTTTTATAACATTATCTAAGGCATTTGCTCCTGCTGCTAAATCACTTAAAAGAGAACCAACAAATCCAGGCAATCCTGGAGGTGAAGGGACTACTTTAGCTGCTGCTGAGGTTAATTTTTGTGTGTTGGAAACTGCTTTTTTAGCCTGCTTTGAATTTAAAATAATAGCAATTTGAGAATTAATCCCATCTAATAGTTTATTAAAAACTCCAGAGTATTTTTGTACTACCGCAGATACTTCGTTTAATTGTGAAACAATATTATCTCTTATCTGTAAGATTTGAGCAATTTGATCAGGTGTAGGGCAAGTTGTTGGGAGAGTTTCATTTGCTGTCCCAAAATTCTGTATACCTAATTGAGAAGCTATTAAGTTTAAAGATGGTAAAACTTTAGTTTGTATATTTTGGACTTTATTTGTTAAAAAAGTTATTATTTTTGAAACTCCTTTAGGTTTATCAGAAGTTGATAAACTAGAAATGATATCTGCAGAATTAAAATTAAGATTTGAAAGACTATCTCCTTTCAACTTGCGAAGTTGGCTTAAAGAATTTCTTGAAGCTTCTATTTCTTGTGGAGTAGGCATTATACTGTAAAATTATCTTTAGAAGTTATAAAATCTAATTGTTGACTTAAAGCCGTTATAACAGATAAAAGGTTAGTTGAAGCAATATTTAAAGGAACTAAAGGTGTCCCAGCCGGAGTACTAACTAAAGTTTGTGTTATAGTAACATATTGTTGTAACGCTTGTAATAAACTGTTTAAAAGAGTTACAGTAGCATTACCCAAAAGAAGGGGTTCAGTCGCATTTTTAGAACCTAAATATAACTTATTACTTTGTAATATAGTATTTCCTGTAGTATCAAAATTTATTGATTCAACAGCATTTAAGTTTATAGATTTTTTACTACTTAATAATAAATGATCTTCTGTTGTGTTAAAAACTAACCGACCAGAATTTAAAATAATTTGTTTCCCAGCATATTGATCTGGAGTTGTGGGTGGGTTAGATTTATAGCTAAAGTAATCATTTATACTTGAAACTTCTATAGGAACTCTTTGAGTGCTTGTAAAATATATAGATGAATCATCTAAATTTATATCGTCACTTAAGGGTACCCATGGTGCTTCTGGTGAATCAAATTGCCCATTTTTTAAAATTAAAATTGGGCTACCAATAGCACCTGTAGAAGACCAAGAGTTTGTATTTCTATTTTCAGCTGTACTACCAAAGCGAATACTGCTACCCCACCTACCTTCGTAAATTATATCACCCGGGTAAGCTTTTGATGGGTGTATATCTGTTTGTTCAACAAAACCTGGGCCTAATGATATTGTTTCCGGTTCAGTTGTAAAAATATTAGCTGAACCTGCAGAAGTTGTTTGGTAATCTTTTTGGGAAAGGTTAGGATTAGCTTGCTGGAATGGGTTTGGTAGAGCGTTTTGGTGGGGTGTATTCCAAATATTTAAAATAGATACATAATAGTTTGTTGTATCTGTGACATTTGTTTGGGATTGAATACTATCTACTCCTTGTATAAGTAAAACAATTTCGTTTTGACAAGGAAATTGCTTTATATTTGGAAAAAATGGACGTGCTGTTTGATAAGTTAAAGTATTTTGAGCAAAAGGATCTCTAAAAGAACTAAATTCAACAGTTCCAATAGCACTCCAACCCCCTAATTCTTTAAATCTTGGGTGAGTATCATCAAAAACAACACTTTGAACTCTAACAGGTACATAAACTTCATTTAAAGTTGTCTTTAAACTATCAATAGTACTGTTAGAATTATTTCCAAAAAAAAGAGCATTACCCATTATTCACTTTTAAATTTATTTATTTCATCTAAAAGTTGTTGTTTTTCTTCATCAGATATACCTAAACTACTTTCTGTAGTATTAGTTTGCATAGCACGTTGTGCTAAAGCAGCCATTTTAATAAGTAAGTCGTCGTTTTTTACCCCTATCTCTAGATATTCTTTAATAAGAGGTACTAAAAGAGTTGCATCACCTATTTCTTCGATCATAGGTTTAAGCTCATTAATTAAAGTATTAACTTGCTTATCTTTTTTCTTTTGATTATTGTAAATTTCCTCTAAAATATCGGAAAATTTTTTATTACCAAATACTATTTTATCGAATTGACTCATAATTATAGATTTATTATAAATATGAGGTTAAACAAATTTTATAATACCCGTTTCTAAATAGTAGGGATATTTTGATTTAAATACATCGTATAATTTATTAGCAGTTTTTGTAATTTGAGGAGTTTTTACATCAACTACCATTTCTCTTATATAGATGTAAAGAGCTTTTTTGTTAAATACATCTAAATTTTCCCTTTTTCTAAAAAGTTCAAGGATAGCATCAGCAATTCTTGCTTCATTATCCTTGGGGAACATCTCAAATAAATTTTCGGTGCAATGTTCAACAAACTTATCTAAAAAAATAGATAACCTATCTACATTAGGATTATCCCCATCTATAACGTATGAAAATTTTTCTTCTGAATGAATTTCTTCTACGGGTACTTTGTCTACTTTTCTTTTATAGTTTTTTGTATTAGATATAATTAAATATCTTTTAACAATTGTACCGAAATAGGAATAGGCTTTAGCACCTTTACTAGCATCAAAAAGGTGTATTTTTGAAAGTAAAAAAGTTATAATTTCGTGTTGTAAATCTTCTATATTATCTACTTCAGTATGGTAGAATTTAAAGGTATGTATAATATTTTCTGTTAACTTAAAAAAAGCGTAGTGTATCTTATCTTGATAAATTTTTTCTTTTTCTAAATAATCATCAGATTTATTGTATGCTATAATGGCATCTTCTGTTTCTTGGGTGAAATATTGAACTCCTTTTTTCTTTTTGGGGGGTGTTATAGTAGATATTTCATTTTCTATTGCATTATCAATCATAAATTAACTTTATATCTTTTTAATAGGTCATTTAATAATTTTACTCTTTGGAAGAAAAAACCTATTTCATCATCAGCTTGAAAATGACCTTTAGCATCTAATTCGGTCAATCTTTTGTCTACAAATTCAATTATCTCAGAAACTTCATTTATATGACTCTGGTAGGAATTTATAGCATCTTCAGCTTTTTCGTTTTTACGCAGGAGATTAAAGGTCGTGAACCCTAAGGTCACGACCAAAATTGAAAGTATAATAATAGCTACAATCATAAACTATCTAACATATTTTTTAATCCTTCACTTTTAATACTCCCTAAAGCTTTAGTTTTAGCCGCAGGTTTCTTTTCACCCACGTTATGACCATTTTGTTTAGGGGTCACGGGATTTTTGAATTTAGGTAACCACTCTTGTTCAAATTCAATACGAGCTGCCATAAGATCAGCCTGGTGAATTATGAAGGGTAAAGATGTACGTGGTTTTTGTTCAGGAAGATAACCCATCAAATATTTCTTATTTGCTTCATCGTATAAACCATCGTGAGTTTGAATAGCAATCATTTCATTGAATGAATAAGAAATACCGTGAGATTGAAGCATAAATAAAGAACGATCAGGTACTGAAGCAAAAGGAAGTTCTTTGTTGAACATCCATTCCTCACCTAATTTTTCTCTTCTCCACTGGTCTGTGTTTGTGAGGTAAGCTTCATGTTGCTCGTCTCCCATTTTACCTAAATCGTGGTTTAAAGCGGAGAATACCAATTCTTCTTTAGTGTATGTGGTAATGTCTGCTCCCATATCAGCCCATGTTTTATGAAGGGCTAAAGCGCATCTAATGACACGGTTAACGTGATCCACATACCCACCTACAAAAGCATTATGGTACTCTTTTTTATGTGAAGCAGGCATCATAGCAATGCGCTCGCCGTACTTTTCATAAAATTCGAGTAGTTTCTCTTTTCTAGGAGATTGAATGTGATCTTGAATGTAACCTATAAATTCTAACCAGTTACTTTGAATTTTTTCTGCAACCATGTTTATTAATTTTACTTTTTATCTTGAAGTAATATTTGATTCTCTTGAAATCATCATTTTTAAATCACTGATAATTTCTTCAGATTCAGCGATTACTTGCTTGTATTGATCAGCTGTAACACCTGGGCGGGTAAGCATTACGTACATTGTTTTGAGTTTGCCTTCAAGTTTTTCAGTCTTTTGTAGGGCGATTTCTGGGTTTCTCATAATAGATTTTTTGGTTAATTTATGTAAAAAGGAGAGAGATAGCAAGCTATCTTATGTTTCTTGTATAAAATCAAGAATGTTTTTCATGTGGGCACACTTTTCGTATTCTTCTCTCTCCTCAAAGAAAGATATAGCTAGTTTTAAACAGACTTCTAGATCTTCACCTGCATAAAATTTTAATGCTTCTTGATCTAGTTCTTTATTAAGGTCTATTTTACTAATATAAAACCAGCTTCTTAAAAATATAACAATTTCATTTACTTGACCATAATTCAAAAGATAATCTGAATCCATGGTCTCTCTCAAAAATTCTAAAATTTGAGTATGAAAATTGGTATTATTTATAATGATTTTTTTAAACATCCCTACACAAAATAGAGGTGTTTCCTTAAAATCAATAAGGGATGTGGAAGAACTTACATCATTTTTGGGTTCTTCATTTGGAAATAAACCGAATATGTATTTTATATCCACAAATATACATATACGGAAAAAGAGCCTCCAGTCGGATTCGAACCAACGACCTACTGATTACAAATCAGTGGCTCTACCAGCTGAGCTATGGAGGCAATTGAGAGGTTTGTTCTAAGACGCTATCGGTTCACGTACTCTCCCTTTGAAGTCTTTTCTCCGAAGTCAACCTAGTCATCACCGGGATCGGTACCGGCTACTAGGATTTTAGGCTAGACTCAGTATTATTCAGCTGCTGCTTCTTCGCCTTCAGCTTCTACTTCAAGAGAAGCAGAATCAACAGCAGTGACAGTGTCAACTACAGTTTCTTCAACTACTACTTCTTCAGTAGATTGAGCACAAGATACAGCTACTGCTGCGAGAATAAATGCAAAAATTGCGTTTTTCATGGTATTTAAAGTATTAAAAGTTAAGCGGAGGCTCAGGGATTCGAACCCCGGTTAGCTTTCACTAAAACAGTTTTCAAGACTGCCGCATTCGACCGCTCTGCCAAACCTCCGTTTCTATAAATATATGTAAAAGATCGTTAAAAATCCAGTGCGCCTTGAGGGATTTGAACCCCCGACCAAGGGATTATGAGTCCCCTGCTCTTACCGCTGAGCTAAAGGCGCTTAGTTGGAGAAATGGGACTCGAACCCACATGCAACCAGTTACCCTTTCTACAAGGTATAAGCTTGAGGGGATATTCTCCATTAAGTCGGGATGACAGGATTCGAACCTGCGACCCTCTGGTCCCAAACCAGATGCGCTACCACCTGCGCTACATCCCGAAGAAAATAGGAACAACTTTATCAGGAATCTAACTAAGAAGCTTAACACAC
>Ga0181352_1000542_pt1 | contig 15929 bp, 21 predicted proteins | sample Fa13VDMLBSN_FD_130103 | JGI IMG/M metagenome (GOLD analysis project Ga0181352, IMG submission 130103) | Freshwater viral communities from Lake Michigan, USA - Fa13.VD.MLB.S.N | ecosystem: Environmental > Aquatic > Freshwater > Lake | place: USA: Michigan | collected 2013-09-23 | reverse complement strand
TTTTCGCCAGCCGATTTGGCCCCCACCCCCACCCCCAGGGGGCCACGCGATTTGAGGTGGGGAGGGGGTGTTATGAGAAAATATCGGGCTGCAAATCGTTATTCACTGATTGCTTATCAGTTGCGCGGCTATCAATAGCGCTTGTAATATCAATCATGTGTGAATCTACCGCGTTTGACTGGTCGCTTATTGGTCGCAATCTCGCGCGCGCTTCAGCTAAAGTTGAACCAATGTCTATTGTTTGCGTAACGTTTAGGTCTATTCGCTCGCCATAACGTTGCGCGTAGAGTTTAGACGCAATCCACTTTCTTGAATCAATTTGATTCCGCGCTTTTGATGCGTCTTCAGCCGTATCAGCGATTTTTATTATATCATCAGCCAATAAATCCGCCTTAATTTCAAGTGCGCGAGCATAAGCCGCAGCGGCGTCTTTATCACCTCTAAGCGCTGAAGAGAATTTTATTGGCGTTAATCCGCATTTTTTGACGGCATCTCGCAAAGAATGCCCGTCTAAAACAAGATCAATAACGCGCTGAACTGTTGCGCTAGTTTCAGTTGATGTCACAATGTCATTCATGTTGCACAAATAACACAGCAACAAAAAAGACGAAAGAATTTTATATTTGTTGTTGCGTAAAACGTAACATGTGATAGTTTTAGATCATAGCAAATCACGCAAACACACAAGGGGCTAATTATGAATAACGATATAACAAACGAAAGAGTGGAAAAAATAGGAGTCATTTTGGGGATTGCGTTCCTAGCAATCGCGGCTTGCGCCGCTCCTATACTTTTATTTGCTTAAACTGGTGTGAAAAACGTAACAACCCTAACTTATGGAGCCAAGACAATGAATTTCTCTTTCCGTTCAAATACAATTTACGATAAATCCGCTCGCTTTGATGTTGCGCAGCCCTTGACGGATGAACAACTTTTTAAAGCAGCCCCCTCAATTTTTGCTGTTGAGGCGCACGAAAGCAGATCGGACCGTTTTAAGGCCATTCCAACAATAGATGTTTTAAACGGTCTTAGAAAAGAGGGGTTTTTTCCTGTTGCAGCGCGCCAAGGCGGAACGCGCGATGAAGGAAAACGCGCTTTCACCAAGCATATGATTCGCTTGCGTCGTTTTGATAATGTTGAGGCGTATCAAGTTGGCGACAATCTTTGCGAAATCATCTTAAAAAACGCCAATGACGGAACAAGCGCTTATGATCTTATGGCGGGAATGTTCCGCATTCGCTGCTTAAACAGTCTAGTCGCACAAACTAGCACAATAGACAGCGTTAAGGTCCGCCACAGCGGAAACGCCATAGATAATGTGATTGAAGGAACTTACCGCGTTTTGGGCGAGGCTCAAAACCTGTTAAGCGCGCCTCAAGACTGGAGCCAAATAACCGTAAACAATGACGCCGCAACAATGCTCGCGGAATTGGCGCATGAAATTCGCTTTCCTGTTGATGAAGAAGGAAACCAGGCTACCGCAATTCGACCCGCGCAACTTTTAGAGCCAAGACGCGCGGACGATAGGGCAAACGATCTTTGGACGCGCTTTAACGTGATCCAAGAAAACGCCATTCGCGGGGGCCTTACAGCAAGAAACCCTCATTCATATGATGAACGGGGACGTTATCAACGCGGACGCCTAACGACGACGCGCGAAATTAAGGGCATTGATCAAGACGTAAAAGTTAACAAGGCCCTATGGCGAATTGCTGAATTTTTCGCTCAACAAGCAAGCAGCCAAGCGCGCGCAGCGGCTTGACGCATCCCCAGGGGCGCAGAAATGCGCCCCTCAAGATGCGCCAAAGCATCGCGCCAAATGGAGCCAAACCAATGTCAGCGTTTCTTTGTTCTCAAGATCACTTAAACTTAATCGTAAACGCCACGCCTTTTCCGTCGGAAAATATGTTTAAGTTACTGTTACAAGAAAACTTGCGCAGCCTATCAGCTAGATACGGAGCGGGGACAGATGAAGATTGCGCAGCGGATTATACGTTTGAGGAAATAACGCCACGCGATCTGATTGCGCGCGTTTATTCTGAAACCGACTCAAGCGCGGATTTATACCCCGCTATTAAAAAACCTCTGACGGAGGAAAGAATAATTGCTCAAATTAGAAAGGCGTGTGAATGTTACGATTACCAAGCATGCGAGACAAACGATTACCATGAAACAACTGCCAGCAAACTTGTGACATTATTGCTCGACACATATCAAGAAAACGAGAAACTAGAAAACGAGGCGATTTGGGGGATTTGATCCTTTGCGCCCTTCAATCAAAAAAAAGCGCGGATTCAGCCCGCGCTTTTATTTTGCCCGATAAAAATTCACGCAACTTTACGCCCATCAAAGCGAAAGGGCTATTAGTAAACGCTAGTAAACTAAAAGGTGGAATGGTGGAATGAAGGTGGAATATTTTTTATCTATATATATCAATATATTATATATATATATTCTACTATTCTATATATTCCAGTATAAAATAAACATCATATATAAAAATAAAACGTCATACACTGTAACAACTATTAGTTGTTACGATTTGTGCTCTAAAAATTTCCTATAGCTAACTGGCCTCGAAAACAGTGGAATAGGTGGAATGTCGGAATATTTAGCCAATATCAATAAGTTAAAAACATTCCACTTCAGCAATTATTCCACCTTGAAGTGGAATAACAACTTTACGCTTATTAAATAATGAATCTAAATTATTTTAAATTATTTCATTTAATTAGCCGGTTTCATCCAAATAATAGGTGACGCGCTTTTTAATTCGCTAATTTCTTCTTTGTTACATGTAAAATCAAGCAACTTATATTGCTTGGCTCTGCCAGTCGCTTGAACGTGACGCAACAATTTACGCCCATCATCAGTTTCAACGATGCAAAGACTGCCAACAGTCTTGTCGTGAACATAGCCTTGGGGAGCGTAATAAAGCAGCCAGCCATTTAAAGGCCCCATGTCCAACAGGCGCAGGGCAATCGTGTCGTCACCCGCTCTAGCTGGTCTAGTCACGCGGCGTTCAGTGGCGGATGCGGTTCCGCCTCTCTTCACAACGCCACTCTCATCGACATAGCCAACGACAGCCACATAAGGCGAGCGCTTAACGTCGCTCTTCTCATATCTGGATATGGGAGAAGTGGCGGCGGCTCTTTTTAAAATATCCTCGACAGGAACGCGCAAAATCTTGGCCAACCTACCGGCTTCTTCAGCCCGTATGTTACGTTGCCCATTAATGATGCGTGAAACATCAGGACCATTCATATCCATAAGAGCGGCAAGGCTTCTATAAGTTAGATCACGTTCCTCTAATTTATTTTGAAACCATCTTTTGTTGCGCTCTGTTTCGTCCAGCCCGACCATGTTTACTCTTTCTTAACGAATTTATGGTGGGGGGGGGGCTGCTCGAAGAGAAAAGCCCTAACCCCTACATTCGACTCTGTTACAGTAACACACCTTGATAGAGAAAACACAACAAAAATTAACGCGCGTTAAAAAGAATTAACCTTTTAGTATCCATTTTGTCCAAATCGCGCATTTTTCCACATCAAGTGTAGGTATTTCTACTTGCGCTTTGTTGCAAAAACTGTAACATGTTTCGCATATTAACTATGATTCCTCATTTAGATTGAAGGTTCCCCAACGATGCCGCGCGCAAGAAATCATGGGCAATTTGGATGCCCGACCTATGATCAAGCCAGAAAAATTGTTTCGCGCTTTGGCGGGGAAAGAAATTTAGCATTACTTATCGGATGTAACAGAATTAGCGTTTACCGCTGGTCCTATGCTCGCCCCTACGGGAGCGACGGACTGATCCCAACAGCCCAAATTGACCGCATCAAAGACATTGCCCGAAGTGAGGGGATTGTTTTGACCGCGCAAGATTGGGAACCAAAACGAATCACTTATGACGACGCCCAACTCGCCGCGGTTAAGCAGGCTGCGGAGAAGGCCAAAGAACAGGCGGCGCAACGGGCGCTTGAGCGCGCAACTTTACGCCAAGACATAAACATAGCTGAAGAGACAGCCCTCGCACTTGCGGCAATCCTTTAATGGTTGCGTTAACGCCTTCGACCCCTATGCGCGTTTTGGGCGTCGATCCTGGCCTTATGGGCGGATGGGCGGTTGTTGACGCCAACGGCAATCTGTTTTCGGCAGGGTCGTTTCCAACGCATATAGTTACAAAGAATGGAAAGAAGTCTTTACAGATTGATGGGCCAAACTTAGCGGCCATCCTAGACTTAACATCTAGCACTCATGCATTTGTTGAGAATGTCAGTAGCCGCCCCCGCCAGCAAGGGCAGTTTCAGTTTGGGGTGAATACGGGGATCATTCACGGCATTTTACATGCGTTGAACGTATCCTTGCACAAAGTATCGCCCGCCAGTTGGAAAGCCGTTTACGGGATTAAGCGGGCAGACGATCAATCGAAAGCCGAAACAAAGACGCATGCTCGAAAAATCGCGGCGTCATTGTATCCGCAACACGCAAAATTATTCAGCCGCGTAAAAGATGATGGCGTTGCAGAGGCTACGCTCATTGCTCTCTACGGTTTGAACATGATTACGACACCAACCGCAGGGGGAAGGGATGGGAACTAAAGACACAATGCCGCCGCCAAAGCCGCAAATCGCATCAATTAAACAGCACACAGTTCGGGATATAACCACGATCTTGATGGAGCGCGCCAACGATTACGGAGGGTTTGAAGACGTGGCTTGTATATCTCAAAGCCTTAAATCAACGTTCCGCGTTTACGGTAAGATCAGGTGGCATCATATGCAGGATGATCAGAAAGAAGCGCTTGAAATGATTGCTTCTAAACTTGCCCGCATCTTGAATGGCAACACAAACCATGAAGATTCTTGGCGAGACATAGCCGGATATGCAACACTTGTTGCGGATAGGTTGAAAGGCGTGAAGCGTTAAGCCGCAAAGACATTTAAATTATGGAGCCAAACCCATGAAAAACTTTACGTTTATCGTTGCTTCAATTTTTATATCTCTGACTGCAACATCGACAATCGCCATGGCCGAAAGCCTGGAAAAAACGATGGATGATTATCAGCATCGCGTCGATCAATATTCAGCGTTTGGGCGGTCGATAAGCCCCCCGCCATCAACGTATATTCCTGAGAGCCACGCGCCCGTAGCGCAGCCGTATCATTATCAGAATTTAGACGGCAAATCGGGCGATACATTCCTAACCCCGTATAACTGAACATAAGGAGGTTAAATATGCCACGCCTGATTTGCGCCTTGTGCGTTGCGTTAATGCTAACGAGTTGCAGCACTGATCTTAAATATCTTGAATGCTTGGCCCGCGATAGGACGGCGAAGCCATGCCAATAGCCGAAGCCAGCCAAAACAAACCAAAGACAAATCGGAAAATCGTGATTGGCGGTTTGTATGGATACGAAATCGAAGTGACGACGATTTGGATACCAGCAAATGCGCCGTCACGAAGTAGAGATTTAGGCGGGGGCGTTCGTCATATCCCGTTGTCACTCCCAAGATTGAAATGTTTGGAGAAGAACGATGATTAATTGGACTGAGGAAGCAATCGAAGCGGCGTTTCGGGCGCATATGGACCATTACCTTGAATCAAATGTTAGGCCCGGACCAATGGTTGAGCCTGATCCGTTGGCGGCAATTAAGGACGCATTAGACGCCGCTGTGTTGGCTCAAGGGTTAGCTGTGCATGAAAACCCGCCAACAAAAACATCTTGATCCTCGCCAATTTTTTTGAATTTGAAAGAGCTTAAAATGAATAGTCAATCTGTATCCATGCGCGCAAAAGCCATGCGCCTTGCAAACATTCTAGCACGAGTAGAATTTTCTCCAAGAAGAACAGTGATCGACACATCCAGCAAAAACAAAAGGGAATTGCGAAATGATGAATTTCTTCCTCCCAAATTCAAAGACTGGCCAGAGATCAACATGGATTACCTTTTTATTGAAAATGCTGACGGCTATTTTTTGTATGATGACCTAGACAAAGGTCCAGCAGTTTGGCCCCTCGACCAAGCGATTGTACTGCCATATGGCAATGGCGGATTACGTTTGGCACTGGGTAAAACGATTGCGATGAGAGAGTTGCGAGGAAAAGCAAGGAGACTATCAAGCTGTAATGCCGCAACATATGTCATAGACATTGATGAATATGGAGATCTTATTGATTACGGTAGTGGCTTCTTTGGACTGTTTGCAGGAAAATGGACTTCTCTCTTAAATGGAGGTTCATTTGTCGCAGGTTGCGAAGGGGATAGATACAATTGCTCATTAAACATTTTAATAGGGGCAGCACTTGCTCAACGCTACGAATGGTCGGCAATTTTTCTTTTCAAGAACGGATTTAAATTACGCTTTGGGTGCTCAGCAAAAGGCGCGCTTGAACTATTTAAAGATAGAGATCGCCCAGAAGAAGGGCGAAGAAAATCCCTTTTACATTGGGTGAGAAGACACTGGCGACAAACTTCTGACCCGGATACGGCGAGGGCTGTGAGACAACATCTAAGGGGTATAACTAATTTCTCATGGAGAGGAATGTCTGTAAGCGTAATTCCTGCTGAATTTGAATTAGAAAAAGGAGCCTTTTGACACAAACTGTGCATGAAAATTCGCCAACAAAGACTAAGCCCAAGATTATTGTCTCTGAGAAACTAAAATGATCCCCATCGCGCCAGTCGTTTTGTTTGTCATTCATATCGGCGGGGCAACATTTGTCCCGTTCTATGACTATCAAGCCTGTGAGAAGGCGAGGACAGACTTAAAAAAACTCGACAAATCGTTAGTTACAAAATGCGTTCTGACCAAAATCGAAAAGCCAATTAATGAGTGATTTGTTTCCATATCAAGAGACAGGGGCGGCATGGCTGACGACAAAACGTCACGCTTTGCTGGCGGATGAAATGGGCCTTGGTAAAAGCGCTCAAGTAATCCGCGCACTTGATTTGGTTAATGCGCAGAATGTTTTGGTTGTAGGGCCTGCGGTTTTGCGCCGGAACTGGATTGCGCAACTGGAACTGTTTTCGAAACGGGCTTGGAACGTCACCAATATAGAGACGGGGACAATAGACCCCAAGCCTGGGTTCAATGTCATTTCTTACGATTTGCTGACGAACGAGAGCCTGCGCAAGAAACTAAATTCTATGTCTTGGGACGTTTTGTGCCTTGACGAAGCTCATTATCTAAAAGAGCGGACAGCCAAAAGGACCAAGTTTGTTTACGGGGCAGGGAAGTCGCGCCCTGGGTTAATGGAAAAAGCGGGCTTTGTGTGGAGACTGACTGGCACTCCAATAATGAATTACGCGGATGAATTATGGACCCATCTTAAAAGCATGGGCGTCGTCCAAGAATCTTATTGGGATTTTACATTTCGTTACTGCAAGGGATTTGACTCGACCTATGGCTACAAAATTACAGGCCATAAGAATACAGAGGAATTAAAAACTATGCTTCGGCCAGTAATGTTAAGACGAAAAAAGGAAGACGTTTTACAGCAGTTGCCTCCGATATATTTTCAAAACGTTGTTGTTGACCGTTCGCCAGTGGATTTGGACCCTTGGTTTATCGAAAACATTATGAACGTTAACGGCCAACAGAATTTTTTAGATAACATCAAGAGCATGGATAGCACTTTAAAGACGGCGCTTGCCTCAGTGTTGGATCATTCTCACCCGAAATTTGATGACAGTCTAAACGTGTTGGACGGGTTCAAAGCCGCCACTTCGACCATGCGGCGTTATATTGGCCATGCCAAATTGCCCAAAGCCCTGGATATTATCGAAGAGGAACTGGCGTCGGGTAAACTAAAGAAAGTCGTCATCTTCGCCATTCATCAGCAGATCATCGAATTAACGCGCCAGCGGTTGCGCAAATACAAGCCGGTAACTTTGTATGGAAAAACGCCTGGAATAAAGCGGCATATGAATATTGAACAGTTTCAAAACGACGCCAAGACCAGGGTTTTTATTGGTCAGATTGTTTCGGCAGGAGCGGGGGTCACTCTCACAGCGGCTAATGAAGTGGTTTTTCTGGAATCAGATTGGGTTCCGGCAAATAACGCACAGGCGTCTATGCGATGCCATCGAATTGGCCAAGAGAAACCAGTGCGCGTTCGCTTCTTCACATGTGCAAATTCTGTGGATGAACAGATTGCAAATGTGTTGATAACTAAGACACGCGAAATCACAAAAATTGTTGACTAGTGCGTTGCGTTAATCACAACATAGTATAAGATCACAACAAATAACGGAGATTCAAAAGTGCAGATTACTTTCGACCCAACTAACCCGCGCGAAGTTGAACAGGTTTTGCGTTACTTGAACGTGGGTGAATCCGAAGCCGTGGGCGTTACTAGCCTCTCCCCCGGTGACGGTGATGTGGAGGAAGCAGCGTCCGTTGGCTCCGACGTTGTTTCCTCCGCTGAAACTAAGAAGCGTGGACGCAAGCCAAAGGCTGAAACTACGGCGCCAGAAGCGGTAAAGTTAGAGCCGCTGCATGATCCAAAAGACGAAGACGTTTTAGACATGAGCGTTTCAACATTGGAAGACGCTCGAAACGCTTTGCGACGGTTTACTGAAGCCAAAGGCATGACCGCAGCGATTGATCTTTTGAAATCGTTTGACGTGTTTCGCGTGAGCGAATTGCCACCAATGGATTACGATAAATTTATTAAAAGCTGCGCAGCATGAACGAACACGCCAAACTTTCCCCGTCAAGCGGCGACAGGTGGAAACATTGCCCTGGCTCTGTTCCGCTAAGTCGGGATTTGCCTGATCCTCCGCCATCGCCTTTCGCTGAAGAAGGGACCCTGATGCATGCGGTAGCAGCAGGGATTTTGTCGGGCGATACAGAAATAATCAAAGTAGGCGACGACGTTTTTGAAGCGATTGTCTTTTACGTTGATTATGTGCGCAGTCGTGTTGAAGAATCCAGCGTCTTGCACATAGAGACACGGGTTAAATTAAACGATGATGTTTGGGGAACGACGGACGCCGCTGTTTGGAACCCGCGCACTGAGACGCTTGAGATTATAGATTTGAAAGGCGGCGCGGGCGTTGCTGTAGATGTCAAGGAAACAATACAACTTCCTATCTACGGCGTAGCAGCGCTTAAGACGTTTGGCTATCAGGCCAAGCGGGTCGTTTGCACTATCGTTCAACCTCGCTGCCCGCATTCTGACGGTCCCATACGAAGCATAACTTTCGATGTCGGGGAACTATTAGAATTTAACGCCGACCTCGAAGACGCAATCGCTTTGGTTCGTGAAGCTGAACGCGCAAACGATTTAGAGCCGTATCTGCATCCGAAAGAAAAGGCTTGCCGATGGTGCAAGGCGGCAGCGTTTTGTCCCGCTCTCAAAGCAAAGGCTACGGCTATGGCTAAGAAGGTATTCACTCCGCAGCTACCATACAATCTCATTTCTTTGGCTGAGACGCTTGAGGAACTTCCGCTAATTGAAGCGTGGATAAAGAACGTCCGAGAATTTGCCTATCAAGAGGCAGAGCGGGGCGTAGATATTCCCGGCCACAAACTGGTTGAAAAGCGCGCTTTGAGGAAATGGCGCAACGAAGGACTTGTCGAAGATGTTTTCGGCGGTCACGCGATAGACCTTTACGAAAAGAAACTGATTTCCCCGGCAGCGTTGGAAAAACTATTGCCGAAGGAAGAACGCGGCAAGCTGGATGAACTCACGGTTAAAGAGAGTTCCGGCCACGCGCTTGTGCATGAAAGTGACAAGCGACCAGCAATTAAAGTCGATGCAGCAACAGCATTTGCGAACTTGTGACAGGAGACACAGATATGAGTGAGAAGTTGATAACCCCAGAATTTAAAGCTGCATATTGTGGCATCTTTCGCGCTACAGCGCCGCGAGAAAATCCAGAAGGCAAAAAGAAATACAGCATGCGCGCTGTGTTTCCGCCAAACAGCGACATTTCAGCAATGAAGGCGGCAGTTAAAACCGCTATCGCTGATAAGTGGGGCAACGCGCAGCCCAAGAATCTACGCCTACCTTTCCGTAAGAATGCGGATTTGGACAATCCTATCCCTGGCGTGGCGGACGACGCGATCATTTGCACTTTTAGCGCCAATGAAGATCGTCGCCCTGGCGTTGTCGATAAGAACTTACAAGAGATTATTGACGAAACCGAAGTCTATTCGGGCGCATGGTTTAGAGCGCAAATTCGTCCATACGCATATGATGTGAGTTCAAATCGCGGCGTTGCGTTTGGCTTAGAGAATGTAATGAAAGTTCGGGATGATTCACCATTAGGCTCTGGTCGTATCCCGGCTAACAAAGCATTTGAAGGGTTTGTGAAACCATCGGACAGCGACGACGACGATATTTTGTCTTGAGTGTTGCGTTAATGCTAACACGGGCGGCAATTAAGCCGCCCGCTTTCTGCGAGCCATTATGTCTATCCTATACGGTGACTTTGAAACATTTGGGAGCGTTGATCTGCGTGTCTGCGGCGCGGACAGCTACTCAAGGCACCATGACACGGGTGTTCATTGTTTCGGATTTGCATTCGACAATGAGCCGACAGATTTAATTAATTTTCATACTGACGAAATTCCTCTCGATCATCGCATCCTGCGACATGTAGCCAACGGCGGTGAGTTCGTAGCTCATAACGCTCCGTTTGAGCTTGATTTTTGGAACAATGTTTGTGTTCCGCGCATGGGTTGGCCCGAACTAAGGCCGGAACAATGTCGTTGCACAATGGCGCAGTCTTACGCCATGGCCACCCCCGGTTCATTAGATGGCTCTGCGCGCGCGCTTGGAGTCAAACATCAGAAAGACCTTAAAGGCAGTCGCATGATGTTAAAACTTGCGAGGCCAAAAGACGACGGTTCTTTTTGGAAATATCAAGACGATCCCGCCAAGTTTGAAATTCTTTTTAATTACTGCCGTCAAGACGTTGAAGTTGAGCGCGATCTTGACCGCCGCCAGATGCGTTTGTCCGCCAGAGAGCGAGACATGTGGCTTATTGATTACAGAATTAACAGGCGGGGGATACAAATTGATCTGGATTCAGTCGAAAAAGCGATCCGCTTGGTGGAAAAAGAACATCAGCGACTTAACGGCAGCATGCTCCGACTTACAAACGGGGTCGTCGCAAAAACAACAGAAGTGCAACTGCTTGTCCAATGGATCAGACAACAGGGAGTTGCTATTGATGGGCTTTCTAAACGAAACGTCCTCGATGCCCTCGAAGGGGATTTGCCGCCCGCTGTGCAGCAAGCTCTGGCTTTGCGAAAAGAAGGCAGCAAAACATCGACAGCGAAGCTAACAGCCATGCGCGAACGCGCCGGTTCTGATGGCCGCGTCCGTGGGACAATGCAATTCCATGGGGCATCGACTGGCAGATGGAGCGGCAGGGGTATTCAGCCACAGAATCTAAGTCGCCCCCGTATTGGAATAAAACAAAAAGACATTGACGATATGTTCGCCCACTTGGAGGACATAAATTATATCGACCTAATGCATGGGCCTGTAATGGACGCGATGTCTGACTGCGTTCGCGGCATGATCACAGCAGCCCCAGGAAATGAATTAATAGCAATGGATTTCTCCGCCGTTGAAGCCCGCGTATTGGCTTGGCTTGCTGGCGAAGAGAAAGTCTTAGATATTTTTAGAACTCATGGAAGAATATATGAGCATGCAGCGGCAGGGATATTCGGCAAATCGATTGAAAAAATTACGAAGGATGAACGGCAAATTGGTAAAGTCGCCGTTCTCGCGCTTGGCTATCAAGGCGGCGTTGGCGCGTTTCAATCAATGGCTAATATCTACGGCGTCCAATTAGAAGACACACGCGCTGATAATATTAAAAAGGCTTGGCGCAATTCTCATAAAAACATTGTCACCTTTTGGCATGATCTTGAACACGCCGCGATAAACGCTGTTCTTTATGAAGGTAAGGTATTTACCGCCGGGGCGCAGGGTAGAGAGGTTCGTTTTAAAAAAGACGGGTCAATATTAATTTGCCAACTGCCAAGCAAGCGGAAGATTTGTTACCCGTTTGCCACTGTTAGAGAGACAGAAACACAGTGGGGCGATCTACGCCCAACGCTTTTCTATTACACATCATTCGGAACGAATTGGACAAAGATTTCTGGCTATGGCGGCTTGCTTTGCGAGAACGTCACCCAAGGCGCAGCCGCTTGTCTTTTACGCGGCGCACTCATTCGTCTTGAGGAAGCTGGCTACCCTGTCGTCTTTCACGCGCATGACGAAGCGGTTGTTGAAATTCCAGAAACAGCGCCAGCAAGCGCAATCAAAGAAGTCGAAGAACTTATGGCCGTAGTTCCTGATTGGGCGGAGGGATTGCCTCTTGCTGCTGAAGGATGGCGCGGGAAAAGATACAGAAAATGAGCAAAGTTAAAACCGCTCTCGCACTGGCGACTGAAGGCTTTTATGTTTTTCCGTTAGAAGTTAACGGAAAGAAGCCTCTTATTATGGACTTTCCGCGTCAATCATCGCGCGATCCATTGGTCATTCAAGATTGGTGGCGCGGGCGCAATTACAATATCGGAATCTATACTGGAAAGTTCAGAGATAATGAGGCGCTTGTAGTCGTTGATGTTGACGACAAAGCCGGAAAAAATGGTAGCCAAACGCTTGCCGTTCTTGACATGGAAGGCAAAGAGTTTCCTGCCACAATGGAACAAACCACGCCAAGTGGCGGACGGCATTTAATTTATCAATCGACTTACGCCTGTAAACAAGGCGTCGAAGTCCTTGGCAACGGTTTAGATATTCGTAGCCATGGCGGCTACATTGTTGGCCCTGACAGTGAGATAGACGGTAAGCCGTATTCCTTAGTCGCCAACGTCAATAATATAAAACCCGCACCAAATTGGTTGCTTAACCGATTAGGCAAGAGCGTTGATGTAACTCCCCAAGCAAAGATCGTCCTTAAAGGGATTGACCCTGAGAAAGCCGAACAGCGCGCGATTAAATATCTCTCGACGCTAGAACCTACAGAACAAGGTAGCAGAAATGATACGGGCTACCGCGTTGCCGTTAAGCTGAAAGACCTTGGGTGTTCAGTCGATCAAACGTTTGGTTTGATGCTTGAGCATTGGGTTGTTGAACCGGCGCTTCCGCTGGAAGAGTTAGAGGCCGTTGTTCACTCCGCATTCAAATATGGAAAGGAGCCTCAAGGCGCAGCCGCGCCAGAGGCCATATTTCCTGCTGTTGAGGATGACGGAGTAGAGCATCCCGTTCATCAATTAAATAGCGATTTCTGTTTTATCAAAACTGGCGCTTTTATTTTGCAAGAAACAACGGATCATAAGCATCGTTACACAACGCATCATCTAAGCCCGTTCGAATTTAACAAATGGTTTGCCAATAAGAAAATCACCATAGGCAAGAAAACCCGTTCCGTTTCAGAAGAATGGATGGAATGGGAAGACAGGAGACAGTTTGATGGGGTTGTATTCGCGCCGCGGCAGGACATGGGGTCGCGCTGGTTCAATCTCTGGCGGGGGTTCACCGTCGAACCCGCCGAAACCAGCGAACACCCATCAGTCAAACTTTTTCTTGAACACGCTCTTGTTAATGTTTGCGAGAACGATCCGAAATTATTTGGATGGCTCATGGCTTATTTCGCCCATGCGATACAAAGGCCGTGGGAAAAACCGCTTGTCGCCCTTGTCTTCAAGGGCAACAAAGGGACAGGCAAGAACGCATTGTTGGAGCGTTTCGGCGCGCTGTTGGGTCCGCATTTTTTAGTGGCCGATGATTCAAGGTATTTGCTTTCATCATTCAACAGTCATCTTGAGAGTTGTCTTTTCTTTGTTTTGGACGAAGCCTGTTGGGCTGGCGACAAACATGCGGAAGGCAAACTTAAAGGTTTGATCACAGGATCACAGCATAACATCGAACGCAAAGGTGCGGAGCCATATCGCGTTGATAATTTAACGCGCGTTGCAATCATTGGAAACGAGGATTGGCTAGTTCCGGCTTCTCAAGATGAACGTCGCTTTGCGGTTTTTAATGTTGGTAACGGCAGATTACAGGACCGCGAGTTCTTTAAATCAATGCGGGTTGGGATGGAGCAGGGCGGCTATAGCAATTTGCTCCGTTATTTTATGGATTACGATCTAAGTAAATTTGATGTCAACGACGCGCCAAAGACTGAGGGTTTGTTTGAGCAAAAAGTTGAATCTTTAGAACCCGTCTCAGATTGGTGGTTCGAATGTCTCATGTCCAACAGTTTAATTGGCGGAGACTTTGAAGGCGATATGCCAAGAGAAATCCCATCAAACAGATTAATGAACGCTTTTATGCGCCGCATGAAAGTTAGAAACGTTCACAGCCGCATTAAAAACGAAAGCGGTTTCTTTAGAGCATTTAAACGCATTTGTCCCGGCTATGAGAAGGTGCGCGTTGCGAAAGGAAAGCATGAACCAACAGATTCTACTTACAAAGTTGAATTGCCGACTATTGAACAAATGAGACAGGATTTTAGCAAACACATGGGGCATGAAATAAAATGGGAACAGTAAGTTTAACACCACATGAAACAGCAGAACGCTTAAAGGTAACTACTGGAACCTTGGCGAATTGGCGCGTTCGAGGTAACGGGCCGCGATATATGAAATACGGAAACAAGATTTATTATCCTGTTTCTGAGATTGATGACTTTGAACGTCGCATGTTGCGCGGATCGACGGCTGAAAAACCAAGGGGTAAAGCCCATGACCAAGCCTGAGATTCTTGCGCCTTTCCGCAGATACGGTTCGTTTGAGAAATTGACGCCAAGTGAGAAGAAAACTCTTACTTTGGTTGAAAAAGGCATGACGCGGCAGCAAATGGCTGACGATTTAAAAATCGGAATTAAAACCCTGCACAATCGCTTATACGCAATAAAACAAAAGTTGGAGGCGAAGGGATGAAAGAAGAGGAATATATCTACACTGTCGCCATGGCGATTTACCGTTCTTCGCCTCAGTTCTCTAACATTACATTTGAGGACGCGCTTACTATGGCCCGCGCTGTTGTGAAAATCATAGAGGCATACAAATGACACAACAAAATACGTCGCATGCGGTTATGGCGCAGCGCAACCCAAACTTGACTAAGGTTGATGACTTTCCAACGCCGCCTTGGGCGACCAGGGCGCTTGTCCAACATGTTTTACAAAAGACGATTGGACTTACAGACCTCCACAAAATGAGCGTTTGGGAACCGGCGTGTAATAGAGGCCATATGGCCAAGCCTCTGGCTGAGTATTTTGGGACAGTTTATGCGACTGATGTTGTCGATTACGGGTGGGAAGGCCAGCAGCAGGAATGGGATTACGTTTCGACCATTATGCCGAATTGCATTGGCAACAGGGATGTTGATTGCGTAATCACCAACCCGCCATTTTCGAGAGCCGAAAAGTTCATCAAGAGGTCGATGTTTGTCCCCGGATCGCGCGTCGTGGCGATGCTTTGTCGGACGGCCATTCTTGAGAGCCACAAGCGCTATAAAAAAATCTTCAGCATTCATCCGCCCGCCTATGTCGCTCAGTTCGTGGAGCGAGTGCCAATGCTTCAAGGGCGCCTCGATCCCAAGGCGACAACCGCGACGGCTTACTGCTGGCTGGTATGGATTGTGGGGGTCAAAGATACTCGACTCATCTGGATACCGCCATGCCGGTCAACGCTCGAAAGGGGCGGCGATTACTCTTAAAATTTGCGACCAGTGTGCGACCAGCGACCTTTTTTGACCCTTGTGGAAAAATATTTTTTTGTATCTAAGTCTTTGATTTTGTTTGGTGCCGACTGAGGGATTCGAACCCCCGACCTACTGATTACAAAACTGGCTTGACATAATAATTCCTATCAACGTAGGATCACGCAACATCATTATTACATGATGTTACGCTATTTTATTGTAACACGCAATCACGCGAAATCAGGCC
>Ga0181352_1000541_pt1 | contig 15974 bp, 18 predicted proteins | sample Fa13VDMLBSN_FD_130103 | JGI IMG/M metagenome (GOLD analysis project Ga0181352, IMG submission 130103) | Freshwater viral communities from Lake Michigan, USA - Fa13.VD.MLB.S.N | ecosystem: Environmental > Aquatic > Freshwater > Lake | place: USA: Michigan | collected 2013-09-23 | reverse complement strand
CCGAAGTCGCTGAAGAAACCCTTCGACTCTGCCGCAACAGGTTCCCCGCCAAAACGAGGCTTCGGCGCGCTTAAAAGCTCTCCTGCAAAGCGCGGCTGCTTTTCCGCGGGGCTTTCAACAAGCAAACCCTCAAATCGGGGCATCAGGGCTTCCTGTAAGTTTTACCGTCCTCAGGATCAATAAACGTCGCGCCCTTCGGAAGAGCGTTGTATTCTTCCTGCGTCTTCGGCCGGGCAGGTCCGCCCTCTGCTTGAGCGCGAGGAAGCTGCTGCGCGGCTGCTGGAGCGACTGCTCCAGGAGTTGCCTTCGTATTAAAAAGCCGGGCTATCCCTTGCTGCTCTGGTGTAAGTGCAATATTTTTTCTTCCATCGTCTAACTGCTTCCAAGTGTATTCTCGCCCATCAAGCGGATTTTTCCACTTACGATTGCTCGTTTTATTTGCTGGATCGGCAAGAAACGCATTTGCACTTGTAGCAATCTTGTTCTGCGCTTCTGCTGTAGCGGCTGCTGCGCTAGGCTTCGGTGACTTAACACCACCAAGCGCTTGTAACTGATCCCTAAACGCCTTCGTAGCTGGATCTACTTCCACGTCCTCTTCAATAGCTGCTCGAAGCGCAGCAAACTTTTCTTGCGCTTGTTCCCCGTTAATTCGTCCAGCGGCTAATTCACTTGCAATAAGCGCAGAGCCTTCTTTTAACCGAGTATCGCCCAACTTGCGAAGCTTCTCCAGCATCTTTTGCTGCTGCTCAAGCCCTTGCGCAATAACCCGCATGTCGCCCGTAGCAATGCGCCGCTGCATGTTCTCGTTTGTGCCGAGTGCGCGAAGCGCGGCAATCTGCTGCTGCGTTGTAGTGTTTGTGGCAGTAAGAATATTCTTCATGGCATTGCCCGCAAGCTCTTCTTGCTTGAGCGCAAAGTTCATATTCTTATACCAGCCTTCAAGCGCCGCCGCGTAGCCTTCTTGGTTGTTAGCGCGCTGCGCTTCAAGCGCTGCGGCACCAGCGGTCAACCCGGCAACAAGAGGGCGGCGGCTGCTAGCACTCGCAGCGAAGACTGCCGCAGCAGCTGCAAGGCCACCCCAATCGCTCAAGCTTGGCGGAGGTGTAGGCTTCGCCTGCTGCGTAGCGAGCGTGCGCTCTTGCAACTGCGAGTACGAAGATTCAAGTGCGCTATGACGCTTTTGGTATTCTGCAAGCTGGGTATCTAGCCCGCTTACACGCTCTTGCAGCTTCGCTTCAACGCCACCAAGACCAAGCGACTGTGTAGGTTCTTGTGCCACGATTAGCTCCGAATTGCTGCGGCGCCGAATATCGCAAGAGCGTTGGACAGCTCTTTATCCTGCGCGATAGTGTTCTGCGCAATCTGATTATACGCGGCGCTGCCCAAGCCCATAGCCTGCATACCCTGCGTTGCAAGGCTTTGCGCGAACTGGAGCTTCTGCGTTTCAAGCTGCTGCGGCACGGCGGCAAGTTCCGAGCGTTCCATTGAAGAGCCGCTAATGCCCATCTTTGCATATTTGCTCTTGATCGCGGCTTCAGCACTTTGCTGCATACGATCAAACGCAGACTGATATCCCGGCGGAAGCTGGCCCGTCATAAGCGGGTCGGTAAGCTGGTTGCCAATCTGGCCCATGCGCTGCGCGTAGGCGTTCATTTGGCCTTCGCCGGGAGTTGCGCGGTCAGAGCGTAGAGCAGAATACCCGATGCCAAGCGCAGGCAGCATCCACTTGTAGTTATCCTTTAGAAAACCTGAGCCTTGACTAAAAAGGCTGGGATCAGTCGGAGGTGCTACTGGCCCTTGAATCGGCCCTAACGTCTGACCCAGCGGAGACTGCAGCGCTGGCATAAGCGGCGCTGTCCCGCCTTGCATCACTTGCCCGGCACCTGCTCCACCACCCAGCGCTCCGCCAAGAGGGTCATACGGATCAAAAATCGGAGATCCCGCAGGAATAGGCATGCCCGGTGTAAAATTTGATCCTGCCCCAGCAAACTCCTGACCGCCGCCACCTAGAAAACCCCCGACGTTTGCGCTTGCGTCTTGCGCGCCAGAGCCCAGCATACCGTAAATTGAAGAGCCAAAATCGCTTACAGCGCCTGGAATACTACCAATCGCGCTACCAACGCCTTCAGCTGCACCACCCAGGGCACTGCCGATATTACCTAGAAAATCGCCAAAACCGCTGAAAAATTCTTCAAACATCGCGGAGCCTCTTCGCGTACGAAGTCATCTTAATATCAGCGCCAATCCGCTGCGCAAAAGCCGCGATATCGCCCTGCATAGAACCGATCTTCAGTTCATACGCGCCCATGCTCTTGCCCCAGGTTTCAAAATCCTGGTAGAGCAAGATCGGATCGTGCGAGGACTTTTCCAGGCGGCAAACCCAAAGTTCATGCACCGCAAGCGGTTCAAAGAATGTGCTTACAACTGAAGCAGCGCCCCAGGCGTTATCAGTCCGCACGAAGCGAAACCGATTGTCCGAGAGCAGCGGTGCAACCCAATGATACCAGCCTTCAGCCGTTGCGCGCGGAAAGCGCTCCTTAAACGCACCAAACGACTGCAAGACCAAGCCTTCAAGCTCAGCCAGGACCACGCGGCGCACAGGGCCTTCTTCCGCCTTCGGAATTGCAACTTGCTGGATCTCAGCGATACGTGCCATGCGGGGCGCAACGAGCGGAATCGGCGTGGCCGTTTTCAGCTTCACAGGCGATGCAATGGTCATCCGTTGATTCCTAAAGCTTCCGCAATTTCACGGTGCTCATCGAAGTGAAACTCGATCCACGACTCTAGTTGTTCTTTATTGGAAAAATCTACCGACCTCAGATCTCGCGTTGAAACGTTGGTAGCCGCGCAAATCTTTGAGTGCAACACTTGGTGCTGCTCAGCCCAAACTTTTGTATCTCTAGGAATCGGATCTAAGATATAGTCTGGAACATCTACCTGCCCAAGCAGGGCGTTCCTAATCAGCCGGTGCTGATCTTGATGCTGCGCAGCCCAATAAAATAGAAGCTCTTGGTTCTTAGGAACTTCCAACAGGGTGATAAGCATGGGATTTGCCTTTCTTTGGCTTCGGAGGATCTTCCCTCCGATCAATCGGCCGCGGCGGGTTCACAACGCCATCCTAAACTGCTGCACAGCTAATGCGATAGACTGAATTGTAATCGGCTGCGAAGTGCGAAGGGTAAAGCCTAGCAGATACCCAGCTTGCTCAACTGCAATCACAAACCGCCGCTGGCCAGTCGTCGCCCACTTCGGATCAGTCACGTAGTTAAGCTCATACGTGAAAGCGCTGGCTTCGTTCTCAATGTCGATTGAAATTTCAGACGTGGCAGAAACGTCGGAAAGAATTTCGTCAACCATAAGCCCGGTCATGCGCCAACCAGACTTCTCGATGAAGTAACCAGGCGTATCCCAGAACTTGCTCTTCACAACACGCGGAAGAGTATTTGCGCTGTAATTGTTCATCATCACGTAAACGCGGTAGCCGTCGCATGCAGTCGCAACCGTAACTGAAGAGTTCAAGATCCAGTTAATTTTGTTGAAATCATACTCTTGCGTAGCCGTGCTCCAGCTTGCGCGATTCCAAAGCAGAATGCGCTTCGCAAGCTTGTTTGTTGGATCGTCAATAATCGGCAGCAGCAGCGCATAATAACGCCGACCATACAGCTCAACAATCGCGGACGAGGGCCCAAACGAAGAAGCATATAGTAGGTTATCAGTCTGGAACATATCATCGATAGGCGAAGAAATCTTTTCGACAGTGCCGCCGTAGATCACGTAAACGCCAGTATAGGTGGCAAAGACAACGCCGCGAGAAAATGCCTGCACGGAGTCACGCCAGACAGTTCCAAACTCAGTGTCAATCGCTGTCAGGCCAAACGTTGTGACAAGCGGCGTTCCGCCCGTCTGCACACCTGAAATATACGAAACAGAACTATCTGCAATCAGATATAGAAAGCCTGCCTGCGCGACCAACTGCGTATACGAAAAGCGCAGGCTCGATGAGGTAGACTCAACTGTCCCAGCGCCGCTAGCCGAACTAAAATCTACCGGACTAGACGGCGCAGAAAAGATCAACAGATCCTGGTAAACAATCCAGACGCGCTGCTCGTAGAGTTCGACAGAAGATCCAACAATACCAAAAGGCATTAGCTCGATAGTTGCAAGAGCGCCAACACCAGGACCTGTGCTATCAGTAATGGTAAGATTTTGGGTTGTCGCATCAGCAACAACATATCCAGAGCCGGCATTAGTGCAGGTAATCCCAACAATCTGCCCACCAACAACTGTTGCGGTGAAAGTCGCACCAGCACCCGAACCACCAGAAACTGTAATTACTGGAGTAACGTATCCGCTGCCTACGTTTGTAATCGTGATAATTGGCGAAACAGTTCCAGCCGTGTAAAGCAGAGTTCCATCAAAAATCCAATAACCGTTTCCAGTAGCCGAATTTCCAACAATCACAAAATATTTATTACCCCACTGTCGTCCCATGGGGTTTGAAGAGCTGTAGCCGTTTGTAACAAATGTGCCAGCAACCGAAGTATAAACGCTGACAAAAACATTTGAAGTGTTTAACTTCAAAAAGTTTGCTGAACCATCAGCAAAGAAAATAACAAGGTAGAGAGCAAACTCAATATTGAAATTATAATAAGCGACGATGGAAACCGCAAAAGAAGTCGCAACTGGAACGGCAGTTGCGGCTGCATCAGTCAGGCCAGGACAAGCGGCAAAGCTTACAGTCGGATTACTCGTGTAGCCAGTGCCGCCGTTTGTAATATAAAACGCTGCAACCGAGCCGCCAAGCACGATAAAATATCCGGCAAGACCAGCGCCTGCACCACCAGAAAACGCTAGCGCGTATTGGCCGTCTGTGCCGCCAGAGCCTGCATTCGTAATCGTGATCTGCCCGCCGGTGACGGTGTAATACGTCCCGTCAACTCCTGGCAACGGCCGCAGCTTGTTCTTTCCAGTGGGAAGATAATTCTCACACCACCAAAGTTCTTCGTCCTTAAGCGACAACCTCGAGCTATTATGCGCTAGAGTTCCATAGGTGGAAAACTCAATAAAAGTTGTTCCACCAGGAAGCCCCAACGGCGCTTGCTGCTGTCCAGGCGAAGAAAACTCAGCCACGGCCATACCAGTTGCTTGTGTAACCAGGGGACGACTGCGAACGGCTGCGCTTCATAAAGCGCGTGTATTGGTTTGAAAAATATTGAGCCTTGTCAAAAGACTCAGCGCCTTCGGCTGCACGCATCGCCGCAAAATACGGAATGGCGATCAGCCATGGCTCAGGAATAAGCTCAATCGAAGCGTCGTTCACAAGGTCAGAGGGAAGGCAAATGCAATCCCATTCCATCGTGTAGATATCGCTTGGAACTGGGTAAAGGTAAAAATTGCCCCGCACGCCCTGCCCAAATTGCGCACCAAAAGTAGGCACATCTGTAAACGAGCCGTTATACGTGCGGATGCGTGCTTGATACTGCGAAAAGCTTACCCGGCGGATCACATACCGAAGGTTGCCCCAAAGCAGCGCAACGCTCAAAACCGCTAAGATATCGCCAGCGCCAGGATGCGCCGAAAGATTAACGGTAGAGAACTCGTAGACTTCTTGGTTCACAACCGTCGGAATGTTATTGACGAAGATGCGGCAGCACTGTGCTTCACCCGCAACCTGCTTTCTTGCATCGTTAATATGCGAGACAAGATCTCCAACGTTGTAGTTGGTCTCGTTGAGATCGTTCAGAAGCAGCTGGGTCTTCTGCAGGTAGGTATTAAGCATTTTTGCCCGCCATATAAGGTCCAGGTGTAGAAGTCGGCAGCGCCGACGGAACACCAGAGAGCGGGAAATTCCGCGGAAGCGAAGTCGAAGTGCTCTGCGACTTTGCAGCTTCAAGGCGCTGCGTGTAAAGCGCCAGCATCTGCTGCGCATCGCTTTGCCGCTGCGCCGACAAATAGGCGAGATACGCAGCGTAATACTTTACCGGGCGATCCCAAGGAAACGAGAGCAGATCCGTGCTCGTATCGTTTACAAGATCGGCAGGAAGAATAACGCAATCTGGCGCAAGAGTCAGCACGCTTGCGGGCGTCGGCCAAAGATAAAGCGTCCCGGCTGCGCCTTGCGAAAGCTGCGACCACACGGTAGGATTGCCGGACTGCGGATTAATCGCGCAGTAGTTATAGAACCAATCCCAAGGCTTGTTCGTCAGCGGAACTGTATTTCCGTTATACGCGAGCTTGCGGACGATCAGAACGCTTTCAGCGCCAGTAATACCCGCAACGCTGATGCTGCTTATCGCGTATGTTTTTGTGCCGGAAACCGTTGCGAGAGAAAGCAGCCGACGGATTGCATATCCATCGGCTGCAACTTGCTTCCTCGCCTCATTGATATAATCAATGAGTTCCCCAGGGGGGAAAAGATTACTCGCGGTGTTCGAAAGAAGCCGCTGCGTAGCGGTGAGATATTCGCTCAACTGCATACGCAGCGCCTTCCATTACAGGGTGGCCTGGATCTCGAACGTATCCGTGACGCCGCCGATGGCAAACGTCGCGGCCGGAGCCGTAGTCGGAAGGCTACCACTCACCGTCGCAGCATGGGTAATCATTGCGGTAGGCGCCGACTGAAACAGCCCACCATCAATAATGCTGCCAGAAGCGTTAAGCGCACCAGCCGCAACCGTAGCAAAAATATTGCCTGGACGAATAGTGAACAGGTCATTGCCGATCGCAGGATTCTTGTATCCCGCGGCAACGCCGGTCGTGCTCGTAAAGCCACCGACAGTATTGATCTGCGCAACGGTTCCAGGAACCGCAACGCCAACGGTGCCAACCGTGCAGCCAGTCACGGTAAAGCAACCGACCACAGTAGCTGCGGCAGTAGTAGTGAAGCCACCACCTGCAAAAGCCAGCGTGGGAAGCGCGGTCAGTGCTGTGCCGTTATACGTGCACCGCAGAGCAGCCACCGTGCCTGTCGCACCGAGCGCCGTGGTCGCAGCACCCGTAACAATAGCGCCGTTCGAGTAGTTCGGATCGAGCGGGTTCGGAACCAGGCGAATCGTCGGAGCCGAGAAATAACCAGCGCCGTTGTTCGTAACGGTGATGCCGGAGATCGTGCCGGTGCTCAGCGTGGCAACTGCCGTGGCGGGAATGCCGCCCGGAGCCGGCGGGCTAATCAGCACAATCGGCGGAAGCGTGTAACCGCTACCAGCCGTCGTCACCGTAACAGTGTCCGAAATGTTGAACCCGGTAGTGCTGCTGTTAATCAGCGCCTGCCACGTGGAGCCGCCAGCCGAAGCCGTCACGACCGGCGTAGACGTATAACCAGCGCCCGCGTTCGTGATAATCGCACCAAGCGGGGTGCCGGTCTGGTTCGCCACACGGAAGTTCACGCCGTCGGAGTTCACCGAGACGTAACGATTCCAGCTGCTGATCCCGCGCCAAATCAGCGTGAGCGGATCATAATACTGCACCGTCGTATAACGACCGGGAGTGATCAGCCAGGTGCCTGCCGGAATAATCCAGCTCGACGCCGCAGGCAGGTCAATCGTGTTCGTGCCGTTCAGGCTCGTCCACGAAAGCGAGAAGGGATTGAGCGGCAGATTAACGCCGCTACCCCCGATTGCGATGATGCTCATTAGAAGGCACCTCCAGTGAAGTTGGTGATAATCGCACCGCTGGAAGGCTTCGAGGTGATGATATTATAGCCAAGGATCATCACACCAACCTGCCCGATCTGAAGCTGCGGCACGGTCGAATAGAAGCCGGAGAATGCCCAAGCGGCATCTTCGCTCATATACAGCGCGGTATACTTCGAGTTGATCGCATAGATCGTGCCCTTGGGGCACCAGTGATCCATGTAAATTCGAATACCGTTGATCTCCAGGTTCGGGAAGCTGGACCGCAGAGCGGTGTCCATGTCCCCGGTCTTGCCCGGATCGAGGTTCATAACCTCAGTGCCGATGAACGAAGTGTTCAGCGTAGCGAAATCGCTGGGGCTCATCACCACGAAGTCCGGGGCTTCGCCGCCAGCATTATCCGTGATCTGGATAAGATACTGCGCGATAGTCGCACGGTTCAGGATGTTGGCGCCGCCAGCATCGTAATACTGGCCCTGCCAATACTGATTGCCAGCCGCGATACGGGAGATGCCACCGTAGTTCGCAACGCGCCCACCGTTATCGAACGCCTCAACAAAACCCTGGGGCATCAGGTTATTTGCGGAGTTATTCGAGAAGATCGCGCTCGACACCTGCTGCGCCGTCACCGCATACACGTCGTTCATACGAACGTCGAGAATGGGCAGGATCGCTTCAGTGGACTGGATCAGGGCTTCACCCATGACCAGCGGCACCGGCACGGTGTAGAATGCGAGATTCCACTCAGCGTTCTTCACGCCGGGAATCACGCTGGGCTTCGTGAACGTGCCGGAGTATCCGGTCCACGCACCCTGCACCATCGAGGCGCCCTGCACGGGCTGCGTGATCTGTGACAGACCGCCTGCCGCCTTCTGCGCGTTGCCCATGAGCAGCATCGCAGTCGGGGTCGAGTAGTAGAACTGAACGACGACCTTCGGAATAAAGGCGCGCCGAGTCAGTGCCGAAAGCTCGTTGGCAATGTCGCCACTCGGGACGACGCCTGTTCCGAGGATAGGCATTCAAAAACTCCTATAATGTAGGTTCCTACGGACCTTGCGCCGTAGTTACCTTAAAACTGACCAGCCTTCTGCGCAGCCTTTTCAGTGCGATACTGCCGCAACTGCGAGTTCATCCAACTCTTCCCCGTGCGGTCGGAGAACAGAAGCTTCAAATCCGGATTCTCGGATTCTCCCGAAGGAGGACGGAAGCCCCAATCCTTCGTGAAATCTACACCGAGAGTCTCATCCTGCTTAGCCTTCGGAAGAGACTTCTCATAAAGGGCGGCAGCGGCTGCGTAATTCACGAAGCCCTCTTCTTCCATCAGCTTTTCAATCTTGCCGATGGAGTCGTCGTCCCAGCCATCCTTGCGAAGCTTCTTGCGCTCCTTCTGAATCGAAGACGAAAACGATTCAGTCGCATCGCGGTCAGCAAGCTGGCGCTCAAGCTTCGAGAAGCGCTCATCCAGCGCCTGCTCGACAGCACTCACCTTCGCTTCAAGCGGGGCCGCAGCGTCGAGTTCCGGGATCGAAGCGTCAGGGTTAAATTCCTTAACCACTTCCAGCAACCTGCGGCGAGTCTTCGGATTACCACCAAGACGATCCAGCACTGCCTTAGCAGCAGCAGCCGTGTGATAATCGGACTCTTCAACTTCGATCAACGGCATCTTCGTCAGCCCTTCACGTGGCGGATCGACATGGAATCAGGCGACTTCGCCTTGATACCAGACAGGAAGCTCTTGCGTGCGCCCAGATCGGACTTGTCCAGCCCGACGCGAATCACGTTCTTGTCACCATCATTCTTCGGGATCGACTTGCCCGGAGAATTAAAAACTTTGCTCATATTATGCTCCCATCGGCGGAGGACCGCCCTCTTGACCCATTGCACGCAGCGCGGCCACTTGAGGCGCGTCTGCTTTCTGCGCCTGCATCAAGCCGACAAGCGCATTCTGCTCAATACCAGGAGACGAGGTTCCCGGCGGCGTAATCTTTGAAAGAGACTGGATTGAGCGCATAAGCTCTTTTCCCGCTTGGGAACTTGCGCCAATCAGCGGCAGGGCTCTCGTAAGAATCTGCACCGCCACATTTACCTGCGCCAGAGCGGCCGCTTGTAGCCCGCGATCGGGCGTCGGCATCTGAACGGGGGAAGAACCAAAAGGCGGCTGACCCGGAGCCGTATTCGCACCAACAGGGGGAGCCCCCATCGGCGGAGTCGGTGTCCCAGGCATCTGCGGCGGTGCAGGGATCATTACTTACGCTTCGCCATCCGGCGGGTCTTGCGAGCCATGCGCATTCTCCTACACGAGCGCCACCTGCGGGGTGGCTCCGACATTGGGGTTCTTCTACGCCGCCCCCCGAAGGAGACTTAGTTGCCCGTTGCATCCACACCTTGGGAATCCGTTATGGCTCCGGTAAATCGCGCTCAAAAAAGTGGAGGGAAGCGAACTTCCCTCCATAAGTTTGATTGGTGCCCTTCCCAAGACAACCAGCTAACCCATACCCTTCCCGCGGCCTTTTGTCAATAGCTGCGGATTCTTCGCAATCATTTCCTGCTTCTGCTTTTGCATCTTACGATACCGCGCCTTCAGCAGATCCCTCATCGGCAGATGAACAAGATCCAGCACGGTTTCACCGTCAATAATATCCATCCGCTTAAGCATGATCGCGAGCTGCTTGTGGTCCTCTTCGTAGATCGGAGAAGACGAGTGGGAATCCACCGCGATGCGAAGGTTTTCCGGCAACTGCGAAAGCAGAAAAGCATCGCCGTCAGGAGTGAGGTGCTCTTTTGCTTCCTTTGCGGAAAGCAGCGAGAACGCCTTGTTTCCAAGCTCAGAGCATTGCCGTTCAACAAGGATTGCTCGATCGCGCAAGCGCGGCGAAGCAGTCTTCATCAACGTCGCAGCGTGGGTTTGAGACCGCACGCCCGGTTCGCTTTGCCCAGACAGAATGCTTTGAAAACCTGCCACATCGTCCATGAAAGAAAGAATCTCTTTCAGCTCTGCGAAGGCGGCATCAGGAAGCCTTGGGGTTAGGTCTTCGATCTTAGCCGACGGACTTTCTTCAGAAATGAATCCGCTTTCTCGGAAGCGATCATACGCTTCATCCGTGATACCAGAAAAGCCCAAGAAAGCCAGAAGCTTGTCATACTGCATTCCCATAATTTTGCGGATATCAATTAGCCGCTCGCGTAGAAGGGCTTGCAGCTTAATCAGTGGGGCAATCTCGCTTACACCCCAAAGATAATTCTGCACTCGGTTCGGCTGGATCAGCGTATACGGGTGCTCAAGATTGACGAAGAAGTTGCTGCGCTTACCCTGTGTGATAAGAATATCTGGCGCAACGTATTGCAGCGTAGTGTAGTCGCCGCGCTCGTCATCAAGGATGGTCAGCTCGTAGAACTTGATTAGCCCGGCAACAATGCTTGGCGCAAGCGTTGCGGTAGGCAGGCCCATCGTCGAGTTGATAGCGCCGCCAATCGCAGAACTGCTTGTGCCGTCAGTCATAATCGACGGCTGCGAACCAGAAAGAATTACCTGCCGGAAGAAAGAGTCTTGCTCTTCACCAGAAGTATTCTTTCGCGCCTGGGTAATCGCCCTGCGGTAGAGTTCCTGCGCATTCGGCAAGTGCGCAATCCGCCGCCAAAGGTCTTCCTTCGTGATCAGCATTCGCTCAACCATACACTCTTGTTCGTCTAGAGTGTTCAAGTCTTCGCGCGAAACACCAAAGTTCCAGTGCATGATAAGCTTTGATGCGAGGCCGCGATTGGTCCAATAGACCTTCTGAATCGCAGCACCATATCGAAGCGCCTCTTCTACGCCAGCACTGAACTGAATGTCAATGTCGGCCTTTTCGATCTGCTTCGATAGGTATTGGCCTGCGCGATCAGCCTGCGCAAGAAACCGCGGATCAACCTCATCTTCAAACTCCACATGGAATCGAAGATCAACTGGCGAGAACAAGTAGCTCGCCATGCGGTCAATATGCGGATCGAGCCGGTTGTAGATCGCAGCATCGCCGTCGCCCGAACCTGTAAAGGCCCAAGTCTTCAGTCGCTGCGCTTGGCTTGCGCGATCGTCAGCGGAATCAAAGCATTCTTCGATAAGCCGCTCGATCTTCGCGATTAGCCGTTTTTGGTCTGTAGGAAGCCTCACCGATTCATCCCCCGCGGCTTCGTCGGACGATTACCCTGGATCATGGTCATCACGTTCGAGACATTCGGATCGGTCGGCATTCGCACACCAGCGCCAGCGCCGCCTTGGAAATACTGATGCCCGACTTGATCAGCGTATTGCGTGACTGGATTGCTTACGCGAGGCGCTGCAACGTCGCCTTCTCGCAGTCCATCTCGCATATTACCGACACCATTCTTCGAGGCATCGTTCCAAATCTTATCCACGCTGCGCGCGATTGCACTACCGCCAATAGCAGGAGCAGAAAGCGCGGGTTCAGGCGCACCACCCATATTCGCACCGCAAAGCTCGCACTCCGCAGGCGGCGGCTCCTGCCGCGTCATATGGAGAAATCGAAAGCGCCCATTGCAATCCGGGCACTCATACGTCCGCATGATCGGCATTATCGCTTCCTATACTCTGCTTCGGCTTCACGTAAAGCACGATCCCACGCCTCACGCAATGGTTTATTACTTGGGTGTTTGAGCATTTCACGCATCTCCATTACTTTAGCTCGATGGTTTGAAGCGTCCGCAACAACTTTACCTTTTACATCGCGCGAAATACCCCGGCCATTCCAACGTTCAACGGCCTGCTCTGGTGTAAGACCTCGACCTTTAACAGAAAGCGCCATCGCAGCTAACCGTGCAGTTTCATCTGACATGGCCTGGTTATTCTCGTCTTCTCCAGGCAAGCGTCGATCCGCATATATATAATAAAGGCCATCGCTTTGCACTGGAGTTACTTGCATTTTTAATGCAAGCTCTGCGTATGGATCTTTGCCTGGGCCACTAAGAGGAACATTCACACCAAAATCATGGCGATTTTCCACCAGTGCTAAAGGCAAAAACATATTTGCAAGTTCAGGCGACAACACATTTTGCTGGCGTGCTAATGCTTGAGCCCGAGCTAACTGCCCAAGATACTCAGTATTAAATTGTTCAGGCTTCCAATTTTTCGCCAGATACGATGCCCGCGGATAAAATGGAACGTATTCAGTGCGCTTAGGATCTTGTGGCTTTGGTGCTTCAGCTAAAGAACGTTCAAGAATATCATACGGAAGCTCTGCCGTAGGCGGTGAAGACTTACCATCAGCACCAAACATCGCGCTATAGATTTGTTTGATGCTGTCCATCAGCAACCCCATCGCTTACGCGCGGCCTTACCGCGCTCGCCAGTCCAACTCTTTGAGCGCGCGCAAAAGCTTTTCTTGCGCGCGGCATCCGTAGAGGTCTTTGGGTTCGGCGCAGGCGCTTTTAGGTTGCTGCCCGTTTCCCGGTTATACTTCGCACGGCCCTTCGCAGTAAGCCCTGCACCTTTCGACACCGGCAACTTCTCGCCGCGGCCAACAGAAAGCTTTGCGTTCTTTGCCATTATCGCTTCGCCGTCTTTGCTGATTCACGAAAAGCCTTTGCGCTGGGCGCGCCTTTAGCGCCGGGCTTGCGCATCTTTTCGCCTGAGCCTTTCTCAATCCGCTTACGCTTCGCGTTGATATTTGAATACAGCCCAGGCTTTGCCATCACCAAACCCTATGTGCGTTTCGCGCTGTGCGCATTATCTGTTCGCGTTGCACCTGCAACTGCGAAAAATGATCCTTCACGATCATTTGCATATGTTCTGACGCAACATCATTCCGCGATACAACGCCCCTCTTCGAGACGACCTCGCGGGTAGTGCCTTGGGATTGCAACCTCGGACGCTCACCATCAATCCAGGCGCGTGTTGCAAGCGCAGCAGCCATCACGCGATCGTCTTTAGAGTTGCCATCACCGCGGACAGACAGCCCTTGCTGCACGATAGTCTGCATCTCCTCAAGCAGTGGAAAGCTTTTCAGCCGAATCTGATTCAGCGTAAAACCATCACGGAACTGATTGAAAATAACCAGCTTGTTTTGCAGATTGGTTTTCCAGTGGTAAGCGCTGGCGCCGCCGAACGAGTCCACTCGCTTATACATGTAGTTCTTAACGTTGCCAAGAATATTCCGCAGCGCCGGATCATCCGAAGCATTCGTAAGCATACCCTGCTGCAGCATGTTTTTAAGATTACGGAACTCCGTAAAGACAGCTTCGCCAGGACCATTCAGCTCCAGCAGCAAGCGCGCATTGCTATAAGCACCTGCTAAGTGCGCGAGCACCCAAGCGAACTGATACGCCTTAATCATCGGCGTGCAGAACTCAGCGACTTGATCCATACCATCAGAGTAAACCTTGAAGACTTGCGCGCAAAAGCGATCGGCTTCATCGCTTGAGCCATACGCAGGGTCAGCACCAATCACATACGTTCCAAGTGGGTCAGGCTGCTCCCAGATCTTCAGGTCTGCAAACTTCACATTCTTCACCGGCTCAATCGTGCAGGCAAGAAAGTTCTCGCCAGCCATGTATCGGTAGCCGTGGAATGGAAGCTGGATAACCTCCTTCTGCAGCTCTTTGATTTGCTTGGCTGGAAAAAAGCCCAGCCCCGTCATCATAAAAGCTTCTTCTTCGTGCCAGGGAAGTTCCTGCTCAATCGTTGAGTCTAGCGGAATATCCCCCTCATCTCGTTCGCCAGATGGATCGCGCTTATACCGATACCACGCGAGCTGTTCCATCGTTACGTCGAAGCCATAGTGCTCCTTAACGTAGTCGATCTTGTCTTGCTCGTCTTCGCTGATCGGCGCTTTAGCGTAGCGCTCAAAGAGCTGCGCTTCCTTCAGCGAAGCGCGCGGATTGAAACTATAAGATTCCTTCGCCCACCAGCCAATGAAGATCGGCTTCTTCGTCAGCGCATCTTCGTTTGCGGACTCCCACATATTGTAGAAGATGTTGTAGCCCTTGGCCGTGGACTCAAACACATAGAGTCGCGCAGGGAATACATCGGAGAGGGACTTCTGTAGCGCCTCGAGGCCTTCTTGATCGCCCCAAGAAGAACACTCAGTCGCGTGCAGGAAGTTGTAAGCGCGGCTGCGGCCAAGGCCAGAGTTCTTCTTCGTGCCAGCTACGAGGTAGTCGATAGAAGAACCGTTCGCGAGAACAAGGCCGTTCTTGTTGTGACTGATAACTGGAACACTAAACTGCTTCGGCAAGCTGCCCATCATGCGCGTGAAAAGCAATCTTCCCTTGTCGCGGTTGCCCTCAGTGTCGTAAACGATCGCGCCCTGCAAGCCCTTAAAGTAGCTGATCCAGAAAAGATCTAGCGCAAAGCTAACCGTCGTGATGCCAAGCTGCCGCGCTTTCAGCACAACAAACCAGTGGATATCTTCGCCAAGACCAGAGAAGACTTCTTCCAGAAAACGCTTCTGCGCGAAGAACGGCTCAAAGTCCGTGTTCGGGCCGTAGTCCTTTGAGTCGATCTTTACGTAGGCGAGGAAGGCGTAGAACGCCTCTTTGAACTCTTCTACGTTTTCTGGGTTGAAAGTTTCTTCGGTCATTGCGCGTCCTTTCCGTAGATGCTTTCGTAGAGCTGCCGCGCAAGCTCGCCAGTGCCGAAGGTTGCCGCAATGCTTGGCGTGCGCTGGCGAATCTTCGCCGCAGCCGGATTCACCACAACGTAGTTGGGCGCTTCAGAGCTACCACCGTATTTGATCAGGTCGATTCCAGCATCACGGAGACGCTGAACGGTTTTGGGACTGGCGCGATAATCTTTAATATACTCACCGGCTTTATCCGTATCAGTAGATTGACGCACAATTTTGTTTGGCACATCAATACGGTACTGATGTTGAAGCACGTAGGCTGCGTGCTTATCCAGTCCTGGAAGTCTTGCCGCAATTTTGGGATTTTTATTCCAGCGCTCAACTTCAGCGTCAACACGACGAAGCAATTCTTGCTGCTGTTTATTCCAATCGGGTTTTAGCTGTTGTAGCCAAGATCCTTGTTCGGCAGTATTAAAATCCGCCCATCTTTTTCCCAAAGCAGGACCATACGCTCGATCAAAAGTTTCACCAAATTTTGCACGTTCTGCGCCAACGATTTTATCGTAAAAATGTTGATAAAGTAAATCGCGGGTTCCTTGCTGACCCCAAGATTCAACAGATGTTGGAACAATATCTTTACGCGCTTGGCTACTGGACCTCGCAAGCGCCGCCTGTACTTCTGGCAGCTGCTCGCTCAGCGGCTTATCAAAAAGCACTGTGCGCGCAGGGTCCTCCGCGATTGTGCCGCGATAGCTGTAGGGGCCTTCGCCCGCTTTCGATTTGAATT
>Ga0181352_1000540_pt1 | contig 15991 bp, 21 predicted proteins | sample Fa13VDMLBSN_FD_130103 | JGI IMG/M metagenome (GOLD analysis project Ga0181352, IMG submission 130103) | Freshwater viral communities from Lake Michigan, USA - Fa13.VD.MLB.S.N | ecosystem: Environmental > Aquatic > Freshwater > Lake | place: USA: Michigan | collected 2013-09-23 | reverse complement strand
CTCAGTACACGCGGTATTTCACGTAACGCCCGCACCGTTCTGATTATGCAGCGTCTGCATATGGATGACCCGACCGCACACCTGTTACGACAGGGTGGTTGGGCACATCGCTGTTTCCCGATGGAGTACATCCCAAAGAGAGAAGCAGTGAACGGTGCAACAGCTTACACCCCAGATCCGGGTGATCGTCGCACAAAAGAAGGTGAACCGCTTTGGCCATCGCTTTTCTCACAAGAGAAGCTTCAGCCAATGAAAACGCGCTTGGGACCTTTCGGAACAGCCGGTCAGCTTCAACAGCAGCCCACTCCTGAAGGCGGCGGTTTATTCAAGCGTGAATGGTTCAAGTATCTTGATGCGATTCCGCGGTCTGTTCGCCGACGAGTTCGTGGCTGGGATACAGCTGCAACCGAAGATGGTGGCGACTACACTGTAGGCGTTCGCATTTCCGAATTGCACAACGGCTGCTTCGTCGTTGAAGACGTCGTGCGTGAACAACTCGGACCCGCTGGCGTTGACGCATTGATTCTCTCGACGGCTGAGGCAGATAACGCTTTTGCGACTTGTCCTCAACGTGAGGAAAAAGAAGGCGGTAGCGCTGGTGCTGCTGTCATCGTTGCACGAGCGAAACTACTCAATCGCTTCGATTACCGGGGTGTGACCATCTCGGGAAACAAGATCGTGAGAGCGAAGCCGTTTCGGTCTCAGTGTGAAGCCGGAAACGTTTTCCTCGTTCGTCGTGAGTGGAATGATGAGTACCTTCGCGAGTTGAGCAACTTTCCTGTTGGGTCGAAAGACGACCAAGTTGACGGTTCCTCGAGCGCGTATAACTCATTGGTTGAAGAACCCGCCGCAATCGAAGAGATTCCGACGGGTGTAGGCGAGCGGCATCGTCCTTGGGAAGTTGGCAACTACGCCGAAGGTGAAGAGGTCCCGGTATGAAACCGGAAGATCTTTCACCTTTCAACTCTGTTTGCATGGCGTGTTGCCATGATCGGTCTAAGCTCGCTTTTTGCGATAGCGCTTGTAAAACGGAATCACCTGGGCGCATCGTAGCAGAAAAAGCACATGAAGAACACTCTGACCGAATCGGCGACCCAGACCCGGAACCTGTGGTCGCATTTCCACACTTACACCGAAAGTGTGAACGTTGTGGATTTGACTGGCTTGAGCTTTGCTTGGCTATCCGAATCGTGGACGCGAGTTAAGAAGTTTGAGTTGAAGCCGCCGCCGTTTTGGACATTCTGGATGTTGCCGCTGATGGCTTTCTCTGCCGGGCAGCGCCATTACAAAACGTTAGCGCTTCTCGTTGTTTGGTTAGCGATTCATTTGTGGGCATCTTATGGGCGACGTCGTTCCAATTTCAACCGACGCTAAAGGCCGCGTAGCCTTGCCCGAGATTGGGTCTACCGGACTCAAGCACGGGAACGGAATTCTCGAGGAGGAATTCCTACGCGAGTTGCGCGGTCTCCGCGGCGTTAAGACCTTCCGTGAGATGTCACGTAATGACGCAGTCGTTGGCGCGTCGTTATTTGCGTATGTGACTCTCGCCTGCGAAGTCAAGTTCCAGATTGATAGCGCGAAGCCGGGTGACAAGAAAGCTGACGAGGTTCGCGACTTCGTCCAGCAGTGTCTCTTCGACGACATGAGCATTTCATGGCGTGAGTTGATCTCTCAGATCCTCACGTTCATGACTTATGGCTGGAGCTTCTTCGAGGTCGTGTACAAGCGACGCGGCGGAGAGACGAACAACCCGCAAACGCATTCCAAGTACAGCGACAACAAAATCGGTTGGCGTAAGTGGGCGGTTCGCGGCCAAGAAACGCTCGACAGTTGGGTGATTGACGATCACGGTGAAACGACGGCTTTCGTGCAAAAAGCATGGCCGTTGATGCAGCGTGTCGAGATCCCGATGTCGAAAGGACTGCTGTTCAAAACGCCAAGTGAGAATAACAGTCCTGAAGGTGTTTCGATTCTCCGGACGGCGTATCTATCGTGGTACTATAAACGGCGCCTCCAGATCCTGCGTGGCATAGGAATGGAGCGGGATTTGGCCGGCATGCCAATGTTGACGCCGCCTCAAGGCGTGAACATCTGGAACGAGAACGACGCCGCGGCCACGCGCCTAAAGAGTCTCGCCGAACAGCTCGTTCGTAACATTCGCCGTGACGAACACGAAGGTATCGTCAAGCCGTTCGGGTGGGAGTTCGAGCTCGTCTCCACCTCGGGAAGTCGCCAGTTCGATATTACGAGCGTCATCGCACAACTCAACCAAGAGATTGCGATGTCGGTGATGACTGACTTTCTTCTCGTCGGCCACGAGAAGGTCGGTGCTCGTTCGCTGTCGATTGACAAGCGTGAAACGTTTGCTCACGCCGCCGCGAGTTTCCTTGACATCGTCTGTGACGTCGTTAACCGCTTCGCCATTCCCCAGCTTGTTCGCTTGAACGGTTGGACCGCGGATCTTTGTCCCAAGTTGGGACATGGCCCAGTGGCTGAAGTGTCGTTGACCGAACTGACACAATTTGTCAGTAACCTGACCAACGCTGGAGTTCTCTTCCCTGACCAACAGCTTGAGGAACATCTGCGTCGTCGTGCATATTTGCCGCCTCCGCCTGAAGATTCGGAAGAGAAGCGGTTAGAGATGATTGAGAAGAAGACCGCGCCCCGCACTCCGGAGCCTACGAAGGAGCCACCCGTTGAAGAATGAAGACTTCGTCGTCCTCGTCAAAGGCTCTGAAAAGCGCTACACTTTGGGTGTAGTGTATGAGCCGGACGTCGCCGACACGCAAAACGAATTCGCGAAAGCCGAAGACATCGAACAGGCCGCTTGGGACTTCATGGCGCGCATGCAAGCTGCTGGGCAATTTGGCCAGTTCGTGTTCAAGGCTGCTCTCTCTGGTGATGAAGCTGAACTCGACGTCACCGAGATGGAAGAGATGTTCAAGTCGCAGGGACTTGACGATGAACACCTGCAAGTCACCGAGCCGTTGGGTGACATTGTCGAAAGCTATATCGCCCCGTGCGATATGACAATCGGTGAACAACTCGTCAAGAAGGGTACTTGGATGCTCGGCGTTTGTTGGAACGAACAAATGTTCGAGAAAATCAAGAAAGGCGAGCGGACTGGTCTTTCAATGTTTGGATTGACAAGACGAGTAAAGGCGTAATACAATGTCTACACCCGTGAAAAAGCGCCTTTTCGGTATGGTCGTCAAGAACGTTGCGGCTGTGGGTAGCCCCGCGAACCGCCGGAAGTTCTTGATGATTAAGTCAGCTGAACAGCTGACGAAAGATGAAAGCGTCGTTTCTTTCGGCGAGGCCTTGATGGGCCAGCGCATGTGGAAGATTTACGACTCTTTATCACAGCACTACAGTGCTTTGATGACCGCGCTCGACAGCGTTCGTCGTGAAGAGGGCGCTGACAAGGCAGCTGGGACCACAGCCGCCTTAAACGACTATCTGACAGCGTTGAAAGCAGCACTGCCGGGGATGTTGAACGAGTTGGTCGGGGGAGAAGCGGACTTGGCGAAAACGGCGGAGATTCTCCGCCAACTTCGGCCAGGGTTGCAGCCACTCGAGAAGAGCGGCGGCGAAAACGAAAACGATGCGATTCAGTCCTTGGTAAAGGGATTGGACGCCATCATCACCGAGGTGGAGGCTATGAGCGAGACGAAGACCGAAAAGAAGATGGACGCAGGAGTGCTGCGTTCCTTGGGCCACAGCATGTCGACCCTGTTCGCCAAGGCCATGGGCGCCGACGACGCCACCCTTGCCGAACTCGAGAAGTCGGCCGGCAACGAACCGAAGACCACGCCCGTGGATCCCGCGATTCTCGAGCGCCTGGCGAAGTCGGAAGAGACCACGAAGACCCTGCTCGAACAGTTGCAGAAGTCGAACGAGCTCATCGCCGGCCTCACCGAACGCGAGGAACTCCGGAAGTTCGCCGACGAAGTCGCCGGCTTCAAGGAGATCGGCCTCGACCCGACCAAGGACGCGATGCTCCTGAAGTCCATTTCCGAAAAGCTGCCGAAGGAACACGCGGACCGCGTTCGCGAGATCTTCCGTTCGGCCATCGCCGCCAAGTCGGCCGTCGCCCTGATGGGCGAAGTCGGCACGACCGGAGCCGGCATCATCCCCGGCTCTGTCGCCGAGGAAGTCCAGAACAAGGTCAACGAGATCATGTCGAAGAACGACAAGGTCGATGCGGCCGCGGCCCAGAGCATGGTGTTCCAGGCGAACCCCGGGCTCTACGACAAGTGGCGCCAGGAAACCAGCGTTCGGTCCTAACGGACCGTTCGCTGAAACACGTTCACGTTAGTAGAAAGAAACCCGCGCTGGTGTAGGGACGCCCCGAACCAGCAGAGATTAGAGGGACGCCCCTCTAGGGAGTTTGAGAAATGGCCGGCAGCGAAAACACCGTTTGGAACGAGAGCTATCAGGCAAACGCCGACCTCTCTGCGAAGCAGTACTTCCTCGTCAAGCGCCACTCGACCGAAGGCCAGTGCGCCCTCGTCGCCGCAGCGACTGACATCCCCCTCGGCATCCTGCAGAACAAGCCGGCGGCTGCCGGTCGCGCTGCGGAAGTCATGATCCTGGGTCGCTCGAAAGCCCAGGTCGCCGCGGCCACCGACATCGCCATCGGCGACAAGCTCGGTCCCGACGCCAACGGTCGTCTCGAGAAGAAGACGGCGAACAACGACATCGTTTGCGCGATCGCCGAACAGGCGGCGACGACCGCGACCGGTGACATCATCATGGTGACGCTCATCACGCCGACCTGGTTCGGGGCGTAATCACAACTGATTAGGTGGGCCAATTTCGGTCCACCTAGTCGCACAAGGACAAGGAGACTCACGTGCCAGGACAGCCCACACCGCAGGATCTGCATGTCAATGCGTTGCTGACCAACCTCAGCATCGGGTACAAGAACCCCGCATACATTGCCGATCGCATGTTCCCCATCGTCACGGTGAACCGTCAGTCGGACATCGTGCCGAAGTACGACCAGTCGCACTGGTTCCGCGACGATGCCAGCGTTCGGGCACCGGGTACGAAGTCGACCGGCGGCGGATTCACCGTCGACACGACCGACACGTACTTCGCCCGCCGCTTCTCGCGCCGCTTCGAGATTCCGGACGAGCTCCGCCGCAACGCGGACGCGCCCTGGAACCTGGACAACGACGCCACCCGCTTCGTCACCGACAAGGTGCAGATGCGCCGCGAAGTGCAGTTCGCCGGCACCAACTTCGTCACCGGCCGCTGGGGCACGGACAAGACCGGCGGCACGGACTTCACGGTGTGGTCGAACTACGGCGGCTCGACGCCGGACCTCGACTGCGATGCGTACCGTGATTCGGTCGAAGCCGGCATGGGCCAGGAGCCCAACAAGCTCGCTGTCGGCAAGCAGGTGCACCTGCAGCTGAAGAACCACCCGGTGCTGATGGACCGCATCAAGTACACCCAGCGCGGCCAGCTGACGGCCGAGCTCATCGCCTCGCTCCTCGAGTTCGAGGAGTACCTCGTTGGTCGGTCCATCTACACGACCACCATCGAAGGCACCGCGGAGGCTTCGGTCTCCTACACGCGCATCTGGGGCAAGAACGCCCTGATGCTCTACACCCCCGCTTCCGCCTCGCTCCTCACGCCGGCGGCTGGCTACACGATGGTGTGGCAGGTTGTGGCGAACGCGCTGCAGTACATCAAGCGCATGCGCAACGAGGAACGGGAAATCGACATCATCGAGGCGAACACCTACTTCGACCAGAAGATGACCCTGGCGAAGGCCGGTCTGTTCCTCTCGGGCGCCGTCGCCTAAACCGCGACACCAAGGACAGAAGGAGACATCGTGGGAGAATCGTCAATCGGGAGTCGGGAGGGCGTCAAGAACGTCCTCTATTGGGCGAAACGAAGCTTCATGTATGGCGTTCGGGGGAGTACCGAACGCCAACTCGATCGTGGTCAGGTCTTCAAGCTCGAAGGCCTCATCAACGACAAGCTGTTAGTCGATCTCGCTTACGTCAGCGAGGTTCCGGAAGGCACAACCACCTACGCATGCCGCGGCTGCGGCGGCGAATTCGTTGATATGGGGATGCGCGATGGGCACGGTGATCTCCGTCACCGCACCAAGACATTTACCCCGCCACCGCCGCCTGTCCGTCGCGATGACGAGACCAGCGAGATGTATCAGAACCGTCTCGATGCTTGGGCTGCTGATGCCGGTCGTCAGGCTGACGCCGCCATGGAAGAGCTCGACCGGAAAGAAGACAGTCTTGCGCCGATTGACTTGACGAAGTCGTCGGCAAGCCGCGCTTAAGGGAGACCGAACATGAAATCCTCGAGTCACATGAAAGGGCGGCTGCTCAGCTTTGTCGCCGTCCTCGCCGTCGCCGCATTGTCGGCGCAGCTCGTCTACTCACAGCAGCAAATCAACATCCTCACGCGCGGCACCGGCGGTGTCGGGTCATTGATGTTGGGTGTCAGTCAGGGCGCGAGTGGTGCCGGGCAGAACACTCTGATGATGACCGGCAGCGGCGCACCAACGAGCGGCACGAGCGGAACGGGTGTTCGGTTGGCCCCTCCGGGATCGCTCTACGCCGACGTGACCAACTTCCGCTGGTACGTCAACGCGAACACGACGGCGTCGCCGCTGTGGTACAACGCATTCGGATATGCGGGCAGTACGCAGTACGCCGAAGTGTCGCTGACCAACGCGCAGATGTTGGCGCTGAGAGCTACACCGATTTCGTTGGTGGCCGCCCCGGGCGCGGGCAAACTGCTGGAATTTATCTCTGCGCAGCTATTCTTCGACTACACCGGCGCGTATACCGAGACCGCCGACAACATGGCGGTGAAGTTTACGGATGGTAGCGGCGCCGCAGTCAGTCAGACGATTGAAGCGACGGGTTTCGTCGACGCGACAGCGGATACGGTGACGAACGGTTTGGCGAAGATTGACGCTATCGTCGCCGCGACGAGTGCCGCCAATCAGGCGTTGGTACTTCACAACACTGGTAGTGGCGAGTACGGCGGTGGCAACGCGGCCAACGCCGTGCGTGTCAAGGTCGCTTATCGCGTTCACTCGACGGGTCTGTAATGGGAGGCCCCAAGATCACTGCGCCGGTGAAAGCGGCCTCGCCCGCACCGGTTGACGAAACCCCGCTGGCGCCGGAAGCTCCGCCCACGCCGGAAGCTCCGCCCACGCCGGAAGCTCCGCCCACGCCGGAAGCTCCGCCCGCGCCGGAAGCTCCGCCCGCGCCGGAAGCTCCGCCTGCGCCGGAAGCTAAGAAGATGGCGGCCCCTCGTCGTGTCGGTGTTCTGTTCCACGACGGCTTGTTGCCGCACCAGCGCCGCGCTTTCACCGTTTGGGCGCAGGCGAACCACATCAAGTACGAGCTCGTCGAAGAACCCGAGGTCTAAGTGCTAACACTACTTGCGTCGGCCGCACGGACAACGAGTGATAATTCTGGTTCGTTGTCAAGTGTTTTCAAGCATCCCGAGTTGGTCGAACGGTTATCGTTGTTTCTTGACGTTACCGCCGCGGCTACGGACGTTGGAGACACTTTGGACGTCTATCTCCAGACGACGCATGATGGCACTGTGTGGGATGACGTTGCGCATTTCACCCAAGTTCTCGGCAACGGCGGTGCCAAGCAATTCATCGCCGAATGGTTCCGAAACATGGCGCCAGAATCAGAGATGCACGCACCGCAAGACGCTGCTGTTTCAGCTGGCGTTGTGCAGGGCGGCAAGTTAGGCGTCGACACCCGAATCAAGTGGGTGATCGTTGACGGAGACGCTGACGGTTCTTTCACGTTCAGCGTGAAGGCTGACCCAATCTACAACCGCCGCTAAACGACGATGACTTTCACCTATAATGCGAGTCTCGCTTCAGAGCTCTTTCAGGTCCGGTTCCTGTTACAGGACACTGTAGACTCGACGGCGAGACCCGCATTATTGGACGACGGTGAAATCACGTGGGCTCTGTCCACCGAGTCGAACATTTACATGGCAGCCGCGATGTGCGCTGACGCGTTAGCGTCTCGATTCCGCGGAACCTCGAGGAAGAAAGTCGGCGACCTCGAACTGCATTACAGTGCTAAGATGTGGGATGACATCGCTGCGAAGCTTCGTGCTCGTGGCGCCGTAGATATGATTCCAACCGCTGGCGGCATCCTCATTGCTGACCGCGACGCTATCTGGGCAGACACGAGTCTGTTACGACCTTCGTTCTACTCGGGATTAGGACAGGATCCCACTCAGCCTTCTGACGGCACGCCGTATGTGAGTCCTGAAAGGGAGTCATAAATGGAGGCAGAGTTCCTTGAACTCATGTGTGACACCATTACTATCGCTCCGAGTAATGGTACTTTCACAGACCGCGGAAAAGCTAACACAGGAACTGTGGTTTCCTATCCTTGTCACATTGAGCCAATTAAGGGTGAAGAGATCATCCGGTCTCCTACAGGGCAAGAGCGTAAAGCTTCTTGGAAAATCTACGTTGGGACTACGTCCCGATTAGATCCTGAGGGGATATTGACTTTGCCCGCGGGATTTGAGCCACAGACACCTCCGTTCTATGCGATTGAGCGTAGAAGCGACCAAGTTGGCTCACATCATCAGGTTATCAAGGTTTGATATGCCAGTTGATGCTGAACTCTGTGAGTACCTCGAGGATGGCGCAATCGGTACTGTCGGTACTGACATCTTCGTTGGGTTCATGCCCGCCGGGGTTAACGGTATCGTGCTTACGACTTACCCGGGTGGAGCCCCAGAACAAACGTGTGGCTCTAACGGGTGGACTATAGAGGTGCCGCGTTTGCAATTGAGAGTGCGCTGGTCAGATGATGCGACCGCGATCTCAAAAGCGAATGCTTGTGCAGCCAGACTATCGGCTATCGCAAATCAAACGATTGAAGGTGTGTACTATCGCGGAGTGATGCTTCTTCAAACGCCAGGCCTGTTATATCGCGATGCTGACAACCTCGCGAATTACGGTTTTAACTTGGAAGCAGAGAAGGCACCGTCATGAGTGAATTCGTAAAGTGTTCAAAGTGTGGTCGTGTTCTCTTTACTGAGGACGCTGACGACAATGGCAACTGTGTCGGTTGCGCTGAAAAGGAACCGCCGAAAACCCCGGTGGTGCCTCCGGTGAAAACCGATGAGTAATGATCGTCACCTGCTGCTCCAGTCAACAGCGAATCGCCGCTTAAATGTCGGAAGCGGTCAACATCCGTTGCACTACTGGACAAACATTGATGCAAGTCCAAATGCGCTCGCAGACATCGTTCAGAGTGTGCCGCCGCTGCCATTCGCAGATGCTTCACTCGACGAAATCTACGCTGGGCACTTTGTTGAGCATCTAACACCCGAGGAGGCCGACGCATTTCTGCAGGAATGCTTCCGTTGCCTCACTCCCAACGGGAGAGTCGGTCTCCTCGTGCCTGACACTCGTGAAGTGATGAAGCGCTATCTTCGCGCTGACATCGACGAGATCGAATACCCACAAGGTGTTTGGCACCCTGTCGCTGATCTTGATTCAGTGTGCAGGATGTTTCTTTACAGCACCGTTCAAGAAAGCGGCCACAAGTGGTCGTATGACAGCCGCACTCTTCGTAATCTATTGGAGAGAAACGGCTTCAAGGTCACGCGCCCAATTGACCGTTGGAAAGACCCGCGTGTCGCATTAGGCGCGTGGTACCAGTGTGGCTGGGACGCTACCAGGCCATGAAGCGTCTTCTTTTCGTATGGTCATCGGCGGAGTTTTCGACGTGGGATGTCGCCCGCGGCTACATCAATGCCTTAAAGCGAACGGGCGACTACGACATCCGCGAATACAAGCTCTACGCCCGCCTCAAGTATCACGCTATCGCACTCGGAAAAAGAGCGGAGAACATCGCCCTCCTAACCCGAGTGGCATCAGAGAACATTGTCGTTGAGGCGATGAAGCACAGAGCTGACTCTGTCTTTATCGTATCCGGCATGGGGCTACATCCTGATGCACTTTGGCTTCTCCGACAGGCTGGTATCAAGGTAACGGTTCTGTTCACTGAATCGCCTTACAATGACGAACAGCAGAAGGAGTTTAGTGACGTCTACCCTGAGATGGCGTGTTTCACGAACGAACGCACGTCAGCGAAAAAGTTCAACTGGCGCTACTTAAAACACGCCTACGATCAGTTTATACACATACCAAAGATTGACAATGAGCCAGAGTATGATGTATTATTGATTGGAACGCTATGGCGTGAACGCCTTGAGTTTTTAGGCCAAGTGAACTGGACTGGCATAAAGCTCAAACTGATTGGCACGTGGGTTGCGCCGCCCATGCTTGAAGGCCATTCACTCGAACCTTTTTACGAAGAAGGTTGTGTGCACAATCATGAAGCTCCCGGCTATTACGGTCGAGCCAAGATCTGCATCAACCCGAATCGTGCTCATCCGACCGCGGAGTCTTTGAACCCGCGAACGTATGAGCTTTCGGCGTGTCAGTCATTTCAGTTGACTGACCACCGTGCAGAGTTGAGTGAGATCTTTGGCGATTTAATTCCAACGTTCAGTGACCCGAAAGACTTTGAAGCAAAACTCAGGTGGTGGCTCGCACACCCTGAGGCAAGAAAAGCGGCGGCCTTTGACGCTTTCAATAGCGTCCGGCCCCACACGTTTGATGCTCGTGTGACTGAGCTAGCACGAGCCCTTTAAGGAGATTTGACGATGGGTACCCTGCACGGCAAAGGCTCAGTACTTTACATGAGCGATGGCACCAACGCGGCGGTGCGGATCTCCGAAGCCGCGGAGTGGACGATCGACGTGGACTTCGACGAGGACCCCGACCCTGCACTGCAGGATTCGTGGGAGACGCGCCTGAAGGGGCTGAAGCGTTTCAGCGGTTCGTTCAGCGGCAACTTCGATGATGCGCAGGACGAACTGTGGGACGCTGAGATGGCCGACACGTCCGCGAAGTTCTACCTGTACCCGTCAGCAGCGACCGCGACCCGGTACTACTACGGGAACATCTGGCCCAAGGTCAGCGTGTCCGGCGGCGTGACTGGCAAGGAGACCTTCTCGGTGTCCTTCAGCGGCGACGGCCAGTTGGCGAAGAACCCGGCGTAAAGTCATGACGGCGTCCGGCCAAAAGGGAGAGCTGCTTGTTGGGTATCAGCGAGCGGCTCTCCTTGGTTCATGGCAGCTATCTTCAACGGTGAAAGCCGGCCAATTGAAGGTAAGTGTCACTGGCCAACTGGGTGAGACAAATCCTTTTTGGATTGAGCGCCGTCCTCTAACTCTGCGCTTAACACTCGGGCAGTTCGTTTGGGAATGGCCAAATGCAGCCATTAGACTGTTTGAGGACAACCGCACATTTGAGTTTCTCGCGCATACGAAGCCGGTGAAATTCCGATGTTAGACTTCACAATTCGTGGTGTACTTGAGACTAAGCGTACTCTCCGGAGTATCGCTGGCGACTTACCAGGGATTGCGCAAAAAGCAACACGGGAAGAAGTCACCGCTGTTGAATTGAAGGACGCTCAAACTCTCACGCCGGTGCGCACAGGGAAATTAAGAGGCACAGGTCGTGTAGTGGATTTACCCGGTGGTCGGATGGGTGTAAAACTCGTGTTTGGTGGCCAAGGCGTCGATTACGCGGCCATCGTTCACGAGAACTTACAAGTGTTTCACCCGAATGGTCAAGCGAAATTCGCAGAGACCGCGGTGCTCCGAAACATGCCGACTTTAGTCAACCGTGTAGCCAAGCGGATGTCTAAGTCTTTCAAATAGGCTAAGGAGTATCTACCATGGAAGTCGCAGTCGCAAGAAAGCGGATGTTCGTGAAGGCCAACCGGGTGCGCCTCACCATCTTTAGCGGTGAGCACTGGATCGACATCAAGGAACGCCTCACCATCGGCGAGCAGAAGGCCATCGACCACTCGGGAATCACGAGTGTCGCCACCGCCAACAAGACGAAGGGCAACCTTCAGCTCGACCTGGGCGAATTCAGTTTCGCGCGAGCGATGGCGTACATCCTCGATTGGTCGTTGGTTGACGACGATGAACCGACGAAACGCATCCCCTTCAATCGTGCAGCGCTCGAGGCGTTGTCACCTGAAGCCTTCGAGGAAATCGAGAACGCTATCTCGGCACACATCGAGTCGAGGGACGCCGTAAAAAAGACCCCGGCTGGCGAGACGGCGTCAAAGGCGAGCTAGTAATTTGCCGCTTTATGCGGTGGAGTTACGACGAGCTCCAGGCTCTGCCAGCCGAAGTACAAGACGTTTTGTTCGAGTTCATCGAAGACCAACAGAAAGCCGCTGAGGCCGAACGAGAACGAAGTAAGAGACGAGGTCAGCGTTAAACGATGGCTATTACTGCTGGCGAAATTGACATCTTAGTCCGTCTCAGAGATGAGGCGACTAATAAGATGCGCGATTTCGAGCGCACGATTAGCTTCGTTGACGCTGGCCTTGCGCGCATGGGTATAACTGGCGCTGGATTAGCAGCGACTATCGTTGGCGTGTCTGCTGCAGCTGCAGCCGCCGGCGCTGCCTTCCTTTACATGGTCGACCGAGGGAGTCAGGTCGAACAAGTTGCGCAAGCCTTTAGGTCACTAGGCGGAGGCGCTGAAGCTAGCGCTGAAACGCTTGCAGTTTTACGACGAGAGACTAAGGGTCTCGTCTCTGACCAGGACTTGATGGTTCGGGCGAACAACGCCGTCCTTCTTGGCATTGGCTTCACTGACCAGCAGATGGGCGAACTGTCAAAGACAGCCCTTGTGTTAGGCCGTGCGATGGGCGTTGGCCCTGAAAAAGCACTTTCTGACCTCACTCTCGCATTAGGTCGTCAGTCCTCAAGACTACTCGATAACTTGGGCATCATGCTCAAGAATGGCGAAGCGAACGTCGAATACGCCAAACGCCTCGGTAAGACCTCTGATGAATTAACTGACGCAGAGCGGCGAACTGCATTCATCACAATCGCGATGGAACGCATGGGCGCCCGTGTCGAACAGATGGGCGGCTTAGTCTTAACATCTGGTGATTCGATTTCAAAGCTGAAGATCGCAATGACGAATCTCACTGATGCGACCGCTAACTGGATTTCAACGTCGACACCCGTCGAATTCCTTTTCCGGAAGATCACGCAATCCGCAGAGACGTGGGAAGGTCTTTTACGCAATGGTGCACGCGGTGCGTTGTTAGCGTATAACCAAGTCACTGAAGAAAGCATCCCAAAGATCCATGGGCAAAAGAACGCGTTAGATAAAGCGAATGACGCGTTAGGCAAAGTGTCCTTAACTGAGGGCGAATACAAGAAGTTCTTGAAGGACACGACTGCCGCAGTTGACGCTAACGTAAAGGCGTGGGAAAGAAAGAATAAGGCACTCGACGAATTCGGGAGCTCAAAAGCGGTTTCTCGTGGCCGTGAACTCGTGCAGATGCTGGGTGACTTAGGTGGGCCACTGAAGCTCATGCCTGAGAAACTCAAGTCGATGGCCGATGAGTTCCAAAAGGCAGCAGAAGGTGCGGCTGCTTTAGGACAGTATGACTTGGCGATGCAGTTCAGCCAAATGGCTAAAACACTGCAGCCCTTAGTGATACTGCAACAGAAGTACGGGATTACGATGTTCGACGCAATCCCAGCGGCCGCAGACTTCACGCAAGAGATCCTCGAACAGAATACTGCTTTTGAAAAAGAAGCTGAGACCATTCATATTGGGGTTCTCCCCAATCTCATGGATCTCACTAAGGCGTGGGCCTCTTATCTCGATCTTGACTGGACACGCGCTGGTAAGAGAGAAACACCCGAGGCACCTTTTGAACGCGAAGGTAAGGCTGTAACCCAACTTCTTGGTGATATGACTCAAGCATTAAAGAGTCTCTCCAAGTTGTCAGAGGACGGTCTTGGCTCTGTCGCGCGCTGGTTGGGCTCTATCGTTTCGTCTGCAAATCTCGCTAATGACGCGACCGGCAACTTAAAATCCGGAATGCACAATCTTAAAGGCGGCGCTGGTGACGTTGCTGCTGGGATGCTGCAACTAGCCTCTGGAGCGTTAGCTGCAGCTGCTGCCTTAGATCAAGCAACACGCTCTGCGGACCGAGCCGAAGCATCCCTTGGCGGCGCTTCTGCTGGCGCACAAATTGGTTCAGCCTTTGGGCCTATCGGTACGATTATCGGTGCAGCTGGTGGGTTCCTCTTAGGCTTTGAGCGATCCTCGAGGAAGGCAAGAGAAGAAGCCCGACTGCTAGCGTTGCAGGTTTCAGAAGTTCAAAAGCGTATCTCTGATTTGATTCCTCCTGGCATCGACGCCGGCGAGATGTTCAAGGAACTTGGGTTGTCGGTTGTTGAATTTGGCACCGGCGGCATGCCCGAGTACTTAGAGAATCTTAAGAAGTTCGCAAGCGAATTTGAACGCAAACTCGCTGAAGCAAAACAGCGCATCGCTGATATGAAAGCGGAAATCGCCGCTGCTGAAGGTGAACTGACGACGTTGCTCGGCACTGCCAAAGATATGGGATATATCTTTGACCGTGAAGGCAACTTAATAAGTGTTCGCTTTCAGGATATGTTAACGAAAGCGAAAAAATACGGCATCGACTTAGCTTCGTTAGGACCGTCGTTTCAGTCAGCACGAATTCACGATGCTGCTCAGACGATTATCAATGACTTCACTCTTTTAACTAGGGGTGGCGCTGACGTTGGTGGAGTGCTGCTCGGCATGAGTGGCCAGATAAGCAAACTCGTGCAAGACTCCATCAAATTCGGTGTAGAGATCCCGGCTAACATGAAGCCGTGGATTCAGTCATTAATTGATGCTGGAAAGCTAACGGACGAGAACGGTATCAAGATCACTGATATCACGAAGATCAAGTTTGGTGAACCGGTGAAGACCGAATTTGATATCATCCAGAGCGCGGTGAAAGACCTCGTTGCGAAGATCCAAGAACTCATCGACAACTTAGCTCGACACTTAACTCCTGCGTTAGACACAGCAACCCGAGACCGAACTATTAATGTTGGTGTCGTCGTCAATGACCCTGGCGGTGTCTTAGACGGCAACGGCAACATCAACGTCGATGTCGGTAGTGGAGACCGTGAGCGTTCTAGCGGTACCTACGACTTAAACGGTGATGGCCGAGACGAGAACGGCTACTCCGTTGGTACGCTGGGTCGGTTTGGTAGATTCTTCCATCAGTTCAAGCCTCAAGGTGAACAGGTAACTGTCCACGGCGATGAGGCGATTGTGCGACGCGATCAGACGGACGAGTTCGTAGAGCAGTTCGGCGGCGGTGCTTCTTCTAAAACAAGTGCGGCCGGAGTCTCTGCCCTGCTTCGTGAATTCCAAGGTGTTCGTCGTGATTTGAAGACGATGCCTATCGCTATTCGCGACGCGATCATCTTGTCTGGGGCTGGCTAATGAGTCAGGTCGTCCCAACTTCAATCGAGATACAGGCAGCTTTATCGCCAGGTGTCTTCACGACAATTCAAGAAGTGCACATGCGCGCGGCACCAATTGAAGTGCAATACGGCATCTCAGGCACCGGGCCGATGGACCGGGTAGCGTCAACAGGCAGCATGACTTGGGCGCAAAAGAACTACGCCCGAGTGGCTGGTGGGGCACCTACGGACTTGGGTCTGTGGATGCCTGGGCATGTGAATTGCACAGTTGGCTGGGAAATAGGAATCGAAATCCGACTTGCTATCACTTATGGTGGCGTCACTTATTACAAGTTTCGTGGACGCTTAGCCGACGTTGTACCTGATACGGGCGAATATGGTCGACGAGCGGTTCTCTGTGTAGCTTACGATTGGATTGATGAAGCCGCAAGTTCTTTTATACGAAACATCGTTATCCAAACGAATAAGCGTGCTGACCAACTGCTAACGACAATTATCGCTGAAGCAGAAAATCAGCCAACGTCAACGAGCTTTGATACCGGCATAAGTACCTTCGCATACGCCCTCGATAATGTTGAAGATGAACGGACTTCTTTGCTTGCCG
>Ga0181352_1000537_pt1 | contig 16068 bp, 26 predicted proteins | sample Fa13VDMLBSN_FD_130103 | JGI IMG/M metagenome (GOLD analysis project Ga0181352, IMG submission 130103) | Freshwater viral communities from Lake Michigan, USA - Fa13.VD.MLB.S.N | ecosystem: Environmental > Aquatic > Freshwater > Lake | place: USA: Michigan | collected 2013-09-23 | reverse complement strand
GCATGCGCCACCTGCCTACCGAAACGCTGCGCCAACACTTCCCCGCACCCTGAACCAGCAATGACACGACCCAACCAGCCTGCGGCCACCGACGTCCTGCTGACCCACTTCCTGCACCAGGCGCGGGAGCGCAACCAAGGGGCCGGGGCGTCGCCGGAGCCGGCACTGCTGGCCCAGACTCCACGCAGCCCGCGGCCTACGATCCTGCAGTCGGCGGCCCAGCATCTCGGCGACGTGCCCGTGCTCGGTGACCTGATCCACTTCGGCCTCAACATCGAAGACCGGGCCCATTACCGCGACGCCGACCCGCGCCTGCGCCGCCTGCTGCACCTGCAGTAGTCAACGCCGGTCAGACGTCAACCGCGGCCCTCCTGGCCATGAATCCAGGCCTTCAGACCCCGGACATACAGACGCAGCTGATGGGCCTGGGCGGCGTGCCAACCGTAACCCGTGCGCCGATGCAGCTCCTCATGGCGATCGATCGCATCGAGGCACTGCTTGATCAGCGGATTCCAGGGCTCTCGCACCGGGGAGTCCCACTCACGCAGCGCCATCTCACCAGCTCCAGTTGCAGCTCCACCAGGCCGGCGTGGCCCGGTCCTTGACCGCGTCGCAGTTGTGGCGGCGCTTGAAATCGGCTCGCCGATCCACATCGCCATGACCGCGATCACTGCCAGGTCCCTCGCGGTAATGCTGCATCGAGGGATCGCCAAAGCGCACGATCTTGGGATTGCCGTCGTCGTCTTTGACCAGCACTGCAAACTTCTTGGCCTCCCCTGGCGTTTTGATCGGCTTGTTGTAACCGTCAAACACCTCACCGGCGTAGCGAATCTTGGCCATCAGGTCCTCCCCCGATGCTGGAGATAGCTCGTTGCACGCCGGCGCGCTTCCTTTGCCTTCTCCGTGTTGGACACCCGATGGTTCACCGGCTGCCCCTCGCTGGCCTGCTTTTTCTTCTCATCGGTCGCGCGGCGCTCGGCTGGGCTCATCGCCGCCCAGGCTGCCCTGGGCAGGTAGCGCTCGGTACGTCCATGCTCGCGAGCCAGATCCGCCATCAGCGTTGCTCCTCGAACTCCTCGCGGGTCTGCCAGTCCTCTTTGCTCCATTGGGCGAGCTTGTTGCTGCTCGACTTGCGGCCCTCGTACTGACCACCGGCGTCCTTGTAGAGCTTCACGGCCAGCTGCATGGCCCGCGCCGAATGGCCGCCGAGCTGCTCCCTGGCCTTCTCCTTGGCCTGCTCCCAGAGCCTGGGGTTGCGCTTGGTCGCGGTCTCACCGGCCATCACGCCACCACCGGCCCGGCGCTCTCGCCCTGGCCCAGGGCTTCCAGGCCATAAAGCCCAAGCAGCACACCCAGCGCCGGCGCCCCATAACGCAGCGCCATGCGTCGGCCGCCCGCGCCAGCAGGGGGCTGGTTCGCTTCCATCTGGGCCACGGCCGCTCGCACCGCCGGCAGCGGTGAGCTCAGCGGCATCTGTGCCACCGCCGCGTTCTCAGCGGTTTCAGCCCCAACGCCGCGGGAGCGTCGCCTGCCGTACACCAACTCCTGGGCCGCCCAGGTCGACGCCTCGTGCGAGAGACCGCGCTGCCGGGCTGCGGCATAGGCCAGGTTGAAATCGCGCTCGCGCTGGTAGTTGCCGGTCACCTGCTCGACGTCGCCCGCGCTAGGCCGCAACTGCGGGTAGCGCCGGAAGAACTCCTCTTGCGACAGTTGTGCGCCGCCCTCCGCCACCGCTCAGGCCCCCTTGAGGAACCCGGGCAACTCCTCCAAGCCGTCGGGGTCGCGCAGCAGGCGTTGACGCAGCTTCTCGCGCAGCTCCGGGCTGTCGGCATTGGGAACGCCCTCAAGATCGCGTCCCGGAATCTTGGGGTACTTGAGATTGAAGCTCGGACCGCGAGCCAGCTCCGCAACAGGAGCCAACTGCTCAAGCATCGCGCCGGTCAACGCCGCCTGCACCCCATCAAAGATCTGTTGATCGGCCTCGCTGCGGATCACCCGATCGTCCATCGGACGGCCGGCCTGCAACTCCTCGCCAATGTGGCGCACCAGGGCCGGCGGCAGATTCAGCGCAACACCAGCTGGACGTAGCACGTGTGCAACAAGCATGCCCTGTCGCACAGTCTAAAGAAACAAATCTACGCTGATTGTTGGGAACCAGCGCAACCGGGCCTAGCCCCCAATACTCAGTCTGCCCTGCCCGGACAAAATCAGTTCGGTCAAAATCCCACGCCATCTCTGCATAAAAAAAGCCCTGGTCAACAAGACCAGGGCTGGGACGGTTCTTTCACGCAGTAGGTTAACCGCCGGCTGCCGCCCCTGTCAAACGATCGGCCGCCGAGCCGCGAAGGCCTCGCGCACCGCTTCGAGGTCGTAGTTAGCCGCCACGCTAAAGGCCTCAACCAGGTCCTCACTAAATTCGCCGCGCTCCACCAGTGGCGCCAAATCCGCTGCGGTCAGACCCAGGCGCTGTCGCATGGTGTCGGAGAGCCCCAACTCATCGATCTCCTGCAGCGGCCAGGTGTAGGGCTTGGGCACCTTGGGCTCCGGCAAGCTGCGCATCGGCCCGGAGCCGCTCAGCCAGCGCTGACCTGCCTCCTGCAGCGAGGCCATGATCACCGGCAGATCCTCCTGGCCAGCATCGCTGCGCAGCCAACTCTCGACATCGCGCACGGTCACCTGGGTGACCAGCTCACCACTGCGATAGAAAGCCAGCAGGGCATCGAGCGTCACCCCTAGACAACTGGCCAGCCCGGCCTGGATCTCCAGGGCCACCCGCAGCGGCCGGATCTCGCCGTTGAGGTACTTGGTCATCGTGCCGATCTTGACGCCCATGGCCTCCGAGAGCTGCCGTTGCGAAAAGTCATTGACCACCATGGCCTGGCGCAGCACCTGCTGAAACCGCTGTCGCTCAAGCGACTCAGGCACGGACTCCGGCTGCGAAATCGAAAGGCGATGGCTATGGACGGGCATTGCACCAAGAACAGAACGGCGATCCAAACACCAGGGCGCGTCAAGACCTCGTCAGCATTGTGCCCAGCAGATCCCGCGCCTGGCAACGGACCTTGCAACATCTGACGGGCTCTGATCGCGCATCTGCTGCACCCTGCCGCATTTCTGACTTACGCTATGCAAGCCCTAGCGTTCAACTGTGTCCAACGCCTCAGCGGGCGACACCATCGCCTTTTCGCTCAATCCCGCCATCCGTAACAAGCCGCCCCAGTGGGAGCCGCGTTTTGCCTCCGGCTGGCAGCAACACCAGGCCCCCCTAGCCGAGCTGCGCGCCGCCATCGAAGCCGGCAGTGCTTTTATCGCCGCCGCCATGGGCAGCGATCACCGCAGCAGTTCGGCTTTTCGCTACGCCGACCTCGCCGTCGTCGACATTGATTCCGGCCTCGATCTCGACGCCTTCCGAGCCCACGGCTTGGCCGCCTATGCCGCCTACGTCTACACCACCGCCTCCCACGATCCGGCCCAGGGACGCCATCGCTTCCGCGTGCTGTTTCGGCTGCCACGGCGCATTGACGATGCCGACCTCTACAAAGCGGTCATCACCCTGCTGACCCGCGACTTGGGCGGCGACCGCAGCTGCACCGACTGCTGCCGGTTGTTCTACGGCTACGACCGAAGCGAGCAACCACTGTGGAACCCCGAGGCGATCCTGCCGGAAGCCCTGCTCGACGATGCCGCCCGCGAACTCGAAGCCGCCCAGCGCCGCTTTGACCGGGCCACCGCTGAGAACGACGAGCTCTCGCTGCAGCGCGCCATCTACGTGCTCGAGCAGGTGATTCCGCCAACCTCCGACGGCGAGCGCGACGCCTTCGTTAAAGTCACCGCCGCCGCCAGCTCCGGTGGGGAAGCCCTGTTCGCCGCCTGGAGCGACTGGGCTTCGCGCGGTCACCACGGCAGCGGCAAGAACGCGCGCCAAGCCAGTGAGAAGTTCTTCCGCGGCTTCCACGGCCGCAGCTCGCTGGGCACCCTGTTCTTCCTGGCCCGCGAAGCCGACCCCGACTGGCGGCGCCACCTGCCCGAAGACCTCAAGGGCGGCGACGGCCCCTCCTTCTTCCAGACCACCGGCGTGGCGGGTTACGACCACGAAGATTTCCTGGGCTTCGATCCCTTCGAAGCACCACCCCTGGCCGGCGATCAAGACGGCACCGCCAGCCTGTTTGACGCCGAGCGGCCCTGGGCCAAGACCGCCATGCTGCCTGCGCCGGTGATTGCCATCGCCGATGACAGCGAGGACGACGGCGGCGGCGAGGAGTTCGACGACCTCGACGGCAACCCGGCCAACCAGCCGCCGCCCGGCGATGCGCACTCCCCGCTGGTGCGCCGAGGTCGCCGCGGCGGTCAGGGCGACACTGACACCATCCACGTGGTCAAGGAGCGCCTCAAGCAGCTCTACCCCGGCCTGCGGCTCAACGCCATGAGCCTGGACCTGGAGTACGGCCCGGCCAGCAGTCCGCGGCGGGTCCACGACATCGCCAGCGCCTACATCTATATCAGTGCCGGCACCGGCGAGGTGTACTCCAAAACCATGGTCTACGACCTGGCCCAAGTACTCGGCTACGAGAACCGCTACCACCCGGTCAAGGCCTACCTCGAATACTGCGCCGCCAACGCCGAACCCTGCCCCTACTTCGAGACCCTGGCCAGCGAACTACTCGGCGTGCCCAGCGATCCACTGCAGTCACCCCGCATGGACAGCGGTCAGCTGCTGCCGGATCTGATCCTCAAGCGCTTCTTGGTCGGCGCCGTGGCCCGGGTGATCGAGCCGGGTTGCGCCCACGACTGGATGCCGATCCTGATCGGGTCACAGAACTCCGGCAAGTCCAACTTCTTCCGCTACCTCACCCCGCCCAGCCACCTCGAACCGGGCTCCTATCCCTGGGTTTCGACAATCCAGCACGGCATCTCCTACCTCAAGGAGCGGCCGCACATGCTCCATGCCAGCTGGATCGTGGTGCTCGACGAGATCGAGCGCTACTTCAAGCGGCAGTACACCGAGGAGCTCAAGAACCTGGTCTCGGTGCCGGTCGATCGCTCGGCCCGCAAATACGAAAACGAGCGCAGTTTCCCGCGCGCCTTCGTGCTCTGCGGCGCCACCAACTCCACCGACTTCCTTTGCGATCCCACCGGCAACCGCCGCTTCCTGCCGATCACTGTCATCGGCAAGGTGCCGAGCGCCGACAACCCGCTGATTCCGATCATCGACCTGGACCGTCTCAAGGCCGACCGCGATTCGATCTGGGCCGCAGCCTACAAGGCCTACCTCGACAACCCAGTGCACACCTTCTCCAGTCACGAGTTGTCCCAAATCGAGGACTACCTCAATGGTTTCCAGCGCGATTCGCCGATGGAGACCGAGGTGCTGCGGGTGGTGGAAACCAACAACACCGGCATCCACCAGGGCCGCAGTTACATCACCTTGGCCGACGTCTTTCGCTGGATGGACATTCCCTTGGATCGGCACCACAACATGCAAATGCCGATTACAGATGTGCTCAAGCGTTATGGCTGGACCCTCAAACGGGTGAGCATCATGGGCAAAACCCAGCGAATCTGGTTGCGTCCCAAGGCGTGACGCCAAGATCTACAGTTGAGACCAGCATTTTAACCGCCCCTCAAAAGGCGGTTTTTTACTGTCGCTACAACGACTCTCAAGGGGAGCTTCTTGTTGCAATGTGCATGCTGCTACATTCGCAATAAGCGACCGCGTCAGAGGCAACCCCCTTGCCTCGCAGTCGATTTGACGCGCTGTCGAGGTCTGACGCGCTTTTCTATAACCCTCTCAGGAATTCAACGCCCCGTCAGCCCCTGTTTTCCACACCCTTGCGCCCTCGCTACACTGATTTTGGCGCTCGGTTCTCCCTAAACCGAGAAGGGGGAGAATTTCCAAGAAAGGTTAAAGAGGACCGCGTCAGAGTCAGGCAACAGGGGCAAATCAGTTGCAGCCCAGCCGATCTCAGCGAAATAGGGTGCGTCATAGCTGCGCAGGGCTCAAATTCGGCCCACCGCTCTGTGCAAACCCCCATTCGGCGTTACGATCTGACCGCCCCAGCGTGCAGTCGTGGCCACCCACCCCCTCTACGCCCAGGACCGCGCCGTCATCAATCAGCTCCTGGCGGCCCCCACACCCGCCGAAGCCGAACTGGTCGACGTCGCCCGCCTCTGGACGCGCTACCGGGACTATCCGGGTTGCCTGGACTTGCAACAGGACCTGCTCACCTGCCTGCAGCGCTGGGGCCTGGGGCTCGAAGAACTGCATCGGCGCACACGCGCCATCTGGGCCTCCGGATGGCGACCCCAACTGCCCACCAACGACACCCAGGTCGGCTCCGGTGCCGATGTCAACGAGAGCTAGCGATCCTCCAGCTTGCGCAGCCGCGTCTCGTGGTCGCGCAGGTCGATCTGCAATTCGCGAATATCACCGCTGAGCTCTTTGCGCAGCGCTTTCATCTCGTCGAGGATCGCGTCCATTCCTTCCTTCATCGCTTCGATCCCGGCCTTCATCACGCCACGAGATTCCGCCATGCGCCAGAGGGCATTGGCCCCCTTCCACAGCGCACCCACCGAGGCGCCGCCGAAGCCCAAGAGCGCCAGGATCTCAGTCAGGCCCATGATGATTGCCGGCTTTCTCAATACCCCTCATCTTAAAAATCCACTGCAGTGAGCAATGCCCAACCCACCTGAAATGCGCGCCCCTAAAGCACCACGCCACTGGGATCAACGCTTCTTGGCCATGGCTCGCATGGTGGCGGGGTTCTCGAAAGATCCCTCCACCAAGGTCGGCGCGGTCGCCGTGCGGGAGCGGCGCATCCTGGCCAGCGGCTACAACGGCTTTCCCGCCCACGTCGGCGACGACCTTGAACGGCTCAAAAACCGAGACATCCGCTTGATGATGACGGTGCATGCCGAAGCCAACATCATCGCCTTCGCTGCCCGGCACGGCGTCTGCCTGGCCGGTGCCAGCGTCTACGTCTGGCCACTGATGACCTGCCACCAGTGCGCCGCCCAGTTAATCCAGGCCGGTGCGATCAAAATCGTGGTGCCGGACTTTGTTGAACCCCTGCGCTGGCAGGAGAGCTTCCAAGCCGCCAAGCAGATGTTCTGCGAGGCCGGCGTGGCCGTGGCGCGCATTCCCATGCAGGGTCCCCTTGATCCCGCTCAGGACGATGACGACGACGAGGCGCTACGGGACTGGGCCCAGGCCTTGCCCTCCCTGGCCTAAGGCGCCATCATGGCAAGCACAATGAAAGACACATCTCTCAACACCATGCTGCGTCCCGGTCTACGGGTACGGCACCGCGGCGACAATCGCACCGGCTTTGTCGTTGGCCGGGCCGAGCGCCTCGGCAGCCGCATCGCCCTGGTGCCGGTGATCGTCGAAGGCAGCACCCGCCAGGAGCTCTGGCCCGAAACCCAGCTCGAGCCCCTGCCCAAGGCCCAGCAGCACCTGTCCTGCGGTGGCCGCTACCGGGCACCCCAGGGCTATCCGCTCTGTCTCGCATCGCGCTGATTCCGTTCTGTTGAGCCGCCATGGCACGTTGGGCCCTCCCTCCGGATTTGCATCAGCGCACCGTCGGCGGTCCGCTGTGCTACTTCCGCGACCACAACCTCGGCTCCCGCGACGGTCGCATCCCGCGTTACGACGATTCCCATGCTTGCGTGCGCTGTGTTTCCGCCCTGATGGAGGGGCGCCTCAGCCTCGATGTGCACCGCATCGAGGCCAAGCACCGCCGCCGCTTCCTCGAATTCTGGTCGTTTGTCGAGATCGATTCGCCCGACCAGTGCTGGCCTTGGCGCGGCCGCTTCCACACCCGCTGCTCCTCGGGGTATTTCTCAATTCCGCGCCACTGGGGACCGGGCCGGGCCTACAGCGCCCAGCGGGTTGCCACTTGGTTCAGCTGGGGGGATGTGGGACGGCTGCCGATCAAGCACAGCTGCGGCAACAACAGTTGCTGCAATCCGCTACACCTGCGGGTGCAAGGTGTGACGCACTTCTATCACAACCGCAAGCTGCAGTTGCTGGATCTGGAGTACAACTCTCGTAAGCTGCACCACGAAACCGACCAATTTCTCCAAGCCACCCAAGACCTCGATCCGCACCGCTTCGCTGAACTCGAGCGCCACAATCGCGCCTGGATCGAATACCGCATGGACCATGACGGTCCCGTCGATCCACAGGCCCTCGGTGACATTGGCCACCCCCTGGATCCGGAGCCGTGAAGCCAAGGGGCTTCCTACAATGAAGCCACGTTGCATCTAACTGTCGCTCGCCGCTGCGGCCGGGCGCACCGGAGCCCCCATGAGTTCGTACGCCGGATCTCAGCGTCGTGGAATGATCAACGAGCTGTACCGATCGATCCTCGGTCGCCACGCCGACCCGGCCGGTCTCGACAACTACGAGCGCTCCGGCCTCAATGAGACCCAGATCGGCGACTCGCTGCGCACCTCGGAAGAGAATCGCCGCGCCCAGGTCGAGCAGCTCTACAACCGCATTCACCACCGCCGCTCCGACGAAGGCGGCATGCAGCACTTCACCAATTTCATTCCCGGCAAGTCGGATCCCCGCTCCCAGGACGGCTTCACCCCCGATGAGCTGGAGTCGCTGGCGCGCAACTTTCGCATCAGCCCGGAACACAAAGAGGCGCGCGAGAGGACCATGACTTACGTCGACACCCGGCAGCCGGGTGATCTGGCCCAGAACATCAACACCATGGGCGCCCGGGCCCGTCAACTCCAGGCCGACACCGAGTCCTTCCAGGCTGACCTGCGCGACAACGCCCGCAACGCCGCCCAGGAAATCGGTTCGTCCGGGCGGGCAGCCCTGGCGCGCCTCGATGCCGCCGTCAAGCCGCCGGTCTACAACGACCCCTTCGCCCCCGGCGCCAAGATTGCCGATGACAGCCTGTTCGCCCAAATGCAGCGCCGCATCAAGGGCGAGCCCGAGCCCGAAGTCAAGGTCCAAAACGATCAGAACGACCGCATCGCGGCCCTTGAAAAGCGCTTGAGCGAGCGGGACGCCAATCCTTACTCCGGTGGCGGCTACTACAACGGCCGCAACGCGTCCGACTGGACTTGAACGCTACAGCTTGCACTTCGCGAGCCAGGTGTTTACCCTGCGGGGCAGTTGCCCTCCCCCTGCTTGCAGCCCCCGTTTCGGGTGGAGCGAGTTGCCGCGACCGAATTGCCGCAGCAACTCGCCTATCTCGCCCTGCACACCGACTATGCCGAGACGTTCTGTCCCAGCACCGCACTGCTGGAGGACCGCTGCGGTGAAATCGCCGTCGACAGCCTGCTCAAGGGCGATCGCGGCCACTGGGGTCCGCTCGAGCACGCCAGCTTGAGCCTGGCCCTCAAGGCCGACCACAACACCATGATGCAGCTGCGCACCCATCGGCTGGGCTCCTTCGATTACCAGTCGATGCGCTACACCGGCAGCCGCATCGAGAAGGCTGCCACTGGTGAGCTACCGGTCGATGAGGTCTTTTACAGCCGTCCCCCCGGGGAATACCGCGACCGCAGCGGCAACGCCTACACCTGGACCGCCGCCGATCAAGAGGAGGACTGGGCGATTGCGCTCAGCTCCGCCATCGACTACCGCAACCGGCGCCTGCGCGGCGTCCCGGAGGAACATGCCCGCGGTGTGCTGATTACCAGCTACTTCCAAAACGGCATCGTCACCTTCAACGCCCGCGGCTGGCTGCACCTGCTGGAGATGCGGCTCAAGGCCGACGCCCAGTGGGAGGTGCGCGCCTTGATGCAGCTGGTGGAGCAGCAGGTGCAGCGCTGGATTCCCGAGGTGCACAACTGGTGGTCCAGCCACCGGCGCCACAAAGCCCGGCTCGCCCCTTAAGCCATGGCGCGCCCCAGCAAAGCGGAACTGCTGCAGCGGTTCTTTCCCGAGCTGCGTCAAAGCGGCAGCGGCGGCAGTAAGGAGGCGGCTGTGCGCCTCAACACCTTGGCCTGTGAAGCGATCCTGGCCGATTGGATCCGGCTGTTCGACCTGGGCCTCAGCCGCGAAGGCCCGGGCGTGTTGACCCTGCGCTTGCACCGCCAGGCCACCGAGAGCTGCTACCTGCCCCGCGAAGCCCTGCAGCAGGACCTGATCCAGGCTCAAGCCGCCGGCCATGGCGAGCTGGCCGGCTTCCTCGATGAAGCCCTGCGCGCCCTCGATGAGCTCAACCTCGAGCGCGCCATCGCCGTGCTGCTGCTCGACAACTCCGGCGCCCAGGTGTTCCTGGTGGAGCGCGATCAGCCGGCCCGCGGCCTGCAGCAACGGCTGGCGGAGTTCGCCCAATGAGCGGTACTCCCGCCCGCGTCGACCTGGCTCCGCCGCCGGAGGTGGTCGTTGCCGCCCGGGCCACCATGGGCGCCATTGACCTGGATCCCTACAGCACCCCGCTGATCAACCAACTGGTACTGGCGGCCCGCATCTACGACCGCGACCAGGAGGATTTTGACGACGTGCTGGCCCGTCCCTGGCAGTGCGCCGGCGAGGGCCGGCTGTTCAGCGCCCCACCCACCGGAGCCGGGGTCAGCCGCCGCCTGCTCAACAAGACCCTGCGCGAGTACCGCGCCGGACGTATCCAGCAGGCCCTGCTCTGGCTCGGCCACAACGAGACCCTGATCAAGGTGCCCTGGGTCTGGGATTTCCCCCTTTGCATTCCCTTTCGGCGACTCAAACCCAGCTACTGGGACGGGGAGCTCGAGCAGTGGCGCAGTGTCGCCCCCTCCGATTGGTCCGCTGTGGTTTACCTGCCGCCAGCGGCCCCGCCCGAAGCGTTCCACACCCGCCTGTCGCGGTTCCATGTCGCCTTTAACGGCCTGGGGCGCGTTGTCTTTGACAGCAACAGCGGCGAGGACGAGTGGCAGCGCCCCTACGAAGTGCTGATGGGGCGGTCCTACTGCTACCACGCGTGAGCCATGGCCTTCCTTGTTCCTGGCTCCCGCTGCCTGGCCGATGAATTTCAGGCGGCCGACGGGCAGTGGTATTCCGCCATGCGGGCCGTCAGCTTTAACAGCTGGCTGCAGTGGCGGGACGCCTTGCCCGCCGAGCCGGCCCAGCGCCGCCGGCTCACCCCTGCTATTCAGGAGGCGATCAGCAGTCTCGGCCGCCATATCGATGAGTTGCACCAACGCCTGGGGGAATACCGCCGCCTGGGGGCTAGCCCCTTCCGCGTCGGCCGTTGGTGGGACCCCGACGGCGAGCCGCCCTGGGATAGCGGCCGCCGCATCCTGCTGCGGCACGAGCGGCTGAGCGCCCAGGATCTGCTCGTCCATCGCCCGCCTCGCTGCCCGCTGCTGACCGCAACGATCAGCACCCACTGGCTTGAACTGGAGCTGCCGGCTACGGCAGTTGTGGCAACTGGCGCACCTGCCACAACGTCGCGCGTGCCCCCAGGGCGCCGCCGCCCTGCTCTTTGAAGATGGCGTTGCGCTCACGGCTCAGGGCTGCCCGCTGCTGCAGCACCTGCAGACCAGCGTTGCCGCCGGCGCTCTGGCTGCCGCCGGTGCTGCCGCCGTAGGCCTGAGAGATGGCGTCCTGCTGGCGGGCCTGGCCCAAGTAACGCCGCACCAACGCCTCGCTGCGCTGCTGGCGACCGTCACTGGCGCGGGTGCCGTCGTAGAAGCGAGCCTGGCTGTAACGGCGGTCCATGCCTTCAGTCGAAAGCCACAGCGTGCATTTCGCTTGCCTCGCCAGGCTGCAGCTTTTATCCTAGGCCCAATCCCCAGGCGCCATGAAGACCCGCTTCGACCTGGTTCCCTTCGCCGCCGTGGACGCCATCGCCGAGGTCCTGGCCTACGGCGCTGACAAATACGGCGCCCACAACTGGTGCCGCGGCGCCGCCTGGGGGCGCTACTTTGCCGCCCTCTGCCGCCACCTGTTTGCCTGGTGGCGCGGCGAGGACCGGGATCCGGAGAGCGGCTTTTCCCACCTCGCCCACGCCGGCTGCTGCCTGCTGTTTCTGCTGGAGTATCAGCGCCAAGGCTGGGGCCAGGACGATCGCTTCCGCGGCCCCGATCAGCAGGAGTTCCGCAAGGACGACGGCCGCCAGCGCCTGGATCTGGACTGGGACCAGGTGGGCCACATTCCAGCGGGGGCGGCGCCAACACCCGCCCGCTGCCGCTGGGTCGACGCGGACGGCCAGCAGCGCTGTGCGCCCCTGGCCGCGGCACCGGGAGTTCACGACGACGACGACGGCCTGAGCTGATCAGCCCAGGCCAAACTCCTGGTTGATGCGCGCAATGCGTTCCTCTAGCGCCTGCAGTTGCCCGTTGATCGCCGTGTTGAGGTCCGGAGCGGCGGCGGCCGACTGGCGAAACCCGGTGGCTGCCCGCTGCTGCAACTGCTGGGCCGCAGCTTGGCGCTGGGCTTCGATCTGGGCGACCTGAGCAAACGCCCGCTCCACTTCGCTGCGACTGATCAGCTGCGGCAGGGCCTCGCTCAACTGCTCCACCTGCTGCACCAGGGCGCTGTGCTGCAGTTCAAGCGCCTGGGCCCGGGCGGCCAGGCGGCGGCGGCCGGCGGCCAGTACCAGCCCCTGGCCACTCAACAGGCCAAGGATCGCCGAGAGCGCCCCGGCGGCGACATAGCTGATCATCGCAGCACCTGCTTGGCAGCCTGCAGGGCCTGGCTTAGCCCGTTGGCCGAGAAGCCGCCATGGCTCACCATGTCCGCCACGGCGCCATACAAACGGCGCTCAGGGGACTGCTCCGGCAGGGACTGAACGGTCTTACCCGCGGCAACCACCGGGGACCAGCGGCGCAGGATCTCCGCCACGGCGAAGGCGGTTTCCTCACGGCTCAGCTGCCCATCGGCCAGGGCGGCGGTAACCAACTCGGCGGCGAACTGGGCGTCGCTGCCGCGGTAGGACGCCAGGTGCTCATTGAACAAAGGGTCGAGCACCAGGAAGGCGCGCCGCACCACCGGCAGCACCCGCCGCAGTCGCAGCCGCTGCAGCAGGGCATTGGCCGCGAACGGCAAAGCAAGGGATCCGGCTCCGAGCAAAGCGGGGCCGGCAATGGCCATAAACGGGGCCACAGCGGTCAAAATGAACGACACACGAAATTTACCGAAGATGGCCGGCTATGTCTTGGGGTAGCGGCGAAACGCTTCATCAATTCCGGCCAAGATCTGATTGGCAGCGTTCCGCGGCAAGCGCCCACTGGGCAGGGCGAAATGGATGTGGGAACCGTGGCCGCCCACCGGGTCATACCTGGGATGGAAGATCTCAGCGGAGCCACCCAGGGCCTGGCGCGCCCGTTCGCCAATGAAAGCAGTACGAGCCGCCCAGTTGCCACCATTCCAATCGGTCAGATCCGCCGCCAGGTTGCTGTAGTGGTACGACTTCGGCGCATGCTTGCCGACGGGGCCAAAGGCCGGGTTCTCGCCCACCCTTAGCCCCTTGGCCTGCACCTGCTTGAGAAACGACACCAGATCGAGCGAGTCCTCACCCGCCCCGGCAGCTCCGGCAGCGCCACTGGCTGCGGGGAGACTGCTGCTCGCCCTAGTCCCTGGCTGCAGCCCCAGCGCCGCTGTCACCAGTGCATCCTCCAGGGAGGGATCGCCGGCGAACCGGACCGCCGTCCCACTCCCACCGGCAGCCGCGCCGGGGGTGGCCAGCGCTGCTGCAGCCAGGGACCCGAGCCCACCAGCAGCCGGGGCAGCGCTGGACACCGAACCGGTGCTGGCAGCGGCTGGCGCGGCTGTCAGCAGGGACGGCAGTCCCGAATCGAGGTCCGAGCCGCTGCCGAGCGCCTGCTGGGCGGCCGGAAGGAACTGCTTGTATTGCCCGCCTTTGACCACGCTCCAGGCTCCCCAGCCCTGGCTGTCTTTGATCGCCTTGGCCGCCCTGAGATTGACGAGCGGATCGAACAGTTGCTCTGGTGCCTGCAGGCCGAATTGCTTCAGGCGCTCCGGACCCAGGCGGTCGATCATGTTCACCTGGGTGAGGCCAAAGGAGTAATCCCCAGTGGCCCGGTTGTTGTTTAACGCTCCAGCCCGGCCGCCCGATTCCGCCATCGCCACCGCCGCAATGGTGGGGGCGTCCTGGGGCGACCAGCCTGCCATCTGGGCCAACTGCACCAACTGCGGCAGGTTGAATTGTTTGGCCTGTGCCATGGCTTACTCGTCCTCGTCCGCAGTCAGCACAATGGCTTCCATGTCCAATTCCATTGTGGCAGTTTCGTGTTGGTGACGTAAATAAGCCTCCCGTTCTTTCATGCTGGGCGAATAGCCAAATAGCTGATAGAACTCCTCGTCGCTTTCAGGCTGCCGCCAGGGGTGCCGCTCCTCCACCCGAAACACAAAACCAGCCTGCTGACTCATTGAGATGAAGGCCTGCTTGAGCCGAAACCGTGCCGCCCAGGCATCGAATAGGGCTCCGACCAGTTGCTCGCGATCCATGGCCAGGGCCTCGCGTTGCAACCGCTGCAGCAGAAACTGTTGCTCGAGCGTCAAGGTGTCCTCGTCCATGGGAAGGCTCCCGCGATGAACTCAAGGCAACCGCCCAGGCCGGCGGCTCCGGGCAGAGCCAGGCCGCAATCCGCTCAGCCCGCCGCGGACAGTAGAAAGACTGCTGCTGGTACCACCCCTGCCAGTCACGCACGCTGCCCTTGGCGGCATTGCAGGTGCGGCAGGCGGGCACCAGGTTGGAGCGCAGGTCCGAACCGCCAAAAGCTCGCGGCCGCACATGATCGAGGGTGAGCGCCAACGGTTTGCCGTCTTCCCCCTGGCCGCGGCCGCAATAGGCGCAGCAGCCCCAGGAGTCCTTGATCGATTGGCGGAAACGCCGGCGCGCAGCCCCGGGTGAAACATCGATGAGACGGAACACATAGTCATCCCAGTGTTCTGGCGTCATCCGCCCGATCCCAGTACCCCCACGCTAAGCAGCCAGGACGGGAGGCGGACAGAGTTCATCGTGCAAGACGCCCGACATGTCATACACTCGAGGCCGCTTGCTGCGCCACCCATGAGTCGCGCCCCTCGCTCGCTCCCCAACCGCGCCCCGATGGCCGCTGACGCCGACGTTGCCCTGCTGCGCGCCGAGCTGGCCGAGCTGCGAGGTCTGATGGAGACCGTGCTGGCCACCGTGCAGGGGGCCGCCGGGCAGGAGTGGCTGCGGGGCAGCGACTTCATCAAACTCGTCGGCCTGCGCAACACCCGCAGCCTGCACTACTACCTGGCCCAGGGTTGCTTTGGCACCGACTCAATCCGCAACGTCGGCACCATCAAGCGCCCCCGCTACCTGTTTCATCGCAAAAAAGCCTTGGACCAGTTCATGCGGCGCAACACTTAGTCCAGCCCTAGTCCAACTGCCCGGCATAACGGGCATGCATCGCGGCCATGTGCTTCTGGTTGAGCCAACGCTTGTAGGTGGTGTTGTGCATCTCGACGCTGTGACCCATCAGCCGCGCGCCCACCTCCGAGGGCAAGCCCATCGCCATCAACCGGATCGCGTAGGCATGGCGCAGGTTGTACAGACCAAAGGGGATCAGGGCCCGACGGCGACGGCCACGGCCATCGCTGCGGCTCGAGGCGAGATAGCTGTGGGCCAGCTTGGCGACCGTGTAGCGATCCCCGGGCGGTCGGTGCACCTGCTGCAGGTCGTGCTGTTCGAGCTTCTCGCCGGGACAGGCCCAGACCTCGCGCGGCCCGGTCTTGCCCTGGCTCACCGCCAGGATCCAGCGACCATCGCGCCGATCGAGTTCACAGCCGATGATCTCCCCGGGGCGGATGCCAAACAGCCAACACATGCCGTACATCCAGCGCCAATGCGGCGATTCGATCCGCCCCAGGCAGCTTTCGATCAACTCTTCGTCGGGAATGTCCCGCTCACCCAACGAGCGCACTGAGTAACCGCGGCCGGCCTGGCTCAGCAGCTCCGGCGCCCAGTCCACCGGCAGCCGTTGCAACGCCTGCCGTGCCAGCGAGGCATAGGTGAGCCGCGCAGAGGCCGACGGCATGGCCCGCAGCACGCTGCTCAGGTGCTGGGCGCTGCAGGGGCCGGGATGGCGCTGGAAAAAATTGATTGCACTCTGATACTTCTTGCCCCAGATCGTTGC
>Ga0181352_1000536_pt1 | contig 16069 bp, 14 predicted proteins | sample Fa13VDMLBSN_FD_130103 | JGI IMG/M metagenome (GOLD analysis project Ga0181352, IMG submission 130103) | Freshwater viral communities from Lake Michigan, USA - Fa13.VD.MLB.S.N | ecosystem: Environmental > Aquatic > Freshwater > Lake | place: USA: Michigan | collected 2013-09-23 | reverse complement strand
TTCTAATCCTAATGGTGTTGCTATATTAATACCAGGGCAGTATAGAGGTTGTTATGGAATAAGAAGACATAGAAATGAGTATGAAGCATTAGGTCAAAACAAACCTGTTAAGATATGGAGAGATAGAAATAAGGATATGGAATATGATTATGTAGATGAAGTATCAGGAGTTTTTGGTATAAATATTCATAAGTCTAATCCTTATACTGAATCTACTTATGTGGAAAATTGGTCAGAAGGATGTCAGGTGTTTAAAAGAGTAAAGGATTTTAATGAGTTTATGAATGTGTGTAGACAAGCAAGAAACTTATGGGGTAATGAATTTACTTATACACTTATTGAATCTACTGATATAAAATAATATGGCATATATTGAATCTAATTTTTTTCCTTTAAAGGTATATGTTAGAAATGAATACATGTATCAACATACTAAAGGGTTTGGTGAATTTACTGAAGCTGTAATTGTTTCAGTAAGATGTATGCCAGGACAAGCTGCTTTATTTCAAGTGTTGTTGAATAATGGAGTGTTAAGGGATAAATTACCTTCTCATGCTTTGTTGACTAAACCTGAATTACCTAACCCTGATTTACCATTTCATTATTTACAAATATGGAATTGTTTTAGTTATAACTTTTCTGTATTGCATGTTAGTTATACTTATGATACAAAGGTTTCTGTTTTTATGAAAGATAAAAAATGGTATGATGGTAATTATTATGCTACAATTAACTGGGGAGCTAATGATTTAAATACAGATTTAAGTTTAGCTGAAGATCCAATAGAACATAAGTCACATCATATAATTCTTTTAAATAATGGACAAATTGCTTTACAACCCAATAATAGAATAAAATGGTTTGAACCAAGTTTTGTTACTAAAGCATTTCCAGAAAAACCAGATTATTTAGTTAATAAGGATTATTATAATTGTGAAGGTTATGAAAAATGGTCAACAGAAGATAATGATAAGATGTATTATGCAAATCAAGAATAAAAAGTAATTAAATAGTATATTGATGAATTAGTTATAAAAAATTAAAATACATATATATTTGAGTCATGGGAGTAGAAATATTTGAAATAGAAAACTCTATTGTTAAACCTACTAAAGAGATATTATTGATTTCTCCGTTTAAAGAAATTTGGGAAAGAGATAAATCAAAAAATAAAGAACTGGCAATAAAAGAATTAAGTTATATTTACTTTTTAGTGTCACCTAAAAAATCAAATCCTTATTCAGGTTATTCAGAAGAGTTAAGAGGAAGTAAGATAATTGAAGGTTTATGGAAAGAAGAAACTTATAATGTTAATGAGTTAGTAGAAACAGGTGTAAAAAAATATCAGGAGTTTTTAGAACAAGCTTCTCCCTCAATGAGATATTTTCATGCTGTAAAACAAGGAGTAGAACAAACAATTAAATTTTTCCAAAATATAGACTTTAGTGAAAAAACTGACAAAGGAATACCTGTATATAAAATTAGTGAGGTTATACCTGCTCTTAAATCTGCTAATGAGGTTTTAAAATCAATGACTGATTTACAGGAAAGAGTAGAGCAAGAAGTTTATGAATCTTCTAAAACAAAATCAGGAAAAGAAATAAATCATTTTGAAAGATAAAAATTATAAAAAAATGAAAGTTAACAGATTATTAGAAGCTTTTGATAGTGAAATAATGAAGCCTATTAAAAAAGATGTTATGGTAGGTGGACCTAGTGAATTTATATCTTTATTGTTTAAAGCTAAAGAAGATGCCCACATTACTCATATTGAACAAAGAAGCAGAGGGGCAGCTGTACATAATGCATTAGGTATTTTTTATGAGGGTTTGGAAGATGTAATAGATACTTTTGCTGAAACAATTATGGGAAGATATGGACAACTTACTTTATCTTTTAATGCTAGTAATATTTCAGATCCTTTAATGTATATGGAAGAATTATATAGTAAGGTTGAAAAAGGAAGAATGATGTTTACTGAAGGTTATATTTTAAATCAAATAGATAGTATTCATGAATTAATTGCTCACACTATTTATAGGTTAAAATATGTTACATCACAACCTTCTGAAAAAGCATCTCCTATCTAAGAAAAGAGCTAAAGAGTTTAAAACAAAAACGACACCAAATGAGCAAAGTAAACTCAATAAGGAACAAAGATGGTCATTGGGTAAACACAGAAGTATTTAGAGAAGAAGCAAGACACTTTGAAAAATATGGATACTATTGTCCTGACCCCTGGGGTTCTCCTTCTTGGGTTAACTATTGGGAGCAACAGTTAAATAGATGTACTAATGGGTATGAAGTAGGAGGGGCAAGAATAACAGGTGACCATTATTTTTATTTAAATTTTTGCCCAATGCTAAGGGTAGAAAAAAATGCAAATGGTAGAAAAGCTAAAAAGGTTGTAAACTTTCCTGACTTTTGGGATGGAGATTATAACTTTCAATGGGCAACTGAAATTGCATATAATGGAATAACAAGAGAAGAATTAGATGGTTTAAATTTATCAATATCTATTTCAGATGATTATTTAGATGGTGGTAGACATATTATAGTGGGTAAAAGTAGAAGAAAAGGTTACTCATATAAGAATGCTGCAAAGGTTGCTAATAAATATAATAATACAAGAAACTCACTTTCTATTATTGGTGCTTTTGAAAAGAAATATTTATATCCTGAAGGAACAATGGGTATGGTATCAGACTATTTAAATTTTCTTAATGAGCATACAGGATGGAGAAAGAATAGAGATTATATTGATAAACAAGAACATAGAAAGGCATCATTTAAAGAAGTAATTAATGGTGTGGCTATTGAAAAAGGTTATCAATCACAAGTGTTAGCTTTAACATTTAAAGATAATCCAGATGCTGCTCGTGGTAAAGATGCTGTATATGTATTGTTAGAGGAAGCAGGTAAGTTTCCTAATTTGAAAGATGCTTATATGGCTATTGAGCCTACATTGAAAGCAGGTAAATATATAACAGGACAGATTATTATTTTTGGTACTGGGGGTGATATGGAAAGTGGAACAGTAGATTTTGCTGAAATGTTTTATGACCCAACTACTTATAATTTAATGCCTTTTAATAATATATGGGATGATAATGCAGAAACTACACATTGTGGTTTTTTTCACCCTATATTTTGGAACATGGATGGTTTTTATGATAGTCAAGGAAATTCTAAAATAGAAGAAGCTATAAATTATGAATTAAAAGAAAGAGAAAATATATTGACTAATTCTTCTAATGGTTTAGGAGTTATTCAAAGAAGAGTACAAGAGTATCCATTAAAACCTAGTGAAGCATTTTTAACTGTATCTACTAATGACTTTCCTGTTACTGAATTAAGAAATAGATTAAACATTATAGAAAGAGAAAGATTACATGAGAAAAAAGGACAAGCAGTACACTTGTTTAAAGAAGAAGGAAAAGTAAGAGTCACCCCAGATTTAAAAAATGAATTAGTTCCTGTTTGGAATTATAAACCAAAAACATTAGACTTAAGTGGATCTCCTGTTATATATGAGTATCCTATTCCAAATCCACCAAAGGGATTATATAAGATAGGATATGACCCTTATCAGCAAGATCAGGGAACATCATTAGCTTCAGTTTATGTGTATAAGGGAAATGCTACTTTTACTTATTCAAGAGATACTTTAGTGGCAGCTTATGTAGGTAGAATGAAAACAGCTGATGATACTCATAGAATAGTTGAAATGTTAGCTGAATTATATAATGCAGAAATAATGCATGAAAATATGATTAGAGATGTTAAATCATATTTTGAAAAGAAAAGAAAATTACATTTGTTAGCTGCTCAACCTGATGCTGTTATCTCTAAAAATATAAAAAATTCTAAGGTTGCCAGGGTATATGGTATACACATGAATGATCAATTAAAAGATGCAGGAGCAAAATATATAAAACAATGGTTATTAAAAGAAAGAGATGTTGATGAATTTGGAAATAAAATATTAAATTTGGACACGTTAAATGATCCTGGCTTAATTGAAGAATTAATTTTATTTAATAAGAAAGGAAACTTTGACCGAGTAATGTCATTTATGATGATAATGTTTCAATTGGAAGAAGAAGGAGAAAAGGTATATTCTGAAGAAGGACAAAAAAATAAAGCAGCTACTAGTTTATTAAACTCATATAAAAATTGGTATAAAAAATGATAGCAAATTCTGATGGTAATTTTAGTGCAGCAATGCCCAAACACAGGGTTACAAGGTCACAAAAAAATGCAGATAATAAACAATGGTATAAACAAAACATAGATTTTTTAGATAAGAGATCATTTTCTCAAGTAGGATTTAATGGATATGGTTTAGATACTTTTGATACTAATGGTGTATCAGAGTATAAGAGAATGAAAGTTAATTATGACTTGTTTAACAATATAGTTAATATTCGTGATTTTGAATATGTTATAAAACCTTTTGGAGCACAGGCAGGAGAGTTACCTGCTAATTTTACTAATAGAGATATTATTTCTCCTAAGATTAAAATGCTTATGGGGATGGAAATGAAAAGACCTTTTTCTTGGAAAATATTGGCTATCAATGAAGAAGCTACTACAAGAAGAGAAACTAAAGAATTTGAATTAATTAGAGAATATGTAATTAATTCTATTGTTTCTCCTATTAGAATAGAGTTAGAACAAAAAGCTTTATCTCAAACTCAAGGTAAAGAATTAACTCCTGAACAACAACAGCAAATACAACAACAGATAGAACAAGAGTTACAAGCAATGACTCCTGAAGAAGTTAAAAGGTATATGGCTAGAGAACATCAAGATCCTGCAGAAGCTTTAGCTCATCAGTTGTTAGAATATTTAGTACAAAAAGAAGATATAGCTACTAAGTTTAATCAAGGGTTTAAACATTTAGCTATTGCTGCTAAAGAAATATTTTGGGTAGGAGTATTAAATGGAGAACCTGCAATATCAGTAGTTAATCCATTGTATTTTGATTATGATAAATCACCAGATTTAGAATTTATTGAAGATGGAGAATGGGCAACCTGTGTTTATAGATTAAGTCCATCAAAGGTAATAGGTTATTTTGGTGACCAATTAAGTAATGATGAAATTGATAAAGTGTATAATTATTATACACAGATGATGAACCATGTTGTTGATGCTAACTTTACTTTTAATGTAAATAAAGAAGATGAAGGTTGGACTGTAAGGGTAGTACATTGTGTTTGGAAAGCTCTTCGTAAAATAGGATTTTTATCTTATGTTGATGAAAATGGAGAAGTACAAGAAAGATTAGTAGATGAAGGGTATACATTAAATAGAGAACAAGGAGATATATCTTGTAAATGGGAATGGATTCCTGAAGTATATCAAGGATATAAAATAGGAACTGATATTTATGTAAACATGGGTCCTGTTCCTGGACAGTTTAAAGACTTAAGTAATTTATATGAATGTAAGTTACCTTATATTGGTGCAGTAATGGATAGTACAAATTCATTACCTACATCTTTTGTAGATAGAGTAAAAGCATATCAGTATTATTATGATATTATTATGTATAGGGTAGAATTATTAATGGCATCAGATAAGGGTAAACTTTTAATGATGAACATTGGTATGATTCCTGAATCTGCAGGTATTGATACAGAAAAATGGTTGTACTTTTTAGAAACTTCTAAAATTGGATTTATGAATCCTAATGAAGAAGGTAATAAAGGAGATTATTCTATACCTAATGCAGTTAAAGAAATAGATATGTCATTGGCTTCTGATATAAACAGATATATTCAATTAGCAGAATATATTGAAAGAAGAGCAGGAGTATCTATTGGTATTCCACCTGAAGCTGAAGGACAAATAGGACCTAATGCTGCTGTTACTAATACTAAACAAGCATTAGTACAATCATCACATGTATTAGAACCTATTTTTGATTTACATAATCATGTAAAGAAAAATGTTTTACAAAAATTAGTAGATACTGCAAAGTATGCTTATTCTGAAAATCCTAATTTAAAATTGTATTATATATTAGATGATTTTTCTAGAAGACTTTTAGATATAGATGTTGACTTATTAGAAAATTCAACTTATGGTATATTTATTTCTAACTCTTCTAAAGCACATGAAGCTAAAGAACTTGTAGCACAATTAGCACATGCTGCTATGCAATCTCAAAGAATTGATTTATCTGATGTTATTAAAGTGGTTAGAGCAGAAGGAGTTCAAGAAGCTGAAGAATTACTTGAAGCATCTGAATCTAAGAAAAGAGAAGAAATGCAAAGAGAGCAAATGTCTCAGTTAGAAAAACAACAACAAATGCAACAAGAGATGATTGCTCACCAAAAAGAAATGAAGTTGTTTGATAGGGAAACTGATATGATGAAAGAAAAAGCAAGAACAGAAAGAGAAATACAAAAACAAACAATTATGTCTTTAGGGTTTAGTGAAGATAAAGATATAGACAGAGATGGTAAACCTGATATTTTAGAAATTGCCCAACATGGATTAGATGCAGAAATACAACAAAGAAAACAAGATTTGGATGAAAAGAAATTTGATCATCAAAAGAAGTTGGATTTAGAAAAAATCAAGTTACAAAAAGAAAAAGAAAAGGATAAAAATAAAAAAGGTAATTAGTAATTTTCAAAAAAGTTTTAAGGATAAAACTTAAAAATATTTAATTTTCAAACTTAAATTTGTGTTTATGAGTACAAAAGAAGAAGTAAGCTTGGCAGATTTTAATTGGGATAATGGGGATGAGTTTTTTGAAGTAAAAACAGCAGAACCAATTATTGAAGAAAAATCAAAAGTAAAAGAAGCAGATGAAAATGGTCCTGAAAAATTAGATTCTGCTAAAGATGAATCAAATGAAGAAGTAGATGATTTCTTTGATGAAGAAGAAATTAAAGCTAAAGAACTTGATTCTAAATGGTCAGACATCTACAAGGAATTAAAAACTAAAGGTGTTCTTAGTATTGATGTTGATGATTCTGAAGAAATAGACTATAACAAGTTTGTTGAAATTCAAGAAGAAGAAATTGAAACAAGACTTGATGAAGCTATTCAAGATTTTATGAATGAGTTAGATGATGATGCTAAAGCATTCTTAAAGTTTAAAAGAGAAGGAGGAAGCACATCTGAGTTTTTTCAAATGTATCAGGAATTATCAGAAGTACCTGAACCCATTACAGGTGACATTAAATCTCAGGAAAGGTTTTTAGAATATTATTATAAAAACTATGAAGATTTAGATGATGATGATATTGAAGATAAAATAGAATGGCTAAAGGAATCTGGTAAGTTAAGTAAATATGCTGCCAAGTTTCATGAGCAAATTAAAGAAGGATATGAAGAACAAAAAGAAAAATTAGTAGAAGTACAAAAGCAGAATGCTTTAAGACAAGAAGAACAAAAAAAAGTTTTAATAAAAGATTTGAAGAATTTAATTGACTCTAATTCTTCAATTAAAGATTGGACTTTAACACAGAAGGATAAAAAAGAGTTACATGGTTATATGACAAAACCTGCAATAAAATTGCAAAACAGTCAATACCTAACTCAATTTCAGAATGACCTTCAAGAAGTATTTAAGAATAAAGAGAAAATGATTTTGTTAGCAAAACTTATTTCTTCTGACTTTGACATTACAGATGTAAAAGAAAAAGCAAAGACAGAAGTTATTAAAGATGCTAGGAATAAAATCAACAACCAAAAGTCTAATATAATTAATAGCACAAAAGGAAGTCGCAATAAAGGTTTAGCTGATTACTTTTAATTTAGTAAAAAAAATTTTAAAAAATGGCACAATTAAATAACAAGTTAATTACCAAACAAATGCCTTGGCATGCAAACATGACAGACCTAAATCACTTAGGTGCTGCTCTTATTGCTAAGCCACATGTATTTGAATCAGTTATGACAAAGTTGTTTTCCGCAACTCGTTATTCTGATAACCCTATGACTTACATTCTTTCATCTACTGCTAAGGAAGAAGAAATTTCTTCTAACGAGTGGGAATGGGGATTAAGAACAGGTTCTACTAGACCTTTAGTTGTAATTGAAAATGTTGAACCATCTTCAAACACAACTCCTGGTAAGTTAAAACAAAACTTTAAAATTAAACTTGATGAAAATTGGTTTGTTCCTGGTGATGTTATTCACCCTGGTACTACTAACAAAAAATATCAAGTTCGTATCCAAGAAGAGCCTTACAGACATGGTAAAGGTTGGATTTACACAGTAAGATTAATGTCAGATAATGGTGCTGATTTCTTACCTGTAAGTTACCTACAACCAGGTACTCAATGGGCAAAATTGTTTTCTCAATATGAAGAAGCAGGAGAGCAATCAGGTTCAACTCAATACTCTCTTCCTATTACATTGAAAAACAGACTTTCTCGTTTTAGAAAGAAATACCAAATTACAGGTGATGCACACAATCAGGTTTTAGCTGTTAAAGTTCCAGATCCACAAGGTAAAATGCATGACACTTGGATTAAGTATGCTGAAGTAGAATACTGGCAACAATGGTACAAAGAATTGGAAAGAGGTTACTGGTACTCTAGAAGTACAGACTCAGTTCTTGGTGCTAATGGTAGACCTATCTACTCTGGTCCTGGTATTCAAGAGCAATTGGAAGATTCTCACGTTCATTATTATACACACCTAACTGCTACTCTTATTGAAGAGTATTTGATGGACATTTTCTACTCTCGTGTTAAACCTGGTGGACAAAGAAAAATCAAAGCATTTACAGGTGAATATGGTATGATTATTTTCCATCGTGCAATCCAAGATTGGATGGAGAAAAAAGGATTTATCCAAGTTGTTGACCAATTGTTTATTGACAAAACTACATCTCCTTATAATGATAATTCATTAGTAGCAGGTTATCAGTTTGTTAAGTATAGAATGGCTAACGGTGCTGAACTTGAGTTGATTCACAATCCTCTTTATGATGATAGAGAGATTAACTTTGAAATTGACCCTGTTACAGGTTATCCTACTGAATCAATGAGATTTACTTTCCTTGATTTCTCTGGTGAAAAAGGAGAATCTAATATCAAGCGTATTAAGAAAAAAGGTGGTATGTCATTGATTTATACTGCAGGTCTTGTTACACCTTATGGTCCTGTTAACAACAAACTTGCTTCTCACTCTGGTGACTACTATGAAATGCATGTTAAAGACCAATGTGGTATTCACATGGAAGATGTATCTCGTTGTGGTGAATTAATACTATCTCGTGGATAATATAAAATAAAAAAGTGAGGGATTTATTCCCTCACTTTTTAAAAACCTCAAAATCAAAAATTTAAGAATTATGTCAGAAAGAAATCCAAACTTAGTTGAATTAAGACCTATTGAAAATGTAAGATGGCATGGTAAATCAGGTAAAGATAATTTTGCTCAAGACAAGTCTTCTCAAATATTGTATAATCCATCAACAGGTAAATATGCTACAGGATTAACAGAGGAAGAAGCAAAAAAATATGGAGAGTTAATGGGAGTAGATTTAGGTGATACTTTTAACCCAAATAAACCACATGAGTTTTGGAGTACAAAAGTAGCTCATTTAAAATTTCCAAACAGAACTTTAATTTTAGATATGGCTAAGCCATTAGATTTTATTAAAGTTAAAAATTACAAAGCATCTTTATATGTTGCTAATTCTGAAAAAGAATATCAAGAAGGTTTGTGGCCTTTAGCAACTCATATTCTTTATGATGAAAGTGAGCATATTGAAATAGAAGCACACAAAATCAATAAAAAGAAAGAAGCATATAAGATTGCAGATAAGTTAACTAAAGAGCAAAAAGTATCACTCATTCAGATTCTTTTAGATATTTCAGTAAGAAAACAATCTAATGAATTTATTGAGGTTAAAATAGGAGAGATTATAGAAGGAGATTTAATTAATGATTTCCTTAGATATTCTAAATTAGACAAACAGTTTGTATATGTTAAAGGTATGGTGGTAGAAGCATTATATAAAAACATATTAAACAAAGAAGGTTCAGGAATTTATTACATGGGTGATATTCTTGGACACAGTATAGATGATGTGGTAGAATATTTCTTATCACCACAGAATCAAGAAATTAAAGCAAGAATTTTAGAAAAATTAAATTAAAAACTATAGATAGCAGGCATGGATATCAGAGCAATGCATTATGATTTAAAAGTCAAACTTAATAAATTAGACTCACAACAATACAGAAACCTTAGAGTTCCTGAAATTGATTGGGCATTAAATGAAGCTCAAGAAGTCTTTATTAAGATGATTGCTGAACCAAGGTCTAAAAATGGATATGGTTTTGAGGTAAACCAGAGGAGTATAGATGACATTAGAACAATTGTTGTTAATGAGCTTACTCCTCTTCCTGCTATTATATTTAACTCTAGTTCTTACAAAGTAACTTTGCCACAAGATTATTTATTTTTTGTATCAGGGTATGCTTGTATTAGCAGAGGTAGTTGTCAAAATGTACAAGCAAGATTGTTTGTCAGACAACATGATGATACACACGAAGAAAGTCCTTTTGATAGTAGTGACTTTGATTGGTTAGAAGTAAATGTTAGATTTTTTGAAGATGGACTTCGTGTTTTTAGTGATGAAACCTTTATTGTAAACTCTATATGTGAATTTAATTATATTAGGAAACCTGCTTATATGCAAAATGCTCAAGATTATGTAGGGGGAACTTATAAACTACCTAATGGTGTTATACTAACAGGTAGTCAAAATTGTGAGTTACCTGATCATACTCATAGAGAAATTGTAGATTTAGCAGCATTGATTATTACAGGTCAATTGCAAATTCCTGATTATCAAATTAAACAATCTAAAATTAGTCTTCTAAACAATTAAAATTTTTAAAAAATGAGTGCTAATAATCCAGTATTTCAAGTGCTTGTACCATTAGATGATCAAGCAGTATTAGGAGCAGGTTTAACTGTTACTTCTCTTGCTGTTGGTCAGATTGGTGTATTCTCTTATACCACAGGACTATCTCAAAGTGCAGCTACTATTGTTAATGAAAGATCAATCTTTCTTGCAGTAGGTGTAGATGAAGATGGTGATGGTGTTGTAGATACAGTTGCTACATCAGCAGGTACAAATATCCCAAGAGCATATCTTGATGCTTATTCTTTTAGATGTTATAACCCTGAAAGATCTCACACAGTAGACATTACTGATTTCAGTAACATTAACTGTGAAACTACTTATTCAGTTAAAGTAGAATTTAGAGGTAATACTCAAGCTTATGAGATGTTTGGTTTTAACCAATTCTCAAAAACATTTTCTGTTACTACTAGTTGTTGTGGTTCAGGTTGTGCATGTCCTGATGGAGATTGCAATGAACTTGCTGAACTTCTTGTAAATGCAGTTAATGCTGACAAAGATGGTATTGTGTTAGCTCAATACATTGACTACACTACAACTCCTGGTACTCCTATTGTAGTTGCTGCTTCTGGTGTTGCTGCATGGATTGCTGCTAATCCTGGTCTTTGTCTTGGTGTAAGACTTGTAACTATTCCTTCTAAAGTGTATGCTTATTGTAATGTTCCTCTTAGATATTACAAGAATGTACAATTTAAAATGCTTGTTTCTCTTCTTGAGCCATTAAACTGTGATGCAGTTGTAGCTACTTTTGCTGAGCCTTCTTTTGGTGAAGGTCAAGGTAAAGATATTGGATGGTTAGAGTATGAAGCAGGTGGATACAATGGAAAACCTGGTCCTTACAGAGTAGGTGAAATGTTGGGAACAGCATTTACTAACTTCCAAAGATTCTCTACTAATGCAGGTAAATACAACCAATTAAACCTTCATTACTCTCCTGAATCTGTAGGAGGATGGCAAGAATACAAAAACAAAATGAACACTATTGTTGCTGCTCAATGTACTACTGGTGGTAGTGCTAACAGAACATTTAATGGTTTGTTACCTATTCTTGATGCTTTCTTTGCAGTAGAAGGTTATGAAGCTATGGACCCTGTTTTAGCTAATTGTGATTGTGAAGATGTAGTTTACACTTCTGATTACGATGACCCAACTGAAGATGGTTTAGGATAATACCTATTAATATAAAAAGGGAGAGGTTTCTCTCCCTTTTTTTTCTTTTAACAAATTAAACTTAAAATAAAATGGGATTACCTTATTTTTTAGAAAAGGAAATTAAAAAACTTATCTATTGTTGTGCTAGTGCTTCTAATTTATTAAGAAGACCTAATGATGAAAGTTTCATTGTAGTAAATAACAAATCTACTGTAGGCCCCCACAATCTACCCAATAATACTACTACAAGTGTTCAAACAGGTCAATATTATAAAACTAATGAAGTTTATGAAACCTTTGGTGGAATTGATTTAGCAACAGATACTAGTCCTGTCATCATTACTACAGGTGCTGCTACTTTAATTGGTGCAGACATTATCTATATTGATGGAGCAACTAATGATCAAATTTATTCTAATGGAACTGATGTTGCTACATTTGATGGTATATTAAGTTTAAGTGGTGGTGACATTATTTTAACTTGGTCTACTACTCACTCAGCAGGTGATGAAGTAACAATATTTGTAAGACACACAATTTCCTAAATAAATGCTTACACTTTCAAAAACTGAAAATTGTAGCTATATAGAAGTAAAGTCAGAAACTCTTTCTGACTTTATTTCTAATAGTAATAACTATACTAATTTTGTTGTTTCAGGAACACTTAATTGTTGTACATCAGAAACAAATACTGTAACTATTACAGAAGATGATATATTAAATACAGAATGGAAATTACAATTTCCAACTGATTCTTCATTAGTAATTACAGGATTATATTTTCAAAACATTTATACAAACCAACAATGGAATATATTTTCAACTCAATATGATTTAGTTGATTATATGTGTTCTACAGGAGACATTACAGATTTATTTGTAATAATACAAAATTGGTTTACTGCAAACTTAGGTGTAACAATAACTCAATCATATACTTATGATGCAGGTACAAACACTTGTACTTATGAAATTTCAAATTTACCTGATGGTATTGCTCCTGTATATTTAAGTTTGGAAAATAGTATAGCTATACCTTCACAAGTATATTTTCAATATTTTCCTGTTAATAGTTTATTATTTACAGGTACTTCTATGTTAGTAAGTCCATCTTTTTTTAGTTTATTAAACTATGTAGATGGAGTGTATTCATTTACTCTAACATATACTACTGAAACAGGAGATATTATAACTGAAACAAATTGTTTTTTCCTTGATTGTGTTACAGCTTGTAATGTATCAACAAAATTACAATCTTTAATGACACAAGATAAAACTGCTACTAATTTCTTTTTATTACATTATACTCTAACAGAAGGTTCTAATTGTGGTTGTAACTGTGCAGAGTTATGTGAAATATTCACGAAATTGTGCAATGAATTAAATTCTTCTGACACTTGTAATTGTGGTTGCTAATGAATTGGAATTGTAATATAGTTAAAGATATGTATGACAGAGTAATCCGTAGAAGATATGGATTACTCTGTACTGATGATACTTCTAATGAAGCATTTATAACTTCTTATCTAAATAGATTAGGTTGCCAAGTAATTAATACATCTTGTTATGGTGATAATAAACCATGTGAAACTACAACATATTCAAGTTGTGGAATGAGTGTAAATCTTAGTTATACAGTAACTGATAATTATTATACGTTTACTGCTCAAGCAACAGGTGTTGTTAACCCTACAACTTATTCTTGGAATTATAATATTTCAGATTGGATTCTTGTTTCTCAAACAAATAATCAATTAGTTTTATTTCCTGCTGTAACTACAGGTCAAAGTGTAACTACACTTGTAACTGTAATAGGTACAGATTCAAGAGGTTGTAAAGGAATAGATGGAGAAGAAATAACTTATACATATTGTAATGCAACTATATTACCCAACATTAGTTTTGAATGTGAAGAATCAAGTCCTGGTGTATATACAGGTTCAGCAACATTAACTGTTAGTCCTTCAGGAGGAACAGCTCCTTATACAGTTACAGGTTCTATAAATGGAAATCCTCCTGTTAGTTTAACAACAGGTATGGTATTAACTACAGGAGATACTATAACTAATATAATAGTAACAGATGATAATGGATGTGTTTCTAATTCTTCTAGTTTAAATGTATTATGTCCTCCTGCTCCTCAAGCTTGTCCATGTATTGAAAATGAATGTGTTTCTACAGAAACATTTGAGTTTACAACAACAATAGTTAATTATACTGTTATTCCAGGTCTTTTTGTTTTTTATTTCTTTTTAGATTCTCCATCAGGATATACAGGTTCTTTAAGAGGTTCTTATAGAATTAATAATTTATCATTACAACCTTATTATTTCAATAGACCAATAAATGTAGATAAGTATTATTCTACTTGTGATGATTCTCCAAGAATAGTAGTAAATGATTTTGTTGAATATGGATTTAGTGAATTAACTCCTGGTCCTATTCAATCACAACCTTTTATATCTTCTTTAGCAGGTGCTACTGATTCTCCTTGGAATGTAACTATACTACAAAACAATATTTTAAATTTTCAAGCAGGTGGACCTATATCTATTGATATTAATTTATATATAACTAATGATGCATCAGGAGTAAAATGTATTTACTCAGGAACAATTGAAATGTTAGTTCCTAATGAGTTATCTACAGAATATGCTACTGATGTTTATTACAATACTGATACTGTAACTTTAACTCAATTATAATGGCAACATTTAAAGTAAATATATTTGGAACAGTTAATCCTGGAAATGTATCAGATACACCTGATGAATTTACTCTTCATGTTTTACAAGTAGAGTGTGATGACCCTGCTGTAAATAATAGTAATTTTCACATGTTTGTTGAGTTTTATGCTTTTCCTTGGGAAATAAATGCTGCTGACCTTTCTAATTCTAATACATTAACTATACCTCAAGCACATACACCTACACCTGTAACAAACAGAATAACTAATCAAAAACCACAAGTAATTTATATAAATAAGTTACAACCTGATGTTGATGTTTTATTATATAATATGGGAACTGAACCTTCTTTACCTCCATATCCTGGAACTGATGGATCAGATTTTAGATTATATTCAGGTATATATAAAGCTGATATAGGAAATCCTTTAAATACAAATATAGATACTACAACAGATTCTACTTATTATTTATTACCAGTAACTATAAATATTATTGCTAATGGTTGTAGATATCAATCAGATGAAAATGCTGTAATTAGAATTAATTATGATTACTATGCAAATAGAATAATAGGTGGAAGATTAACAGATGGAGTACCATTAGGATTTTTTGATAAAATAACTATATCAAATAATATAACTCAATCTAATATTTCATTTACAAATTGTACATTAACAACTGCTGAAATAGTATTAGGTGCAGTTAATGGAACACCTCCCTATACTTATTTTAATTCAAATACTTTTGCACCAATAACTCCTGGTCAAACTTTTCCATTAAATAGTTCTATAGATATAACTATTGTAGATTCTACAGGATGTGAGTTTTATGATACAGTTATAGCAAATTGTAATGCAGATTGTGATACTTATATTTTTTCACCTTATGTACAAGTATATAATACTTATGGAAATATTGTTGCTTATACTTTAGGTTTTGATGGATTAATATATGATCAGGATGGAAATAATGTTCCAATTAGTTTTTTTAGTACAGCAACAATTACTATAAATTCTATAACTAATGGAAATGTTGTAGTTAGTAATGTTAGTCCTGTACCTGTTACTTTACCAATAGATAATACTAGTTTATTTAGTGGTAGATTATTTGTACAATATACAGATCCATTAGATAAAGTAAGTACAGTTAATTTTACTGTTAATTTAGAAACAAGTACAGGTTGTGTTTATACTAAAACTTATTCAATAACTTTTGATGGTAACCAACCATATATATTTTTTAATACAGGTATTTTAAATTTACAATGAGATGAGTGAGGATTTGCAAATGCATCAGTTTATGATTTGGGTTTTGACTT
>Ga0181352_1000535_pt1 | contig 16120 bp, 26 predicted proteins | sample Fa13VDMLBSN_FD_130103 | JGI IMG/M metagenome (GOLD analysis project Ga0181352, IMG submission 130103) | Freshwater viral communities from Lake Michigan, USA - Fa13.VD.MLB.S.N | ecosystem: Environmental > Aquatic > Freshwater > Lake | place: USA: Michigan | collected 2013-09-23 | reverse complement strand
AAGCGTTCCAGTATCAATAGGTTGCTGCGTAGAGCATAAAGGCTGTCCATTTGAAACTTGAGACTGTTGATTAAATGCATTGTTAAATTGATACATTGAATTGATATTGCGAAGAGTCGATAATGAGTTTCGTAATTGAAGCGCAATCTGCGGAAATTCACTTTCGTACAAGTTATCTTCAATCATGCCCCTGGATAGGCTCACCCCAATTCCATAAAATTGATGAAAATAAGTGGTGGTGTATGCTTGTTGGACGCTTCCCATCGCAACAGGTGCACCGTCTTGCTTTATTTTTCCAAGACCAAGACCCTGCATTTCCACGTCATACTCGACGGCCATGCTAGAGTGATGGATTTTATAAATTCTTTTAAAAAGGTCTGGATATGTATTCCAATCTCCAAAAACCGCCGCTAACCCGGGCCTCAGCTCGGATGGTATATTACTGCGAGTAACTAATGCCATTATATATTCTCCTCTATACTAGAGTTTTCATTACTCGGAAGTAATGATTGTTTATTAATACTTGAACGTTGTTATATTGTTGGCCCGCCACATTTCGTGGGTCCGTACTCAAAGAGTCGATATAACAATTAAACAAAAATGCGTATGTAGAAGGGGTGCCTGCTACAATCACTGGAACGTTATCAACTACGCCCGTTGTGCGTGTTGCACTATCAATATTAATGCTGACATAAGACTGACCAGTGTTTGTGTCACCAGCCACAATACCGCTTCCAGAAGAAGTTTCTTGATATGTTACATAAGCGTATTTTCCGCAGCTTGCTTGAGTAGCGCCCACATTTCCTGTTACCTGAGCGTTATAAAGTACAGTAGGATCAATAATGACGTCTGCAATTGCTGGTATATTGCCAAGGGTTAGTGTATTAGCTGGCCAAAATGGACGGCCTGGGCTTGCTGGATCTATCGGGCTTACCGCTGTGGGCACTTGATATTGACAACCGTTAAAAACCCCAATTGTTGGAGAATCCGCATAATTAGGAATTGTTTGTCCAGCAATAGGTGGAGTTGCTAAATCAAATAAATTCCTAAGATATCCATTGCTATCAATGTAGACGAGATCGCCTTTGAAGATATTTTGTGTATATCCGGATTCAATTAAATATGTTGCTTGTTGACTGTTCCATGAGGAGTTGCTTTGCGTTTCAATCGCCTGTAATCCGCACGGTTTATTTTGTCCATAAGACATAATATTCCCTCAAAAAATAATAAGTTAAATTGTGTGTTTAAAGGATTGAACGCCAAGCTAGCGCTGCAACTTGCATACCTTGGTGCAAGTTGGAGGACATGTTAAAAAAGATACAAGGCAAAGCCAGGATATTTAAATACTCATGTCCAAAGTATTTAAATATTTAATAAATAATACTTAACTTATATTATAAGTATACATATTTTTAATTGTCAATATTAATTGCGTCCATGGCGCCAGAATTGTCCTAATGGCCCACGATAAGATTGATCTTCAAGAACCATATGTTTTTGCATTTCTTCATGGCGCTTGTTGATTTTTAAAAATTCTTCGTTTTCCGCATCATCAAGATATTTAGGGCGTTTCATTAAGATTTGGCCGCCTTTTCGGATGTATTCATTGTTAAAATCATCACGTTTTCCAAACAAATCATTAACATAACGTTGAGATAATTCTGGATGTTCAGACTTTTTGACCGGTTCATATCCACGCTCGCAAGCGCTATCTACTGATTCTTGCCAAGGTTGGTTCGCTGACATATAAGGCACAAATGCATATACATGGTCAGGATCTGATTCACGCACAGACTTAGGCACATTAAATCGGCTTCCTTGGAAAAAACTAATAGCCTCTCGTTTTTCTAAATCTCTTTGGCTGCCCTTTTTAGGAAGAGGACGAGTTGGCCTTTTAAAGGTTATAGAATTAAAAACAGCTTGGTCGACTGATGTGTTTTCTGTATTTTCACTCATGATTTAGAAACTCACTTTGTATGTTGGATGGGGTTTTTGACGGGCATAGAAAGCTTTTTTTTCTGCATATGCTTTTATTGCTTCTTCGCTGGACAACATGCCGTGACCGCTTGGGTGAGGAATTTGTAAATTGCGAGCAATTTTATATTCCCGCGGTGTTAAGGTCATAACAGGCTTCGTGTTTGACGATTTAACGGCGTACTGGTCAGCCATTGAAGCGCCAGCTCTATTAACACCGCCTACTCCAGGAGCAGGACGTGATGGTGATTGCATACGAGATTCCTCTATTTGATCGGGTGATGACTGATTTAGTCCATATTGGGCATTCATGTATTTTTCTAATGACTCGTAATAAGCATCTGTCCCAATCAAATGGGATTGGTTGTTAAATTTAAGGCGCTTATTAAGGTCTCGAGCAGCTTCGTTGATTTCTCCCCATAGCTCTTGATCAAACGCAGAAGAACTTTGGTCAGCCCAAGGGTTACGCTCTAGAAAATTAAGGGTTGCTTCAGGAAGATCTTCAATTTGAGGGGCTGAAATATCTTGAGCATAAGGTGACTGTTGATATTCCTGATCTTCAAAATCATTATCTTTAAATTCGTCAAAGTGCTGTTGCTCTTGTTGGTATTGATTTTTATACAAACCAAAAGTTGCTTGCTCGCTTTTTATACGTGCCAGTTCTTGTTGAAGATGGATTTCTTTATCGATATCACCATCTTCTTTGGCAGCTTTTAATTGATGAACAATTCCTTGTTCTTGAGCGCTTAAACTTGAATTGTATAGTTTTTCATTGATTGAATTTTTTGAACGTAATTCTTTTTCGCGCAATGCAAGGGCTTTTTCTTTTTCAGCCAATTGAGCTTGAAGCGCTTTGTTAGAATTTGTTAAATGACTAATTCTTTCTTTGAAGGGGTTCTTATTTTTTTGGCGCTGCTTATCTAAATTCTGTTTGAAAGTTAACCCTTCTTCAGTTCTATTGCCCAAAGCAGCTACTTTTGCATTTTCAGGATCAAGACGGGGATCATTTTCAACAGCTACCTCTGTATCAGCACTTCCATCGTTATCAATCTCTACAACAATGTCTTGTCCTGATTCTGTTTCTTCATGATTATTTAGGGTGAAAAGATTTTCTGACTCATTCATATTTGCCAGCCTTTCCTTGGGTTAGCAGATAATTCAAGTCATCTGGATGAACAGCACTTAAGATGCGGTCATCATTAATGTGAAAACACTTAAGCTCAGGGTGATACAGGTCTTCGCGTTCATATTTTGAATACCAAACCCATGTTCCAACAGAAACTTTGTAAGGCTCACCTATTTGAGTAAACGCCATTGGACCAACTTTTAAAACCAATCCAATATTAAAAGCTGCCATTTCACGCTCTAATACTGATTCTGGAATCGTTAGACCTGAATGATTAACAATTTGTTTGGGCGCTCTAATTAAAATTCGATACGCTTTAACATCTGGATCTATTCCAATTTGCTCACGGCAAAAATTTGATTCTTTTTCCATCTACAAATCCCCTCCCCCAGAAACTTTCTTTTTGAAATTTTCATAAAGCGTATCTAGTGAAGACGAGAGATTTTCGATTGCCGTTCTAATACCAACAGCTCTTTCATAAGGAATATCCTTAGACAAAGTGCCGGTTAGAATTGAGTTGTTCCAAGTTGAAAGGGAAGTATTTAAAGTTGATTTTAAATATTCCGCAAAGTCTTTTGAGTCCATAACCACCTAATATTTTTTTATACTTAACAATTTAAGTATAACTTAAATATTATTGATGTCTATACTTTGGTGTACTTTGTTTTTATTTTGATTAATAATATAAGAGAGGTCCAATGTCCCACCACATTGGACTTTTTTACATGTAAAGATCTTTGTCTTTCCATTTAGAGGATGTGATTCCACTTTTTGGTGTAACACCATGACGAAGTTTTCCTACACCGCCATGAGCCATTCCAGGAACCTTAGATTGACGTCTCTCTTTAGCTCCAGCTACGGATTTTTGTTCTTTACCAGTCAACATACGGCCCACGTTTTGAAAATTATGACGTGTTGCCACATTTCCTTTAACGCGTCTTCCAGATCCTATTTTAAGGCTGCCTATATGACCGCCCACTGACTTGCATTGAGCTTTTCCGCCTTTTTTCATTGCTGGTGCCATACCTGGTTGAGCAAACGTTTGGGCATTAGGGGGCATACGATTGCGACGACCCATACCTTGAGGAGGCATTACAGCTGGATACATCATGCCTGGAGCCGCTCTTCGCCCTGGCATTCCACCATTAGCCATCCGATCTTTACGGGCAGACTCTTTTAAATAACGCCCCGCTGGCTTGATCACTTCTTTATTAATATCATGACCAATTTCTCTAGCCATATTCTTAGCTGTGGCTGCAGCTTTACGCGTTGGGCTAGAAACATGCTCATTAAATCCTCTGCGAGATTTATCAATGACATCTGTCTTTATTTTACGACCGATGTTCTCAAAACCTTCTTTTTCTTTGCGCCCAAAGTCTTTAAATCCTTCACGTGTTTTGCGCGCTGCATGAGAAATATCATGACGCATTGCTTTGCCAAGATTTCTTAATGCTCCCCCAGTAGCAAGTTTTGGAATAGAGCCACCCGCTGCTCTTTTAATGGGCTTTTCATTGGTCATCCGACCATTCCCACATAGCCCTAATTTTGAGGCTACCTCACGGCGATATCCACCGTGTTCTGTTCTATCGATATTCATTTTATTATCCCTATAAGTTTAATTTAAGTAAAGTCGCGACACTTATAGTATACACAAATATTAATACTTAAGGAATATTTAGGTGTTTTTTAATAATGCTATTCTGCACAAAAAAGTCAAAACAACATTTTATTGACATAAATAATGTAACTGCATATAGTTGCACTATGACAAAAAAAGAAAAACTCTTATTAAGAGCAATAAACAATCATGCTGATTTAAGTTTCGAAGATTTCAGAACGCTGCTTAAACAACTGGGTTGGATTTTTGACCATCAAACAGGAAGCCATCAAATCTGGTATTCAAAAAAAGGTGATCGCCTTTCAATTCAAAATAACAAAGGAAAAGCAAAAGCATATCAAGTTAAACAGTTTTTGAAATACAACGCACTGGAGAAAAAACATGAATGATATTTTTAATGGGTTTACTATTAATCTTCTTTACAATGAAAATGATGCAGATTGGATTGCTTATTTTGTGGAGCTCCCACTTGTTTCAGCCTTTGGAATCACTCCGGAAAAAGCCATTCAAGAACTTAAAGTAGCTTGGGAAGGAGTAAAACAAAGCTATATAAACAAAGGAGAGAAAATTCCTACCCCTCCATCAAGAAAAGAATATAGCGGGACATTCAATGTTCGCATTGACAAACACCTTCATAAATCATTAGCCATTGAGGCTTGTAAATCACATATTAGTCTTAATGCTTTAGTTGCTAAAAAGCTTGCTCAGCAAGAAAACCACTCAGTATAAAATTAACAAGGAGCAAAAATGAAAAAAAATCTTAAAGCGCTCACAATCATTCTTAGTTGTTCCATTGCTATCATGGGTATGGAAACTGAAGAAGTATCGGAAAATTCTGATGTTTCGACTCATAATTTACATGTAACTTCTTTGGATCTTTCCCATGATGAATCATTGACTGATATTAGCTTTATTAGACATTTTCCTAATTTGGTAGAATTGAATTTGGAAAACACACCATTGGGTAATAACTATTATCCAATAACGTGTCTCTATTCTTTGCAATCTTTGAAATTGAGTCGCTTAGGATTGACGGCAATTAGTCCTTTAAAAAAATTAACTGATTTAATTGAATTAGATCTTTCTCATGGTGGAATGAGAAGAATTTCTCCTCTGCTTAAATTGCCACATTTAGAGAGACTTAACCTATTTTCATGTGTAAATATTCGAGACATTCATTTGTTAGCAAACATGAAATTACTTACTCACCTTAATATAGCTCTTACAACTTATGATCAGCCAGTTTATCCCCCTTTAGATTTTCTTTCTGCATTGTTGAATCTAAAAAGTTTAAATGTATCTTTTAATCCCATTGAATCTTTGGATCCCATTGGGGATTTAGCAAATTTAGAAATCCTGGATATTTCCTCATGCACAATACCAGGACAAATACACACTTATGAATTTATTTTGCGGCTTGAATATTTAAGAAAAATATACGTTTCATATTCGGAAGAAAAAATTTTAAAAAAATATAATTATACAAAAATTAAATTTATTGCCAGAAATGGATATACTAATTCTTGCTTGGCCTTATCATGAATTTTCAGGCAATTAATTGTCTGAATCTTCTGAACCTGAAGAAAATTCTCCATAATTTCTCCCATTTTTTGGTTGTTTGGTGTCGCCAGCTGCTAAATGTTTAAAATTTTCATTTGTATTATTGCGAGTTAAAGTTACAAGATGTGTTCTCTTTGGTCCTTTAGTGACATTACCATCTCTGTCTGTATCGGTTCTTCTTGCGCGTATGTTTAATCGAGTTTGTAAATTTCTTTCGTTTTTCGCATCACCTAATTGACGTTTTAAATTATTCATCTGCATTGGACTCATAAAAAACACTGTATTATTGGAAACTTCATGATTTCGGCCGCTGGCTTTTTCTTTTGACATTGTTTCTAACAATTCATTTCTGTCGGGTTTTTTGGTTCTTTCAGGGTAGGTATAAAATTGAGAAGGAAGTTCCTGGAAATGTTTTAATTCAGTATCGGTTCTTGTTTTTAATCCCCTCTGATTTTTTTGAGATGTTGTTTTATTAGAGTGCGTTCCAAATCTCTCTCCTCGTTTCTTTAACTTTGCTGATTCCGACTTTTCCGTTTTATCTGCAACCTCTCCGCCTTTTGTGAATTTTTGAATTTTGTGTCCTTTATGACTGGATCCACGCACAAAACTTGTCACTCTATTTCTAAAATCCATTTGATTTTCCTCTTTCTCTTAAATACCAATCTTTTCTAACCGATTAAGTTTATCTTGTTCCAATTTGCTATGATCGCGTGTGATTTCATTGGTTAATCGTTGGCTTTTTTCCATAAGATCAGCGGCTAATTTTGTTTGATCAAGATCTAGTCTGCTTTGATCAATATTGATTTTGCTCTCGGTTTGAGCACTTTTTATCTGTTCTTCGGATTGAGTTTTTGAAAACTTAATCTGCAGTTCAGCTTCTTTGAATGGCAATTCAGCATCAAACTTATATTTATCAAGCTCTAACTTTTGTTGATCCAACATCAATTGCAGTTTTTTGTTTTCAGATTCAAGTTGCGCTTTCATTTCAGATACACGCACCTCTTCCATAGAAGCTTGCGCTTCTGTCAACGCAGCTTGAGCTTGTACCGTCATTGGATCAGGTGCAGCTTGTTGTTGCTGTTGTTGTTGCATTGCCATTTGAGCAGCAGCTACTGATATCTGATTTTGAACTTCCATTGGAACTTCAGCCGGATTTTCTGGCATTTGCATGCCAGTAACAGCTTGGAAGTTGATAAGCAGTTTTAAAGCTTCGTGTTCACGGATATGCGCTTGTATTGCTGCCATAATCTCAGGATCTTGTTGCGCACTTGGGTTGTTCAGAAGGGTTCCATGACCCATAATATGAGCATCTTGATCTTGCTCAATACCAGCCACTACAGGAATCTTATTTAAAATATTTTGATTTTCTGTAATAAGGTCTAAAGGAACTGGCGGCTCCTCTTCCTCTTCATCTGGCAAGAGTTTAGATATTTCTTCAGGGCTTATTCCAAGATTTTTATAAAAAAGCTCATTGGCATATTTTAAGTTATGAATATCGGGATCTTGACGAGCATTGTTGAGAATAACTTCTGCCCGCATAAAGCGATACATAGAATTTTGAAGAGACGGATCATTTGACGGAACAATTTGTAAATGCTCCTCAAAATCAGAACGCATAATAACATGTTTGCCACCTGGAACTAAAAAGGGATAAGGTTGACCTTCTGGTAACCATTCTGCAAATCGATCTTTAAACAGACCTAACATCAACTCAAAAGATTTGTGATACCCTTGGATAACAAAGTTGGGCACTCGTTGGTAATTCTCAAGCATAGCCAATACAGAAGCAGCAGGCGCTCGAGGAGCCATTTCAGAAATAGCATCATTAATAATCGCTGAAGGTTTGCGAATATTATCTTCGATTTGGTTTTTTAAATCATTTAAAGCGCCACTAGGTTCTTTATAAGGCAGAGGCATAATAGCTTGATCTAGAGAAATACCCCCGGTTTGCAATTTAACAAACTGACCTGGAGCTGGTCTAATATCATTCTCTTCTAACGTCAAACCAGCCGCATACACACCGCCTGGAAAGTTTGAGTACATACCAGCCATAATTAGCTGACGCATGATTGTAGACGCTGTTTGAGCGGATTGAGAGGCATATTGGTTTAGTCCATATCCCTCACCGTCCAAAGCTGGAAGCAACGACCAATTAATAAAGTATTCACGGTTCTTCTTTAAATAATCTTCTTTTTTCCAGTTTCTTTGAATGCGCAATATTTTTGCTGTTTGAGCATCAAGCGTTATAATATACGGAAGAGGAATCTCTATATCTTTTGCAGCTGGGTCTTCTTTAATTCGATACTCAACATGACATTCATAGATTTCATAATAATCAACATCACTACCCGCTCCTCCAGAGCGCTCATACCCCATAATATCATCTAATTCCTCTTGAATAACATTGTCGGTGCCATCCAAAGAAGTGGGCATAACTTCAACGTCACGATATTCACCAAGAAGCTTTCTAAGCTCAAACTCTCTTTTGTCCATTCGATGGACTTGTGTTTTGCGCGCTGCACATAGATGTGAAGAAAGATCTCTGTTCACAATGAAATCTTCTGGCTTGATCATCATATGGGTAGGACGACCTAACACAGGATCAATGAATACTTTACTGTAAATAGAGTCAAATATAGACCAAGCAACAGTTCTCTTAAGTTCTTTTTCAAATCCTTTATCAATTTGATATAAGAAGAGATTAAAAAAGGCCGTAACTCTATAAGAAAGATTTTTTAGCTTTTCATCCTCTTCTCCTAAAATGACAGCATCAACCGCTCCCTTTGAAGGAAAGATGGCGCCCATGATGGTGGCTATATAATGAAGCCATGTCTCAAACAACGCCGTAGAGTTTGCCTCTGGTGCTCCATCTGCATTTTCTGAGCTAGACGTTCCAGACTTAAAGCCCAAGAGATTAATAAGATTGGCTATATTTTGAAAATATGGCGCTTGGCTTTCTTTATCGCCTTCAATAGCTTGTTTGAGAAAGTTTCCGATTTGCGATAAAACGGATTCATCAAGAATCTCTGCTAAGTTTTGATCATGATCATCTACATCTAAAGTGCGTTGAACAGGGTAAGAATCACCCTCAATAGCGATTGAGCCATCAGGAAATTTTTTAATACCATTATCTTCAAGGCCTTCTTCAGGTATTTCATCCGCGCTAAATCCCTTGGCCTGATAATTTTCATCATAACCAGAAGACTCTTGTTCTGGATTTTCCTCTTCTAGCTCTTGTTTTCTTTTCATTATTATTTATCCGTTCATAAGCTTCTAGGAATCTGAAAATTATTTGCCCTAATATTTTTGAAGTTATAGGGCTGTACTTCAGGAATATGATCCCCGCGGTTAAATAATTCACCAAGTTCTCGCAAGTAAATAAATGCCTGAGACATACTGTCTATTGTATCATTACTTTTAGAATTTGGAAATAATTCACAATCTTCAATTAAAAGCTTGCCGTATTCTTCAATTATATTTGTGTTTGATTTAGTGGGTAACCACACAAGACCAGACTCAATAACTGAAGAAATACGTCTTGCTCGAGCTTCTTTATCCCCATAACGTCTTGGATAGAAATGATGGATAGGCAAATTCATTCGGCTTAATTCTTGGGCCAAGCTAAACCCATTTACTTGTGATTCTATAAGTATCTTGTCTACTGATTTGGATGCGTCTCCATAAGACAAAGGACTTTCTAAATCAGTATCTAGGTAATTATTAGCTAAACGTAATGCCATTTCACGCAGCTCTGGGTATTCAACTTGGCCCTTGTATACAGACAAAAGCATTACATTGTTGTGACCCTTTAAATCTTTAAACAATCCCCACGTAGTACAAGCACTGTAACAAATACCTTCTTTGTAATTCTGATCGCCTGGTCTTTTGCCAACCAAAGCTGTATCCCAGCTTTGTAATATGTAAGTAAAGGAAGGGTATTTAAAATCTTCCCAGTATTTAAACCATTCAGTCTTTAAGATTCCTCCACCAGCCGGAGAAGGACGCTGTTGCATTTGTCCAGCTTCCCGGTAAGAATCATTGCGGAAGTCTTTTTGAACGATCTCTTTATAACGAGCAGCAGATATTCCTTGAGGCCAAAGCAATTCACCCTCTTTCTTGCGAGGATCTTTCCACACCTTGTCACCACTCATCCGCAAAGGAATAGTGACGCAACGTCTGTTTACCTCAAACTTCATAGGCAAACACAAATGAATCCACCGAGCATCGTCTTTGCTTAGGATATTTCCACTAACATCACGTTCATGAACGCGCTGCTGTATAACGAGCCGTCTGAATTGATCAATAGTGCCTGCGTAACGCGTAGACATCACATAGTCATGCCAATCATTGGTGGACTCTCTAATAAGAGCAGAGCTTGCCTCCATGACATTGTTAGGGTCATCTGATATTTCAAAATGGCCACCAAATCCAGTGTTTGAACCACCAACCGATGAAGCAATACGATAACCGCCCATTGTATTGTCAAATCTAAGTTTATTGTTTACATCCGTCATCAACTGGAAAGAGCTACCCCACAAGGATTGATACCAATCTGATTGAATAAGGCGTCTACATTTAATGCTGTCACGTATAGAGAGAGAGGAAGCATATGCTGAAAATAAAAAGCTCAAGTCTGGACTCCTGGCCCACACCCAAGCAGGAAACCCAACGCAGCACAGATTGGACTTACCTACACGAGGAGGACAGTTAATCACAAGTCTTGTAATATCAAGGTAATAAAGTGCTTCTAAATGCTCGCAGATCGCTTGCGCATGCCATCCTGGTATAAACTCCTGCCCAGGCTCCATAATAGGCCATGCATGCTGTAAGAACACATAGAATGAATTTTCACACATCCATTTTTGCTCAAGCTGTTCATCTGTTAATCTATCGCCTAAGATTGAATCTATTCGTGCATCAAATTGGTTAACGATTTTTAAAAGATCTTTACGCAAGACAAAATAATATTAATAAAGTATAAATAAGTATAGAAATGTATTTAAATAAAAGTAAATAATAAAGGTAAAATTAATGAAAACTACTTTAACGTTTGAGTTTGATGATATAAATTATGATCGTGATGAAAAAAAACAAATAGCCTCCCTTATAAAGGCTAATGATTTGCTTGTGTGCGTTCATTCAATTAAAGATTTTCTTTATCAAAAGATAAGAACCCATGAAAAAACAGATAATTTATCTGAAAAAGAATATATAATATACAAACAAGTATTTGATGAAGTTAATACTATAATAGATGATTTTAAAGTGAGAGATATTTTAGATGAGTGACAAAAACTGTATGGAGTATGTGTTAAATACGCAATTTGATCATAGCGATCCATTGGACCACCCACATGATGTCCTGGTGTTAAGATGTAAGAAAACCGGCAAAGTGAAGTATGAAGATATGAAAAAATTTCCAATTCTCACTGAACGATCTAATTATGTGTTGGATGTAAAGCGAAAAATGGATTTAAAAAGATAGATGATGAATAAAGATGGCATATTATCCCGCATCACTCATGTGTTTCTTCCTCTTCCTCGAAAGGTGATTCACGATAAACCTCTTTAATAACCTCACCCTTAAGTGGATTTATAAATTTTATACCCACTATAAGACCATCTCTAAAAATATCATTAATTTGTTTTTGTATAACGTCCTTATGTTTTTTTGTATCATCCAGAATAGGGAACAACCATTCATTTGGATTACGAATGGCTTGCTTATTAAACCATACATAGGTCATCCATTGACCATCTTCAGTTAGATACAAAACAATATAAGATTTGCTTAACTTATCTTGAAATTCATTTTCGATATAAGATTTTTTAAGCTTATTATCACTCATGCGTTTTCCTCATTTTATCATTTTTAAGTTTTACATATTCAGCCACAACAGCATTTGCCTTCCGCAAGCCAAACTTCTCTTTAACTTTATCAAAATGGAAATTAACTGTGCCAATGCTTTTATTTACTATCAGGGATATTTCTTTACGATTTTTTCCAGCTGCCATTAATTCCATCACCCTCTCTTCCTTCGGGGTCAAGATTATTTCTTTTGATTGGGGAATCTCAAAATTGTCAGGCTTATTATTTTTCCAACATACTGTTTCTTTTCCATCGATAGTATTACAGTAATACACTTTTAAATCTTGTGTATCTAACATCACATTGAAAGCAAGTTTTTGTTGATTAATAGCATGCAAATATGTCAATGCATTCAAAAATTCTCTTGTATCAGTATAAAGACTAATTTCCCCAATCTTTATTTTGTAATGGGGCTTATCAAACATTTTCTTCCCTAATTATCCTTAACTCACGCAATATACCATCAGCCACATCATAATTCACTAACATTATGTCTCTTTTATGGGCAGCTCTACTTTCAGAACAACTCAAACCAATATTAAATATTTTAGTGGCCACAGGATCCAGAAAAGATGAAATGTTAAAATCATAAAATTCAGAAAATCGAGACCAACTCACCTTATTCATTAAATAAATTGTTTCTAAGGTAGAGGGATATAAAGATATATCTGAAAAATAAGATGAGCTCATATTAAGCTTTTTGGTTGTGCAATTCCGTTGCTTTTTCACTAACCTTATTCCAAAAATGCTTTACATCCGCACAATCAATAGGCGCAGCATTTTTATTTGAGGCGTAATGTTCAAGCACACGTTTTACTATAGGATCTTGATCTACCAATGCATCAGCTGCTCTTTTGAATAAAGAATCGTTTTGATTTTCCATACTAACCTTTGTTTTTAAATGATAATCCAGGGGGAAGTGGTTTAATGACATGTTGCATATTCTTTTTCAAACATCGCTTCGGCTATTGCCATTTGTAAAAAAATATCGTCTAGAGAAAGAATATAATCGTGGGGATTTTCACTTTTCATTTTCTTTTCCTTCAGGCAATCCATAAAATTTGTTTCTAAAATCTATAAATTTTTTATCTGGCTGCCTTGAAATATAATCTGAACCAGACATAAAATTATTCTGTTTAATGATTTCTTCAAGAGCATCTAACTCCTGTTTTATGGCTAAATCCATTCTGCATATTTGCGGCGCTATAAAACCACCCTGCTCAATGGTTTTTTCAAGAATATATAACTGCTCGTCAATGGGATGAACATAATCGGAGCGGGGAGCATTTTTAAACTCAGGAGAACCTAAGTTAATATTAGTTCGTGGCTCTACTTTGTGTAATAAGGCATGCAAAAACCTTGCAATTCTATTTTTAATTTTAAAAATAATTTTATGCCTTAATAACATAAAGATTTTATTTTCTGCATTTCATCCTTAGAATCGACCATCAAATCATCTCCAAAGCTTTCATGTACATATCAATTAACTCTTGATGTTGCGAAAACTCACCATTCTTTAGTTTGCGAAGACGGATTATTTCTTTAATTATAGATATATCAAACCCGTCTTGTTTAGCTTGCATCAAAACTGTTTTTGCTTCATCTGCTAAAACCTCTTTGTGCTCATTAATAGACTCTAGTCCGCTGATAATATCGTTAAGCTTTTGTTTATCAATCATTGACTGCTTCATCCCTCTGTAATGTTTGATAAGGCGCGATTGGTTCGCTTATGACGATTGGCAGATATTCTTTCGCCTTGATTACGATCATCAATATCTAAATCTATATTTTTAATAAATCGATAATTATATTCAGCCACCTCAAATAGTTCTGCTAAATCCGACCCATTTAAAAACCCATCACCAGGTTTACAACGAGACGCTTTATCTTTGTCAAAAACAACATCTCCCAAAGACTTGCACGCTAGCTTTAGGGATTCTATGCGTGCTTGAGTCTCTAGTTCGGGGGAAAAACCAACAGATTTCATATATATTTACCATGCTTAAATTAATTATTAATAATTACTTAATAAAAACAGCAGGTCAATAGTATTTGTTAATCGTTGTACTCTGCATTACTCTGCAACAGGGTGTAGTCAGAAGGCGTGGGCGAATCATGATAAATATTGAGCAACTGCCTCATCACTGAAAGAATAGCATCGTCTTTAAGTTTATCGTCCTCATATATTTTTATTAGGACTCTGATCGCCGTCAAAAGCTCTGGTTTTCTTATTTTTATCATTACTTCCCAGCTCCAGATAAACGTTGCTCAATCATATTAACCTTTTCCTCAATAACTGTTATCTGCATAAACTCACGTTTAGCGCTCAAACACCTCAGATAACTATTAGCGGCTTCTGGTGATATTTCTCCTTCTGCCATGTGCCCAATCACCTTATCCATTGATTCTGACAGCTCAGCGGCCGTTGATGTGCGTATTTTACCTATAGCCTCAAGCCCATGCTCTGCAATTCCTGGCATAAGATATTTGAAAAGAATACCTATCGCCTGTATTTCTCCATCGGCACACTTATTCAAAAGCTTACTGACTGTCTGCTCAAACTTTTTTAAATTCTCTGGATTCTCTAAAATGATAGAATCCAATAGCTTTTTGAAAGGATTCCTGACATTCCTTGTTGCTTTGTGTCCCGGCAAGAATTTACCTTTTTCATCCCGTTGAGGAGGTTGTGGAGCATCAGTCGCTCCCTCCAACAAAATGGAATCTTTAAATTGTGACTCAGATGAGGATTTCCAAGTATTGCTACCTTGATCTTTTATTTTTTTCTTTTTGTTTAAACTTCCTTTTGGACGTGACATATTTACCTTTATATTTTTATTTACTTTTTATTTAAAAGTAAATTAATATAAATATCAATACATTAGGTTTATTTATTAAATGGCGATATTTTCAAAAACACCCATAATTGAGCAGCTTCCTACCCATGAAGAGTTAGTTGAGCAAATTGTTGAGTACATAAAAAAAGACAACCCAAAATGGAAATGTTTAACTTTTCCCAAGCACAATCACTTACATGATTTACTATTGATTCGTACTTTTAAAAAAATGGTATGCAAATCTATCAATCCTAACTCCCCCAATCCTATCAACAAAGAAAAAGAAGAATACTTGCAGGTAGTGGTTCCTGTTACTATAGATATTGAAAACATTATTGATGATGATGCGCTGTTTGATAGCTTCAAAGACTGGGCTTACGCTCCTCTTATCATAGGAGATCTGAGGACTTTTATTCGCAAACTCACCCAAATAGAAAAGGAGAATATTTAAATGATACTGGAGATACTAAAAAACTAATTATCATTTTTTATCTCCTCCCATTCTTTTAAAAACCTATCAAGCAAATCTTCTAAGTTATTGATCCTTTTTTCAAGGGCCGGTATTTTCTCAACAAGAAATTCAACCTTAGAGTTTATTTCTGTCATTCTCAATCCTCTCTAGTCACAACTATCCTTCTCCTGAGCCATCTTCATCGTCAGAGCCATCGCCGTCTTCACCGCCACTGCCACTGCCACCGCCATCGCCATAGCCACTGCCATCGCCAGATCCACTGCCACTGCCACCGCTATTGCCACCGCCAAAGCCAAAGCCAAAACCATAGCCAGAGCCATCTCCAAAGCCATAGCCATCCTCATGGCCACCACCATAGACAGAGCCAAAGCCATCGCCATTCTTATAGCCATCGCCATAACCCTTTTCTCTAACAGCCGCTAAAAACTCTTCTCTAGTCATAACTATCCTGTTCCTGAGCCATCTTCATCACCGGCACCAGGCCCAGTGCCAGATCCAGATTCAAAGCCACCGCCAAAGCCAAATCTAAAACCACTGCCAAAGCCAAAGCCAAAGCCATCGCCAAATCTATAGCCACCGCTAAAGTCATAGCCTGAACCAGAACCATTCCCAGAGAAAGATCCATTGCCAGCGCCGCCGCCGGCACCAGAACCAACGCTAGAACTTT
>Ga0181352_1000534_pt1 | contig 16145 bp, 27 predicted proteins | sample Fa13VDMLBSN_FD_130103 | JGI IMG/M metagenome (GOLD analysis project Ga0181352, IMG submission 130103) | Freshwater viral communities from Lake Michigan, USA - Fa13.VD.MLB.S.N | ecosystem: Environmental > Aquatic > Freshwater > Lake | place: USA: Michigan | collected 2013-09-23 | reverse complement strand
GCCGCGTCGACCACCTTCTCCATCTGCTTGTGGTTGGTGAGCGTGACCGGCTTCATGAGCATCTCGGCCAGTTGATCAGAGCGTTCCATTCGCGGATTCCCTTTCGCGTTCTTGTCTTTGTCGAGTTGCTTGAACTTGCTTGCGGCCCAAGTCTTGCCAGAGTCGCCGCCCCACAGGAGCCAAGCGATGTATCCGGCGTCGTCCTCGCCGCCCGACTTGTTCTTCTCGTGACGGTTGAAGAAAGCGTGCATACGCCTGACCGTCTCAGGAGACAGGTGCTTGCGATTGCTGATGTCACGCGCCCTCGCCACGCCGATCGCCGTTCCTCCCTTGCCGTGCTTTTTGCGGAGTTCAAGACCCCGCGCAGCGTTGGAGGCCATCGCCTCGGTCGGTTGTAGGTCGATCTCGGCCATGCTGTGATCCTACCCTGCGGGGAACATCGGTCTACGGGGCATCTTCGATCCGAACATCCGGGTGATGGCGTCCTGTTTCGGGATGGGCTTGACAGTCAGATCGCTGCGCGAGAGCGACCCGCGGACAGCCTCGTTGCACAGGTCGACTATGGCATCCACCGTGTCGTCGTGGCTTCCTGCCGGGAACGCCAGCATCTCGTCAATGACAGGTTGGAACTGCGGCAGGACACGCCCTGCTTCGTCAATCGGGAACTTCAACTTCCTGCCCTGAACGAAAGGCTGTGCGCCCGCAGCCCGGAGGTGCTTGTCCTTCGTGCGTTCGACGGCGAGCATCGGCTGCGTGGTCATCTCGCGGAACTGGTCGAAGATGCCCTTCTGTGGGCCGTTGGCCTCCGCGAGAACGACCGAGGCACCGCGTCTTGACAGGAGTTCCGCTGCCATACGTGCGAATGTCGGGAAGGACTCTCGCACCCGGATGATGTCCGTCACGTAGCAATCGCGCTGTCCGTCGACCTCGGCCACGATGCAGACGGAGTAGTCGGGGTCGTCGCGCTCCTGCTCCCGTTTGCCGTAGCCCCAATCCAACGCGGCGATGGTTCTTGTCACCTTCGGCTGCGCGCCATTCGGGTAGTGGTCGATCCATCCCGGCTGGAAGATCAGGAGATCGCTTGACAGCGGGATGAGTTCGTAGGCGCGGGCATACGCCATGGCCCCCATCTCGGCCCGCTTCTTGAGCAGGTACTCCTCCGTGAACACCTCCGGCCACGGGCTGATCGCACCCCGGCAAGGGAGCCGCAGCAGGGTCGCGTCTCGTTCATGGTGCCGCCGCCAATCCGCTGTCACATCGTCGGTATGGAACGGTGTCGCTGTCTTCCACACCCGGCTGTCAAACTCCGCGGCCGGGTCAAGCATCGGCATCCAGATGTTCGCCACGGCCTCCTTCACCTGATCGCGCAGGGTTGGCTGCAGCACGGCGTTGCGCAGGTCGCAGATGTCATCGAACCAGAGGACGTCCGCTCGTCCGCCCGTGCGCCCGAAGACGCCCGAACCCTGCACGGAAGGGTCTCGGCGTGACGGGAGGCCCGGTGCGGTGACGCTCCAAGAGGTGACCGCCTCTTCGCCGGACTTGATCTTGACACCGGGGAACACTGCCCGGAACGCGTCCGAGCGGATGATCTCGCGGATGAACTTGGTCGTCTGTCCTGCTGCTTCGTCGTTCTGGCTGACGATCTTGAATCGGGTGCCGGGTCGAACCCCGAGCCACCATGCCGTCATGAAGGCCATCGTGGTCGTCTTGGCGTGGCCACGAGGCACCTCCGCGTACCACGAGAGCGATGTCAACGCGTGATGTATCAGGTCGCGCTGGATGTCGCTGACAGTCTTGTTCATCGCTAGCGCGATGAATCCGAGCGGATTCTCGCGTGCGTCGGCAACCGTTTGTGCTGGCAGAAGTGCTTTGCGTGTCACGACTTGGGCTTGATTGAGGCCGCGACAGCCCGCATCTGCTCGTCGGTGATGCTGGCGATGAGCGCCACGTTCTCTGTGCTCTGTCCTTCGTGCAGGCGCTCGAGCCGATACGCCTCAATCGCGAGATCCGCGTTGTTCCTGTCAAGCATGGCGAGCGTCTGGACAGCACGGATCTTGTCGCGGATGTCCGTGGCTGGGTCGGCGAGGATTCGTCCCACGATTCGCGGGGCGGCGACGAATGCCTCGGAGGGGATGTCCCACCGCATCTTGACAGCGCGGCGGATGATGCTCATGGTTTCGGCTGCGCCGTGCGCTTCAAGTCCGGTTTCCGGCGGCGTGACAGGCGCAGACGTTGCCCCTTTCCCCGTGGCTTCCTTCGCCTTGCGAGCGAGCGCCGTGTTGGGGACGGGGCGAGGCCGATTCACCTTGGGCTTCGGCTCGCTGCGCGGGTTGTTCCGGCTCATGTTACCTTCCTCGGCGACTTGACAGGCGGCTCGCGCTGCGGCCAGCGGGGACAGAGTTTCGCCCTCTGCTTGTCCCGAGAGTTGGGCCGGCTGCGGTTCATTGGGTCTTGCCGTCCCTGCGCCGCAAGGCGTCGAGGTAGATGCCGCGGTAGTCGAGGAGGACGTCTAGGCGCTCGCGGGAGTTGGGCTCCATTCGTGCCCGCTGTGCACCCCACGCCGCGAAGACCTCGCGTGCGGCGTTCTCGTCGATGCGTGCCTCGTAGTCTGAGTGGAGGCCACCGGGGTTGTCCGAGAACTTGTTGGCGAACGCCGTCCATTCGCTGCGGATGGAGATCATGCACTTGTCATGGACGAGGGCGACCATGTCTTTGTCGTGCTTGAGGCGGAATCGGTAGCGGAGGTCGCCGATGCGTTCTGCGTGGATCGCGACTACCGACTCGCATCGTGCGTGTGCCTTGACAGGTTTCGTCGCACTCCAGGCGAACTGCTGATACTGCATCGCTCCGATGGCGCAGTTGGGTTGGGCGATGACTTGCTGTGCGGCGTCGATCACGGTCGGCGCATCGGTCTTCTGCACTCGCTTGTTGGCTACGAGGCCCATGCTGGTGATGTCGTCGTCGATCATCCAGAACCACTTGTGCCCCATGGACTTGGCGTGGTCGAGGATGAAGTTGCGCGAGTAGCAGAGGCCTTGGTTGTCCTTGTCAAGAACGATGACATTCGGGACCTTGAAGCGTTGGTAGACGGGCGCATCCTGCGGCTCAACGACCACGGTGAACGGGAGATCCTTGAGCAGGGCGAACGACTGTCCCTCGGGGCGTCCCTTGCTGGGGATGTAGATGGGCCAAGGCCTCATTCGGTCTTGCCTTTCGCTGCGCGCCTGCGCTCGTTCGCGGTGCGGGCTCGGTTGAATGCCTTGACTTCCTCGCCGGGAGGTTCGCAGCGCCACATGCCTTCCAGCGAGTAGAAGACGACTGTGTACCGGGCGGCGCTGTCTGACAGCCTTCGGAACGGCGTCACTCCGTGCAGGAGGGACTGTCCATCGAAGAGCAGGAGCGATTGGTCGCCGATCGCGAACGCGGTGTCAATCTCCGGGACTGTCAGGTGCCCGCCTTCGATTTCGTTCTTGAAGCCGAGCATGGCCGAGTTGACGCTCTTGAAGTTGCCACGGTCGAAGTGGTACGGGAGCGGGTTGTTCTGGTTGACGATGCCGCTCGTGAACGGCGTGTCGGCGATGCGGTATTCGGGCAGCACCTTGGCGGAGATCTCCGCGTGCTTCGCCGCCTGCTCCGGGAACGCGGTCTTGTAGCAGTCGTGGGCGATTCTCGCGGCGTCGACGAGAACGGAATGCTCCAGCGGCTGATCGGCGGCAAGGGAGGTCTTTCGGCAGGGCTGGTTGCGCAGCGGGAGTCTCGGGGCGTAGCCGAAGGTTCGTGCGCGGGTGAACATCGCTTCCTTGGCTGCGCGGAAAGCCTCGATGTACCTGATGCGCCCGAGCGCGGCGCGGAGCACGGAGAAGTCCTTGTCAAGCCTGTGCCAGTAGGCGAGGACGGGCTTGCCGTCGACTTCCACGACGGTGTCTTCCTCCACGAAGCGTGCGCAGTCGGACAGCGCTGCCTTCCGCCTGCGCCACTGCGAGAGGTCAATCGTTCGCTTCGGCACGCTCAGATACTGCATGTCCTGCTTTCTCAAGGAGATAGACGAGCACGTCTGCGTTCGTCTCAAGCGAGTTGTCATCCGCGATCTGCGCAAGCGCCTCCACGATCAGCCCGTACTGCGAGGCCGTGTACGTGAACACGAGTTGCCGCACCTGCGAGGCATCGTATTCCTCAAGCGTTCTGGTGAAGCCGGAGGGAAGTTCCGAGATGCCGCCCGCCATCTGTCCGAGGCTGGCGATGGCCTCTGGTGCGCGCTCCAGCAGGGATCGCAGTTCGTCCTCCGAATAGCCGGCTGCGGTGGCGAGGGCGGAATCGACCTCGCGGAGCTCCGCAAGTTGGTTGCGAAGAGCATCGTCATCCCATGCCGCCAGTTCGCCGGAACGGTTGTCCGCGATGGCGTAGGCGCGTGCCTCGTCCGCGGACAGGTTCGTGCGGGAGACCCAGAGATCCTCCCATCCGAGGCGCTTCGCTGCCTCAAGCGTGCCGTTCCCGGCGATCACGGTGTTGTCCTCCAGAACCACGACCGGACGCTGCTGCCCGAACTTGGCGAGCGAGGCCATGATCGCCTCAAGGTTGCGCTCGGGATGCTTGCGTGCGTTCTTGGGATCGGGGACGAGCCTTGACAGGCTGACGCGTTCGTGCTTCTGGTTCACTTGGTGGCCTTTCGGCTGCTCGGGCGCGGCATGAGGACGATGTCGAATCCGGCCAGCCGCGCCATCTCGACGGCCAGTTCAAACGATGGCTTCCTCTGCCCGGTAACGGTTCCGTCATCGGCGAGGAGGCACTCGGCGGTGTGCATGGTGCAGATCTGCCTGTCAACGCAGCGCCGCACGAACTCGTAGCGAGAGATGCCCTGATCTCGCAACTGCCTGTGCATCGCTGCTTTCCACGCCTCGGGAGCGTGCAGTACGTACGACTTCGGTGCTGTCATGGCGGGAACTTTACCCTTCAGAACCGATGGGGCAAAGAACCCGCAGATGATTTCCCTCTCGGTCGTTACGCGGCAGAGCCGCGTACCTCCCTGCGAGGCCCGCAGGGTTCTGATTTCTTGATGAGGTGAGCAGGGGGCTGCGCCCCCCGCACCCCCGCACAGCCGCAGTCAGGTGGCTGCAGTTCGGAAGGTGAGCGCGGAGGGAAGCATGACCCCGCGAGGGAGCCATGCGATTCAGCCCGGACGGAGCCGCGCTTCGGTCGCTTGACGCAGGTTTCACCATTTCGATGCTCGGCGGGCATCCGCTTCCCCTGCGTGGGAGCGCAGCCCGGTAGGGCTGGCGCGGAGTAGGGTCAGGCGTCCGCGACTTGAACCGATCCGCCCCTACTGCGCCGGGCGGGAGATGCGGCATCCATGCGAGCGCACTCGCACGAGGGCAGGTAGGATGCGACCTGCAGGATTGTCGTTCGGTTGCGCCTCGCTGCCAAGCGTGAATGGGCGCGACCGACCCCCTCATTATGCCGTCCCTAACCCGATCACCGGGCAGGGCGGTGTATTTCCGGCCCCGGACGGCCCCCGGCCGAAGAAATCTGAAGCAGCAAAGCGAGTGCCTGCTCGGGATTGCGTCAATCTGGAGGAAAGTTGGGGGAAAGTTCGTCCGCAACCCTTCCCCCTAACCGAAAGTAGGGTATCTTGATGGAGTCGGGCATGTCGCCCGGCCCGTGCCGCCCGGTCGGCGGTGTCACGACCCGAAGGAACAAGAGCCATGACCACGATCAACCCCGTTCACTGCTTCGCCGCTGCCGACGACACCTTCAGCGAGTTTGACAATCCGTTCCTCACGCATGGCGTCAGCCACCTTGGTGCGCAACGCGCCACGATGCAGGTGAACGCCGTGCGCCGCGTCACGTACAACCAGCCCTACGACCTGTTCGCTTGGGTGCGCGAGTCAAGCGTGGACGCGTCCACCGATCACCGGACGGTCATCCTTCATTGCATCGACATCGCGCTGCCTCTTCACGTCTCCGTCCAAGGCGCAAACGGACGAATCCAGTATGCGCGGCAGGTCTTCGCGGGGATGCTGCGCAACGCATATCACGGCGACTTCCGCGCCGAAGACAAGGTCCTCTTCCACGTTGCCCGCGCCAAGGTGATCACCGAAACCGATCGCCCCTACGTCCGCATCCTGTCTGTCGAAGACCTCTCCTGAAAGGAGTACTCATGCCACGCACCAAGAACCAACTTCACACCACCACCATCGGCCTGATCGCTTCGCTTGCCTCCACGCTTCCTGACGACGACGAAGCCCGCGCTGCGTTTGACGGCGTGATCGCCGATCCGATCATCGACGCCCTGTCTGCCAATCCCTTCGTCGGTCAGGCGCTCAAGAACGCGCTGGCTGCGGGCGAACTGACGCGCAGGGAGCGCCGCCCGATCCTCCGCAACCTGTGCCGTGCCGGGTACTTCCCGGCGTGTTCCGACACCTCCCGCATCGCCCGCAAGTGCATCACGATAGACGGACAGAAGTACGACCTCACGCAACTCTTCTCCGAAGGAGCCTGACCATGAAGATCACCCACGATCAAGCCACCCGCCTGAACGCCCTGCTGAACGTTGCTCGTTCATACCTTGACGAGATCGGGGGCTGCGATCACTCCGTCAACGTCTGCTGCTGCGACCTTGCCCGTGACATTGAGGCTGGCGCGAACGCGCTGCACGAACTGACCGAAGGCAAGTTCGGCAACGCGCCGTTGCCGGAACCCGACGAAGACCCTGAGCCGCACGGCGCACGGGACACGTTCGTTCCCCCGCCTCCGCGCAAGCCGAACCGCCCGAACGAGGTGTTCCTCTTCATCCACGACACCTTCGCGAACTGCGACGTTCCCAAGTTCATGGCGGGCCACCCACTGGAGTTGGACTGACATGCAAACCTTCCTTCCCTACCCGGACTTCCGCGAGTCGATGCGCGTCCTTGACACCAAGCGACTCGGGAAGCAACGAGTCGAGGCGATGCAGATCCTCAATGCGCTTGACGGCCGCAGCGCGGGATGGGTCAACCACCCAGCCACGAAGATGTGGCGTGGCCATGAACCGGCTCTTCGTCAGTACCTCCGGGAGTCCATCTTGGAGTGGCAGCGGCGCGGCTATCGCAACACGATGCAGATTCCCGACGAGTTCGGCACGTACCTCGCGCCGTCTTGGCTTGGTCGCCCCGATGTCCATGCCTCGCACCGAAGCAACCTGCTCCGCAAGGATGCTGATTGGTACGGTCAGTTCGGCTGGTCTGAGCCAACCGATCTGCCGTACGTTTGGGTTGTCTGATCCTGACCTCCGCGCCCGCCGCCCCGGAACCCCACGACGGAACCGGGGCGGCGGCACGGGCGGGCGCAGTACGCCCCCTGCGGGGCCGGGGCCGCGCCGGGGGCGGGCGGGGGCCGGGGCCGGGGCGGGCCGTGCAGGGGCCGTGCAGGGGCCGTGCAGGGGCCGCGAACGGGCCGGGGGCCACCGGGCGGGCCGGGGCGGGCGGGCGCTGCAGGGGCGGGAGAGCCGGCCTCGCATCAGATTCTCGCAGAGTGATTCCTCTGCCTTTCGGAAATCTTGAGGAAAGTTGACGGAAACACCCTCCCCATTGGTTGCCACCTACCCCGCCGTAGGGTATCATTCGGGGGTCGGGCAAGTCGCCCGCGCCGTGCCGCCCGGTTGGCGGCTGTCACGAACAGGAGAACGGTCATGCCGACCTACGCTTGCGTTCCTGCTCCCGATCACTTCACCGGGATTGCCAACGGCCTCACCTTCAGCACGGATCGACCGGAGAGCCGCAGCGCGGCGATCAACATCTTCGAGAACCTCAACAACCTGCTGTTCGGCAGTCGTGGTGGGGCCTCCATCTCCGAAGCGTTCAGGATGACTTGGGAGCACGGTGGTCGCTCCGGCTACGTCCACTTCGCGCAGATGGTGCGCGGGCAGTCCTACGTGGATGCGCTGCGCTCCGAGACGGATGCAAATGCGCTGCGCGACCTGACGCTGTCGATCATCCGCGACTACGTCACGACCAACATCGCCCCGATCTCGTTTGACGAATCCGGTCAGAACGAGATCGACCGGAACGTCAACCGCTTCCTGCGGCATCTCTTCTGCTTGCGTTCGTGGCGTCAGCAATACGGCGAGTCGACGCTGACACTGAATCAGTACGTCAGCGTCTACCTGACCACCAGTGCGGTCGATGCCCGGTTCGTCAACCATCCCGATCAGGTCACGCCGATGTCCTGCCGACTGACTGACAATCGCTACGACCAGCCGATGGTGTTCCGCGTCGCGATGAATCAGGGTCATGCCATCGTCCGCGTGAATCGGCACGGGTTCTTCCAGATCGGCTACGGTGATGCCCCGATCCGCCACCTGCGTACCGTGAACGTGGCCGAGGACAGCATCGAACGCCGCCTCCTCATCACGCTCATGCAGAATCCCGAGGCCGTCACGGGCCGCGCAATCGCGGCGTTCTGCCAAGTGCACAACGGTCGTTCGTGGTTCGGCGGCGTGATGACCACCCCGGCCACGCGCCGCGCCGGGATGTCCGTTCGCGTGTTCCGTGGCGTGTACCGTGGCCTTGGCGATCAGACGCTCGCGTCGTTCGCCCGTCAGTTCCCGCGCCCCGATCGCGGCTGGCGCGAGCGCGACCGCGTCGCCCACGGCGCGGCCTACCCCGCCACGGCGCGGGTGATCCGCCGCCGCGCCCGCCTGTGGAACTGGAACGCCATCCCCGCCGAAGTTGCCGCGATCATGTCGCGTGACCTCGAACTGCACCTCGACGAACCCACGGAGTGAACCAATGCGATCCCGATTCCAGTCACCGAAGCAAGAGATGATCCCGGTCGCCGATGTTCCCGAGCAGATCAGGAACGACGAGCCGCCCGAGTGGAGTTCCATCGCCGAGGGCATTCGGCTGAACCTCGCGCCGCCCCTGATGACCGTGGTAGAGGATCGCGACAAGGCCACCACGGAACGCGGGTGGCGAGTCACGGCGTTCGTCTGGATGGGGCCGCTGTCCGAGAACGAGCGGGTCATGCGGCTCGATTCGACCACTTGGTTTGACGAGGCGGACTGCCCCGATTCCATCAATGCCGAGTTCGGTCACGACATCATCCGTTCGCTCGTCCGATTTCTTGAGGAGAACCTATGAGCAAGCAAGGCTGCGTCGTCGTGTCCCTGCACAAGGATCGGGACATTCTTCATCTCGTCACCAAGGACGGAGTCATCGTGGTAGAGACCTCGCCCAATAGCGGTATGCGCACCAAGGTATACGTGCGTGCGCCGCTTGACGTCCAGATCGTCCGTCGCAAGAAGGAGGCCCAATCGTGAGCAGCACGCTTCCCCATGTCGGAGACCCGGCGCTGTTCAGCGCGATGTGCAATGCGTTGATCATCCTCCGCGACGAGGATCAGAACATCTCGCTTCAGGCTGCGCTGGCCTTCGTCGCAATCGCATCGCTCCCGGGCGGCTGCTCGCAGGCCGATGTGTGCGATCAACTTCGTCTGCCGCCCGGCTACGTTTCCAATCAGGTCAGCAAACTGGCGAACGGGCTGGGTCTCGTTGACGTCAAGGAAGACCGCATTGACCGCCGGAGATGCCGCCTGTTCCTCACGGTGCGCGGCGCGAACGTGGCGAACCGAATGCGCTTTGCGATCAAGGAGGCGTTCCATGAATCTGTTTGACAGCGCTGAGGCCGAGCGTCGCAAGGAGGCCGGGATGGCTATGGCCGCTGCCGCCAACGCTCAACTCCTAGCCGTCGCCCAGCGGCTCGCGCTTGAGATCGCGCAGGCACGAGGCTTGGTGTGCGCCGATGACGTTGCTCTGGAGATGCATCGGCTCGGCTTGGATTACCAATCACTCGGCAACGCAGCCGGGAGCGTGTTTCGTGGCAGGTTTGAATGGACAGGCAATGTGGTCGCATCCGACCGGGTGTCGACGCATGGCCGAATGATCAAGGTATGGAGGATCAAGTGACGAACCCAAATGAAGAACCGTATTGGTCGGACGCACAGGACATCGCGGAGGAGCGATGCGGAAACGACTGCGACTGCCGCAGGATCGACCCGCCGGAGACATGGTGCGCGAAGCACGACGATTGGAGAATGGAGGCCGAAGATGAATGACACCGAACTGTGCAAGCGGCTGCGAAACAAGCACGCGGATGACTTGCTCGCGTGGCAAGCAGCCGAACGCATCATGGAACTGAAGCGCGAACTCAACCGGACGAACCAGCGGCTCGGGATGTTCCTGCACTACGCATCCAAGAAGAAGGGCAAGCGATGACTGACCACGACATCGTGACCCGGTTGCGCGGTCATATCGCCATGACTACTCGTCTTCACTACGCGAAGGACGGATACCCCGAACCCGTGTATGTCCACGGCCCAAGTCCAATCTGCCAAGAAGCCGCCGACGAGATCGAACGGCTGCGCGCCGAGCGCGACGAGGCGAGGAGGCGAATGAACTCCATCCTTACCGAGATCGACTGTCGCATCGAACACGGTGCTGAAAGCAATGGGCATCTTGAGGTGCTTCGAGATATGTTCAAGGAGAACACCGATGAATACCAACCAACGAATCAACCAACTGCTGATGCAAACCCGAGGATTGAGCAGCACGAATCTTGAGGGTACTGCGCTGATTGAACGGCTTCGCAAGGAAGCGTTTGCGTTGTCTGCGTGGGCATGCCGCGAGATCGACCGCATCACCGAAGAGCGTGACGAGGCGAGGCGGATGTATTGCGAGGAGGCGTTCTGCCACCGATTCAACGAACGCGGCGGCGAAGGCACAATCACCGACCCACGGCAAATAGCGCACAGCATTGGCTGGGACTGCTTCAAGGAGAACACCAATGACTGACGCCGACATCGTGACCCGGTTGCGCGGTCATATCGCCATGACTACTCGTCTTCACTACGCAAAGGACGGATACCCCGAACCCGTGTATGTCCACGGCCCTAGCCCGATCTGCCAAGAAGCCGCCGACGAGATCGAGCGGCTGCGCGCCGAGCGCGACGAGGCGAGGAGGCTGTACTGCGTGCGGTGTTCCGGGAGCCGGGCGATGGAGCGCGACATAGCCATCAAGCGCGGATGGGTCGATCTCTATCCGGAGGGTCACGGCAAATGAACATCCGAGAACAGGTCGCCGAGGCTTGCTTCGCCACCGATTCAGACACCATGACGCTGCCGAAGGCAACGGTCATCTTGCTTCTGGACGCTTTGGCCCGAGCCGAGGACAGGGTGAATCACATCGAGAAAGAACGGGTCGGCTGGCAACTGTATCTTGACAGCGTCATGCCCAAGCCTCTCAACCCCAATGTCGTGAGTTCCATCCGCGCCACGAAGGAGTCCGGCGTGAACAACAAGGTCAATGCCCAGCGCCATCAGGTCAGCGAGTCGGCCGTGAGCCGCATCGTGAACGGCTCTCGCCACCGCTCGGAGGAACAGCGCAATGCGCCCACCCGAAACGCTTGAGGCGGCGCAACGTGAGATCGCCCGGCTGAAGGAGGCGCTTCAGGCGATTGCCGATGGCTACCGGGACGAGCCCTACGCCAGCGATTTCGCCACGGACATTCTTCGCGGGAAGACGGCCGACGATTACGCGAGGCAGATGCGCGTGGCCCTTTACCAAGGCGAAGGATGAGAGGCGTCACGATCTACGTTTCCGGCGATCCTGCCGCGCAGGGATCGAAACGATTGGTGTCAACCAAGTCCGGCCGAACGATCATGCTTGAGAGCAGCAAGCGACTTCGCCCGTGGCGCTCCGCAGTCGCTGACGCAGCGCGGGAGTTTCGTTGCCCGACATTCGAGGGCGATGTGGCGATGCGTGTTCGCGTGCGCTTCGTGCGCCCGCAATCGCATTTCCGCAAGGACGGAACGCTGCGCGCCTCGGCAGCGGCTCGTCCCGGGAAAGCGGACTGCGACAAGTTGCTTCGTGGCATATGCGATGCCCTGACCGGCATTGCCTATCACGACGATCGTCAGGTTGCTTCCGTGGCGATCGAACGGGTGTGGTGTTCCGTAGGTCAGGAGTCCGGCGCGACCATTCACGTTTGCCCATGCCCAGCCGATGGCGGCTGGGTGTACGAGCATTCCTGACGCAAGCAATCCGAGAAAGTTCTCACAACTGCTTTCACCCTGCCGCAAAGTAGGGTATCATTGCCTCGTTGGGCCGCGTGGCCCTGTCATCACGTTCAGGAGTAGAAACCATGAACCGTTCGGAATCTATCGGTGCGCTTGTGGCGGCTCTCGCCAAGGCGCAGAAGTCAATCGTCAATCCATCCCTCGACTCGGTGAACCCGCACTTCAAGAACAGGTACGCCTCGCTCGCGGCGCACCTCGCCGCCGTTCGTGGGCCGCTCGCCGATCAGGGCATCTCGCTGATCCAGAGCATCAGCACTCCCGCCAACGGCGGCGTGTCCGTCACGACCATGCTCGCGCACTCGTCCGGCGAGTGGATCAGCAGCGAGGTTTCGATGCCGCTGCCGGATCGGGCCACGGCCCAGCAACTGGGCTCGTGCGTGACGTATTTGCGTCGCTATGCAGTTGCCACCTGTTGCCTGATTGTGGGCGACGAGGACACGGACGGGGAGGAGGATCGGGTCGCACGCAGCAAGACGACTGAACCAGCCAAGTATTCCTATGCCGACCGCGCAGAGCGGATCGCGGTGGCGAAGTCCGTTGTGACCGCAGCCTCGCCCGCGAAGCCCGACAGCCCGCCGAAGGCGAGCGAGGGCATCGTCAAGAAGTGGCCCAACACGGGTACGGACATCGTGACCGCCGAGAAGGTTGTTGACCGAGGAACGGGCGTCAATGCCGTGCTCTGCACTCACCCCTCACACGGTCGGCAATGGGTCAGCGTTCCGGACAGCATGGTCACGAAGGTGCGACTTGACAGGCCCATCGAACTGTCGTGGGAATGGAACAAGGAAGGCTTCTTCATGGCGACGAGCGTTGGCGAGGTTCCGGCGAAGGCGAAGCGCGAGGACAAGAAGGACAAGCCCGTTTACGACATGCCGATTACGGACGACGATCTCAAGTTCTGAGGAGGAACGATGCTCACCGCTGAACGATTGCGTTCCTTGATGCGATACGAGCCGGACACTGGTTTGTTCTTCTGGAAGAACCATTCCGTTCCTGCTGGCTGCTTCGACGGACACGGCTACCGAGTGATCTGTGTCGACGGTCGACTTCATCGTGCGCATCGGCTCGCATGGCTGTATCGGCACGGGAAGATGCCGAACGGAGACATCGATCACATCGACGGCGACCGATGCAACAACCGGATAGCGAACCTGCGTGACGTCTGCCGATCCCGCAACCTGCTGAACCGACATTCGCCTCGACCAGAGAACCGGCTCGGCATCATTGGCGTGCGAAAGAAGCGAAGCAAGTATGAAGCCCGCATTCAGTTTCGGGGCAAGCGAATCGCACTAGGGACCTACGCAACACCCGAACAGGCATCCCGGGCGGTTGAGGATGCGAGAACCAAACTCATAGGAGGACAACGATGAGCCTTTACGCGATCAAGGCCGAGATGCTTTCGCTGATGGAAGCATTCGGGGAACACGGACCCGGCTCTGCAGAGGCAGAGGCCGCGATCAAGGAACACGCCGCCGCGCTGTCCGAGCAGTTCGACGCCAAGGCCGATGACTACGCCGCGCTGATCCGCGTGTGCGAGACACGCGCAGCGGCGAGGCGGGGCGAGGCCGAGCGGATGTACGCGCTCGCAAGCAGCGACGAGGCGCTCGCATCTCGCCTTCGTGAATCGTTGCTCAAGGCGATGAGCGAAACGGGGCGAACGAAGGTGGAGACCCCCCGATTCAACCTGTCAATCAAACGGAACGGAGGGATGGTTCCTCTGAAGATCGTCAACGACGCAGATATCCCTGTGGAGTTCCGCGTCCCGAAAGTGACTACCGTTCTGGATCGTGACGGCATTCGTCGTGCGCTTGAATCCGGCATAGCCGTGCCCGGCGCAGAATTGGGAGAGCGTGGGTTCCGTCTCGACCTCAAGTGAGGCCTACTCCGCCGGGGCGGGTGACGCCCGTGGTCGCCCGCCCCGGTTCCCCGCCCCGCCGGGGCGGGCGGGCGGGGGCCGCGCAGGGGCCGTCCACGGCCCGGCAACGGGCCGTTTGGCGGGGCGACCGCAAGATTTCTGCAGAGTGATTCCTCTGGACTTCCAGAAATCTGAAGGAAACCGTCAAGAACCGCTCCCCTAATGGTTGCCACCTACCCCGGAGTAGGGTATCATTCACGCGTCGGGCAAGTCGCCCGGCCCGTCCCCCCGGTTCGGGGTGTCACGAAAGGAACAAGTCATGCCGACCGCCGCTCCCCGCATCACCGCTCGCGACCTGACCTACGGAATCGAGATCGAGTGTGGCATCAACCACGATGCCCCTGTTCGCCCCGGCTCGTACCACGCGGGCAACGTGATCACGGCGCTCCCCGCGTCGACCGTCGATGGCGTGACGCGCAACTGGCGGGCCGACCGCGATGGCTCGCTCCACTTCCGCAACGCGATGGCCGTGGAGTTCGTCAGCCCGATCCTGCGTGGCGCCGACGGCCTCGACAACATCCGCGCTGCCTGTGCTCAGATCAAGGCATGGGGCGGGAAGACGAATCGCTCCTGCGGCCTCCACGTCCACGTCGCCTTCCCGACCGAGGACGTTGCCGCGATGCGCCGCCTCACCAAGTTGGTCGGTCGCTTCGAGGACGCGCTGTACGCCGCCTCCGGCACTCCCGACCGCCGCAATGGCGGCTACTGCCGCCCGATCAAGACCGAGCGGAACAAGTCGTTCTCGTGGAACGTGGCTGACAAGCGTGCGCTCGGTTCCTACTCGCAGCCGCACGATCTGAACGACCGCTACCGCATCCTCAACTGGACGAACTTCATCTCCGGCCGCTTCAACGCTGTCGAGTTCCGCGTGTTCTCCGGCTCGCTCAACCCCGCCAAGATCGCCGCGTGGGTTCAAATCTGCCTGACGCTCGTGGAGATGGCTCTCGACAACTGCGATGCCGACTGGGACATCCGCTCTTCCGACCTCGGCAAGTACGGTCGCTCGGCTGGCGAGCAGCAAGTCGGTTACATGTGCCGCTACTGCTGGTTCTGGCGCCGTCGCCGCGACCGCAACTACGGCGACGTCGGTCACTCCGTGTTCACCCGCGAGGTTGCCCTCGCGACCCTCAAGGCTCTCGCCGTGCGTCACGACGAGCGGGCCGGGGTGCGGCAGGTCGCCGCCCCCGGCGCGAACGCCTGATTCCTCATCCGCCCATACGAAAGGAACAAGACCATGTGCGGACTCTTCGGTATGTACTCCAACGCGCCGCTCGCTCTCGCGGCTGTCCCGACCCTCCTCCGTGTCGCCAACTCGCAGGTTCACCGTGGGCACCATGCCTTCGGCCTCGCTTGGGTGAACGAGGATCGTCAGATCCTCTCGTTCAAGCGCCCCGGCGCTGTCACCGATCACCCCGATGATGTCGCTCGCGGCGAGGGAGCGCTCGGCCTCATCGGTCACACCCGCTGGGCCACGCACGGCTCCTACGAGGACAACGCGAACAACCACCCGCACCCGTTCTCGTACAAGGGGCGCACGTGCTACCTCGCGCACAACGGCGTCGTCTGCAACTACGCCCAGATCGCTGCCGAGCGCGGCCTCACGATGCGCACGGAGTGCGACTCCGAGGTGCTCGCCCGTCACATTGAGCAGGGTTCCGGTCACATCCTTGACCGCGTGGTGGCGGCGATCGCCGATGTCTCATCCTACGCTCCGTGCTGCGTCACGATCGTCACGCACAAGGGAGTCGTCCTCGCCCGGCGTGGCAATCCGCTCTACTGGTCTGAAACTGGCAACGTGGCGTGGTTCGCTTCGACTCACGCCGCGCTCCCCGGCCGGGTGTACGAGGTTCCGAACGACCGGGCGTTCTTCATCCCGTGCGGCCCCGGCAGCGTCCGCGAGGCCAAGTTGCGCAAGCGCGAGGCGACCACGATGCGCTTCGTCGGCTCAGACCTGTTCGCGGAGTAACCTCACGGACTCTTGTTCCCCGCCGCCCGTCCCCGCCATGATGGCGTTCAGGACGGGCGGCGGCATTAGAAGAACGCGCCCGGGATCGTGTGGATCAACCGGGCGCGCATCCGGGGGCATGAAGCGAGTGCCGTGAGTGTACCTGACGGCCGGGGCGT
>Ga0181352_1000531_pt1 | contig 16185 bp, 21 predicted proteins | sample Fa13VDMLBSN_FD_130103 | JGI IMG/M metagenome (GOLD analysis project Ga0181352, IMG submission 130103) | Freshwater viral communities from Lake Michigan, USA - Fa13.VD.MLB.S.N | ecosystem: Environmental > Aquatic > Freshwater > Lake | place: USA: Michigan | collected 2013-09-23 | reverse complement strand
GGCTCCGGCGCATCGTCGTACATCCCGACCGGAGCAAGCACGGGGAACAGGGCGGCGGATTCGTGCGTGATGACCGGGACAAACTTCTCTTCGTGGTTTGCAGGCGCGACTGAGGGCGTTCTGTATACGCAATTTGAGAAGCCGCGAAGTCAGTCAGGAACACTTGGACACGACCATTCTTCTGTGGGAATGCAGTACGCAAGCGGAAGTGGTTTCGCTGTTTACGCTGGATACAACAACTACTACCCGACTACGCTTCTTTGGCCTACTGGCGGTGCAATCTTTCCGGGAGGTATTGCATCTGCAATCCCCGCAGTCACCAAACAGGCCGGAAAGTGGTTTGGTGGAAACGACGCAACCAATTATGCAAACGGAGTGCAGGGAACGACTAGCGCAGGAACGGGAACTCTTGCGCCAACCATGCTTTCTATCGGTGCCAATAGCGCGTCCGGTACTGCTGCTACACGCGATTGGCTGAACGCCTGCGTTCGCACCGTGAAGTTCTGGCCTGTCGCTCTTCCCGACTCGCAAATCATCGCCCTCACCACCTGACATGGACTACCTACTCCGCTCAACCACCGAGTCCGACATGGACGATGCGCTTATTTCCGCTGGTGTGGCGCAGGAAGTCACCGATGAGGAGGGCGAGGTCACCGTGCAGCCCGTCGCAGGGATCACGCTTGACCGCATCGGGCCGATCCCGGCGCAGGTAGACGAGGAAGGGATCATCGTCCGCCCTGGTGACCCGCGCTACCACGCGAACATCCGGGCCACCATTGAGCTGACCGAGGAACAGGTGGAGGCTCTGCCGACCTTTGCCCCCGAGCCGTCCGTCCCGTACCGGGTGTTCATCTAATGGAAATCGACCTCAAGCCAACCGAAGAGATGGCCGCCAACGCCGAGCGTGGGCTGGCGTTGCGCGAGAAGCACGGCCGCGGTGGCACGGAGGTCGGCGTGGCTCGAGCGCGGGACATCAAGAACCGCAAGAACCTGTCCCCGGACACGGTGCGCCGGATGAACTCCTACTTTGCCCGCCACGAGGTGGACAAGAAGGGCGAGGGTTGGGGAAAGGATTCTGCCGGGTATATCGCGTGGCTTCTGTGGGGGGGCGATGCCGGCAAGGCGTGGGCCGACCGCAAGAGCAAGGAACTGGACCGCAAGGAGGACAAGACCGTGAATAGCAAGGCATCGCACAGCGTGCAGGATGACGGCGAGAAGATCAAGATTGAGCGCGTGGAGCTGTTCATGGCGTTTGACCCGGCCATTGACGATGGCGAGGCCGACCCGGAGCTAAAGCGGTTCAACAACGAGCGCCTGAAGTCCATCGTCCGCGCCACCCGCGCCCACATGGCGCGTGGCTCCTTCCCCCAGGTCGTGGTCATGCACGAGAAGAACGGGGACGAGCCGAAGAGCGCCGTGGGCAGAATTCCTTCGATCAATTACGAAGAACGCAATGGCATCGGTTACATTGTGGGAGACATGGAGGTGAACAAGCCCATCTTCGACAGCCTCATTGCAACCAACGCATTCCCGCGTCGGTCGGCAGAGATTTGGGCTGAATCGAACCACCTGTCGGAAGTGGCCCTGCTGGGCCGCGAGACCCCGCGCCGGCCGTTGCCCGATACCCACTTCGCCCGCGAGGGAAAGAAGATCACTTGTTCCAAGTCAAACTTCGACCTCGCCGGGGTCGGAGGCGGACTCAACACCTTTGTCCCGGCGACCACCAAGGAGGAAGCCTCAATGGCATCCAACGATTACCGCGAAGAGCTTGAGGCGATGAAGTGCGCCATCGGCGAACTCGCTGACATGATGAAGAAGAAGTTCGGTGAGGACGAGTCCAAGGACAAGAAGGACGAGATGTCCGCCGAGTCCGAGACCGACATGGAATTCCAGGCCAACGAAGGCGACGAAGGCGTTCACATCGACATCGGCAGCCATGACGTTGAGGCTCCCAAGGAAGAGGAAGAGGCCATGCCCGTGGTCGCTGCCCGTTCGACCTACTCGCTGCGTTCGGAGAACGCCCGCCTGAAGTCCCGCATGGAGCGCCTCGAGGCCGAGATCCGCCGCGAGAAGTTCTCCCGCGAGATCGACATCCTCGAGCAGGACGGCTACCGCATCCCCGAGTCGCAGCGCGACAACCTCATGACCCAGCTCCAGGCCAGCCGCGACCCGGTTGCCCTGCTTGAGTCGTGGCGCTCCCTGTTCTCCCGTGATCCCATCGGTGCGAAGATTGACATGAGCCGTGCGGCCATGCCGAAGACCGTCAGCGGTGGCGACATCTCCTCGTTGGTCAAGGAATTCGCCGGCAAGCCGGAAGAGTTCGCCAAGGCCATCAACTCCCGCATCAAGCGTTAATCGCAGAAGGACACTACAGAAATGCTTCAGTTCTCCCCCAATCTCATCGCAGGCGGCGACATCAACCCCTACGCCATCGTGAAGATGTCCACCACGGCATTCACGGGCCTTGCTTCCACCGCTGCTGCTGACTACGTTGTCGGCGCTGCTGACGGTTCGACCAAGCGTTTCGACTCCGCGCTCCACGCGGCTTCGGGCGACCCGATCAGCCTCCAGCCGTCCAACTGCGTGCAGCTCAAGTGCAACGGCTCCACGGCCATCACCGCTGGTCTTGCTCTCAAGGCAACGACCGCTGGCGCAGCCGTTGGTACGTCCACGAGCGGCGATGTTCCCCTGTTTGTTGCTCTCGAGGATGCGTCGGTTGGCGCGATCTTCTGGGCTTACCGTCTCCCCGCCACCAAGGCGATCTGATCCCTGACCCTAAGGAGGTCTTACCATGAGTTATGTCGCAGTCTGTGGCGGACTGAATACGTTCGTCCCCTCCACCAATGCCCTCGCAACGGGCGCTCTCCAGGTTGAATTCACCCGTGCGGTGAACACCTTCCCCATCACGAAGTACGCGCAGATCGTTCCCACCCAGCAGATGACGGGCTACTACCTCCGTCTTGACTCGGACGACAACGTCCGCGTGACTGATGTGAACGAGTTCGCTTGGCCCCTGGGCAACGACCGCCCGGTCGGCAAGATGAACCAGCACGACTTCGTGTCGTTCACCGCTGCCCGCTACGCCTACCCGTTCTACATCCCGAACGAGACCGTGAAGCAGGCCGCGTGGGACGTTGTCGCCCAGCACGCTCGTGCGAAGGCGCAGCTCGCCATGACGGCGCGCTCGATGCGTACCGCGACCGCCCTCACGGGCAGCGCGGCGCAGACGGCGTTCAACAGCGTTGGTAATAAGTATGACAGCGGAACGGCGATCTCGGGCGGTGCGTGGACCACCTCCACCGCCAATTACATTCAGAAGGGCATTCAGACGGCTCTCCAGCGCATCTCGCTCGCCACGGGCGGCGCGGTGCGTGGCGAGACCGACATCATGATGGTGATCTCGCCCACGGTTGCCAATCTGCTCTCGCAGACCACCGAAGTTCGTGACTACGTCAAGAACTACCCGGCCGCTCTGCCCTTCCTCCAGGGTAATGACACGTTCGCCAAGTACGGCCTCCCGCCGAACCTGTTCGGCGTGCAGGTCGTGGTCGATGACAGCGTGAAGGTCACCACCCGCAAGGGTGCGGCCAGCACCACCCGCTCCTTCGTCTACGGCAACTCGGCCGTGTTCGTGAGCCGTCCGGGTGGCCTGGTGGGCGTGGAAGGTTCCACCTCGTTCTCCACCTGTCAGATTTTCGCCTTTGAAGACATGACGGTTGAGAACTGGGACGATCCGCGTGATCGTCGCATCGAAGGCCGCGTGATCGACAACAGCACCTCGGAACTGGTTGCCCCGGTGTCCGGCGTGCTGGTGATTGATGTCACGACCTGACGTTTGTTCGCCATAGTCATGGGAGGGCAGGAGTTTCGATTCCTGCCCCCCCGTGTTCGCATAAGGGGACACCATGCCACAGTACGCCGGCTATGCGGAACTTGAGTCATCGCTTGATGCCAACATCATCGCGCAGCTCTCAAGCGATACGGGCAGCAACAACCCCGGCGCGAACTGCCTCGTGGACACCATCCTGCAACGCGCCAGCAGCGTGGTGCAGGCGTATGCTCGCGTGGGGAACATCTACACAGACACCGACCTGAACACGCTAGCGGCCGCCAATGACGGCCTCCTCGTGATGCTGACGGTGGACCTTGCGACCGAGATGCTGTTCCAGCGCCGCGCCATGAAGATCACCCCGGCCGTGGAGGCGCGGGTGACCCAGGCCCGTGCCATGCTCGAGGCGCTGCGGGACGGCAAGATGATCTTCGGAGCGGTGGCCAAGGCCGCCGATGCCGGCGTGGGTGAGGTGGCCGTTGTGCCGATCAACAACCTCGCCTGGTACAACAACATGAGCAGCAGCGCGTTCTTCCGTCCTCGCGCCACCAGCATCTACCGAGGCGGCTAATGGCATCCGATTGGGGCAAGCGCGTTGCCAAGGCGCTGCGCGACCCCGCGGTGGTCAACGGCATCGCCACCCTCGTAGGTCGCTACGCGAAGCAGCACATTGCAACGAGCCGCGGCCGGGACGAGAGCGGCGGGGAAACGGCCTTGCAGCCCTTGGCGGCCGTGAAGGGCGAATACTGGACCACGAGCAAGCCGAAGGATTCCGCGGCCATCAAGGCCACGCGAACGGTGGTCGTGGTGCGGCAGCGCAAGATGAAGAACGGCAAGACCGTGGCGAAGCCCACGACGGTCACGGAGTACCTCGTGACGAGCGAGTCCTACCGCGCTGGCGGGAAGCCCCTGCGCGACACCGGGCAGATGATGCGCGAGATGAACGCCAAGGGGCAGACGGGCGGCAACGGCATTTCGATCATCCTGTACGGCCCGTTGCACGCGATCTTTCACGAGCTTGGGTTTGAGACTAGCGGCCCCAACTACATCCCGCTGACGCGCAAGGGCAAGCGTTCGCACGCCACGGGCAACAACCCCACCAAGGAGGGCTTGGTGCGCGGCAAGGACTTCGTGATGGCTTGGCAGGGCGTGACCGTCCCCAAGCGACCGTTTATGATTCCGACCAACGATGAATGGGGAGAGATCGGAAAGTCGATTAGACTAGGCCTCGCCCGAATCCTGAAAGGAAGAAGCTGATGGCTACCGCAATTTTCGTCGCAGGACCAACCAAGATCCAGGTGAACCTGGGAGCTGGCTACGTTGACCTCGGACTGACCGACAACGACAGCCTCCCGCAGATCACCTACACCGACAACGTCCACGAGATCAAGACCGTGGCCTCGGGCGCTGTGCCGGAGGAAATGGTGCTTCAGAACACCACGGCGGTCATCTCCTGCACCCTGGTCAAGTGGGACGCGGCCAACCTGACGGCCTTGGCCGTGCGGGAGCGCGGCGCGGAATACACCACTACGGTGGGCCGTCTGCTCATCAACGGCAACGGCACGTTCGGGGTGAAGATCCTCCCGCTGACGGCTGGCAAGACCTCATACACGTTCGCAACGTGCATGATCATGGGCGATGCCATCAACCACAGCAACTTCGGCAACGTGGAGCAGCGTCTTGGGCTGACCTTCAAGGCCATCCCGACCCCGTCCACTAACGTCCTCGCTACCTCGGCATCCACATGATCGACCTGAACGAAGACAACGACCCGATGCTGTTCCGCGTGACCATTCCCACGGGCGCGCTCGTGATCCAATGGAACGAGCTTGTGGCCTCCGTGCAGAAGCGCAGCATTGCCGGCGGCGAACAGCCGACCGTGGCCGACATCGCCAACGCAATCCGGGCCGTGGCACGCACCCCCGAGGTGGCCCAGCAGGCCGCCGACGAGGTGCTGTTCGCGGTCTTTGCTCGGTTGGGCAAGGCGGTACAGAACGCGGGAAACTGACACGGGAGGCCGCCGTGTTCTTGGCGACCTATGGGCGGCCTCCCACCGACTTTGACCCGGAGACTGCTATGGGCCTCGCGCAGAACATTCCCATGATTGAGGCGCGGCAGAGCATCGTTCAGGCACGGGCCATCGCTATGGCGTTGGGATCGGCAGAGGTGGCGCAGCAGACGGTGGCGCTTGCTACCGGGGATGCCGACCTCGCCTTCCGTATCCGCATGAATCTCGAGCATCAGAAGGCGGTGGGCTGATGGCTACGCAGAACGCAGCGGTGTGGAACGCGCTCCTGACCGAGATCGCCAACTGGATGGTGACCGAGGGCTACGGCAGCGCCGTGTACCTGTCGGAGCGGCCGAGTGATGAGACCATCGCGCAGTACGCGATACAGATCATCCCAGGCGGCGACACCGCGCTGCATTGGCGGTCGGGCGTTGGTTTGCAGGAGGCCAAGATCGACATCGTGGTGTGGTGGCGCGGCCTCCTTGACCCGGTCAACAGGGCCACGGAGCGCATCTCCGGTTCCAACGGCATCGAGCAATTTATCGACGGGCTGCGGACGCTGCTCAATCAGAACGACCTCAACGGCATCCTCACCATCGCGCTGACCTGGCGCAACGGCGGTCAGGTTGAGCCAGCCGAAGACTTGGTTGGTTGGATGCGCGGCACGGAGACCTTCGTGTGCGCCTTTGAGAACGGACTGTAACCATGCAAGACCTTGGACGCATCGTCATCGACATCAACGAGAAGGGCAGCGCCAAGGCTGAAGGCATCAGCGGCGTTGGTCAGATGGCGGGCGCTGAAAGCGGTGCTGAAGCTGCTGCCGCAGCAGGCGACGAAATAGGCGCTCTCGCATCGGCGGCAGGGCTTGCGTCCACGGCGTTCACGGCGGTGGCTGGTGTGTTTGCGGTGATGACCAAGGTGGTAGGCGAAGTCGGCAAGGCGCTCCTCGCCCTGAATCGCTTTGTGCTTGAGGTGGCAAGCGACCTCCGCGACTACAGCCCCGGCATTCAGCTCGCCGAGATGCAGAATCAGATTGCAATGGTCAACACGCGCTTCCGCATGGGAATGCAGTACGGCGGGGCCATTGGCGCACAGATGCTTGAGGTGGGCCGCATTGAGCGTGCGTTTGTGGAAATCCGATCTGCGTTCGCTGGCATGGGCGCAATCTTTCTTCGCCCAATCACCAAGTACGTTGCCGATGTTCTTGACAACTTGAAAGAGTATTTGCCGAAAATCACGGAAGCGATGGCAAAGGCAGCGGAGGCCGTTGCGGTGATGGTTCAGCTTTCCTCCTACGGCGGTACATCAAGTTCCCTTGCTCGTTTGGCTGTTGGATACAATTATGGAGAGCAGGGAAAAGAACTCTTCGATTTTATGAATCCTGCGGGCGGCATTGTTGCCACGTTCAGGGAGATGGCACGCGACCTCCGCGCCCTGAACCGCAAGACCCCGGACCCCAAGATTGACTACGGCGCGATCAATCAGCCGTTCCTTGCGGATCTGAAACTCATGGGAATGAAGGGCTTCTGATGTCTACCAACGGCAATACATGGGTTGCGTTCAAGCTGGGCGATGACACGTTCACGCTTCCGTATGCCAACATCACCTCGTGGGATGCACGGGCGATCTACGCGGAGGACGGCTACACGCAAATCCGCTACGAGACCACCATCTCCGGGTCCGCGCTGGTGTCCTACGGCACTTCGACCTACACCACGCTTGCCAACCTCACCAAGAAGGAGCCTGGGCGCGTCGATGAGGTGAAGATTTGGGTGACGGCAGACGGCGCAACCGAAGCGGTCTACGAGTCCTCCGGGCCGGATGCGCTGCGTGGTCCTTTGATGTCCATGACCGTCACGGAAATCAGCGGCCGGCAGGCGGCGATGGTCACGTTCACCATCGTGGGCCACGCGATGGCCGAGGAGGACGATTGCCCGATTGTGTCCCATCGCTGGGTGCAGTCGTTCACTCTTGATGCCGCGGGACACATGACGCGCACGGTTACGGGCAGCATTGTTGTTGACCTGTCGAACACGAACGCGGACACGACCTACGCCGAGGACAACACCGCTGCCCAAGTCAACGGCAAAGCGCCTTGGGCCGACCTGTTCCGCAAGGCTATCTTGCCGACCCGTCCGCCCGATGACAGCATTTGGCGGCGGGAGTCGCAGACGTTTGCCTACAACGAAAGCGGCAACTCGCTCATCTACACCATCGTTGACACCCAGGCGCGCATCAAGCTGCCCGATAGCGCGCTGACGGGTAACTGCGAATTCACCTACGAGCGTTCCCGTACCGACCTGACCTTTGCCACCCTGCGGTTCAACTGCGACCTCGAGGGTCCGGTGAATGGCGATGTGCGGCACATGATGTGGGCAGCGGTGGTGCTGGCGCAAACCCGCATCCCGTTCCGCTCGTCGCAGCTTGACCGCATCGTGTTCTCCGAGCAGGACATGATGACGCGGTCCAAGGTGCGCGTGGAAATCCAGGCGCGGTGCTACGCCTTCGCTGGCGATCAGACTCCCTCTACCACGCTTCCGCCTGTCCCGCTTGCCAACCTGATCGGCCAATTCTTCACGGTTACGCGGACCTGTCCCGAATACCCGGATGCCTACGGCGGATACAAGGGTATTGCGTCCATCCCGCATTGGTACAACAACGAGCTGTCGGCCAAGAATCAGGGCGTGGCTAGCAGCCTCCCTGTGGCGGCGGTCATCAACGCCATCACGGACTACTGCTCACCCGGAACGCCGACCACCTCAATGGTGGCCCCCGACACGAACTTTGACGCGGCCAATGCGGCCATGAACCAAGGTCCGTTCGCCACGCTGCCGCGCATGACCAACAACGCGGCCAATCAGCCCGCTGGCGTGGAGCGGTCGCAGACGGTCACGAGCGTCTATACCGATACCAAGATGCACCGTCTGCAAACCCTCTACACGCAGGGGTCCGACTTCGTGTTCCAGGCGGGCAAGGCAAGCACGATCCTTGAAGAAGTCACCACGGTCAAGGGGGTCAACAACCCGCCGCAGCGCATCTTCCGGCCGATCCCGGCGGGCTTCGTGGTGGTCAAGGACGATTGGAAGGTCAACTTCGGCGATGTCGATACGGGCGGCCAGCGCACGTTCATCGGGGTCTATACCCGCACCCTGAAGTCCTATGACGGCGGTGGCGCGACGAGCAACGGGTACAGCACCGTGTCCGGCCGCCGGCAATGGTGGTCGCCCACGCAGACGGTCATTGCCCCGGCATCGCTCGGGTTCAACACCGATGTGGACGGGCAGAACACCGCCGTGTCCGTGTTCAACGCCAACACCAACGCAGCCGCGTACAACGTCGGCACGCCCCAGGATTACGCATGAGCGTGAGCGCGTACATCACCGCAGGCGCGACCGTCATCCCCACGCTCCTGCCCACGCAGGAGATGCGAAGCACGGCGCGGCAGATCGGCATCGCAGAGGAGGATCTGTTCCGCGTCGATGTCCCGGTGGGCATGACGCAGCACACGCGGGCAAGCGTCCTCGTGGCCTCCACGCAAATTGCAACCCTGTACGGGTCTACCACCGTTAGCCTCACCCTTGAGGACTCAAGCGGACGGACGGTCGTTCTGTCGAACCTGTATGCCCGTCCGCAGCAGCCGTTCTTTTGGCGCGAGTCGGGCGGCGTGGTCATGGTTGAGCTGGTGGACGAGCGGTGGTACTGGAAGTTCTCCAGCGCGGCCATCCTGAACACCAACCTGTCCCCCACTTGGTCAAGCGATGGGCGCTGGCGGGTTGACTCCACCCGCACCTATTCGGATCTCATCACGGACATCGGGACGGTGGCATCGGGCGACAACCTGACGATGCCCACGGGCTTCACCACGCAAAGCCCGGAATACATCCGCCGCCTGTCCGATCTGTGCGGATCACCCAACGTCAGCCTCTCCATCCTGCTTGATGCCATCGCATCGGCCAATCAGCAGATCGTGGTATCGACGGGCAGCGCCACGCGGATCATCAGCAGAACGTCCCTCAAGACGCAATACAACTCTGCAATGAACACGTATCAGGCTGCCATGCGCGGGGGTATGCAGCCCGTCAATGGCGCGTCCCTGTCTACGGATGCGCTGGTGAGCCTGTGGAACGCTACCGGATACCAGGCGCGCGCCCCGCGCATCGCCTCCGTGGTCATGCCGCGGCGCAGCGTGGAGGCGCGGACGGTATTCAACAACGTCACCATCGCCAATACCCCGGCGGCGGACATCAACTTCAGCCAGCAAGCGGTTGACACGCAGGGAGACACCCCTACATGGGTGCGCGCACCCAACGACATCGGATCGGCATACCTTACGGATGCGTCCATCGTGGTAAACGATTCCGCCGGCGCGGAGCTGACCTCCTCGCCCGGATGGAACCCGCTGCTGTCCCGCACCAAGATCCGGGATGATTACGTTTCCCGGAATAGCGTCATCCCGTTCGGACGCACGGTGTGGGCCGGGTGGATTCCGTGGTACACGGATGCGTCCACGACCATCGGTCAGATCGGCAACGTGTCCTACCGGATGGCCGAGATCGACGGCGAGCTTGCACCGTACACGATTAGCGAGGCCCGCGAGGACGATTGGCGGTTTGGGCTGCAAGGCACTTCGGAGGTGAACCCGTCCGACCTTGTGACGGCCAAGGGAAACGCCCAGGCGTACCGCAACCTCGTGGGCGCAACCATCATCGACGTTCCCCCGCCGATGTGCCGGGTGTTCCCTGCCAAGATCACGGGGTCGGAGCTGTATACCAACTGGCGGTGGCGGTACTCGTTTGAGGAAGTCGAACCGAATCCGGCCGCCGGCGCAGGCGGAACGCCGAGCGTTGCCATCGGCGCATATGGGCGCAGCGGGTCGATTTTGGCCCGCAACATGGCAGAGAACGCCAACCTGAACTATGGAGCGGGCGACACGCGCAACTTCATTGCGCCAGGAGTCGCGCAGAGCGACTACACCAATGCGACCATTGAAGCGGTTGCCATTGCCAACGACACCATCGTGATGATGGTGGAGCAATTCCCGACCTCGTACACGACCGGGTCGCCGCCGTTCGGACCGCAATATTGGTTCTCAATGCCGAACGCTGTAGTCGTAGAATGCACTACGGGTGGAGGTGAATAAACCATGACAACTACTTGGAACATCATCTTTGAGCAGGGCGCGGAATTTCAGGCACAGGTAACGGTCAGCGATTGGCCTGCGACCTACCCCGCGCTTGCAACGGCCACGGATTGGCGGCTCCGCGTGGCCCAGGCTGGCGAGGCGGCCTACCTGACGGCAAACACGGCCAACTACATCACGCTGAACGGTGCAAAGACCGTGGGGACCATTGTGATTCCTTCGGCCATCACCAACGCGTTCCCGTGCGGCAACGCGCTGTATGACCTTGACATCCTGTTCCCTAGCAGCGTGGTCAAGCGATTGATCTCGCTTGGTTCGGCACAGGTCAACATCTACGCGGGGTCCGTCTAATGCCCGAACAGGTATCCATCTCGGTGGTTGATTCGGGCGTGACTGTTTCCGCTGGCGCTGTTGTCAGCGTGACCGCTGGCACGGGCTTGACGGGCGGGACCATTACCGCCACCGGAACCATCGCCGCGGACTTTGCAGCCAGCGGCGCGGCTACGGCGGGCAAGATCGTGGAGGCTACGGATAGCCGCCTGTCGAACGCCCGAACCCCGTCCACGCACGGTAGCTCGCACGGGTCCGCTGGTAGCGATCCGATCCCCGCTGATGGTTTGGCGCAGTCGCAAGTCTTGAACCTTACCACGGACCTCGCGGCTAAAGTCCCGACCACCCGTTCAATCATTGCTGGCGCTGGGTTGTCCGGCGGCGGAACGCTTGCAAGCAATGTGTCGCTGGAAGTGCTGTTTGGCACGCTCACAGAAACCGTGTGCGAAGGAAATGATGCGCGCCTCTCTAATGCCCGCACCCCGACTTCTCACGGCAGCAGTCACGGAAGCGCTGGCAGCGACCCTATCCCGGCTGCTGGCCTCGCGCAGTCCCAAGTTGCCAACCTGACCACCGACCTCGCGGCCAAGGCAGCGAATAGCATCGTCCTTACCGCAGGCACGGGCCTGACGGGTGGCGGCGATCTGACCGCTAGCCGGACGTTTGCGGTGTCGTTTGGCACGGCATCGACCACGGCGTGCGTTGGTAACGATGCTCGCTTGTCGGATTCTCGAGCGCCTACTGGGGCGGCCTCGGGCGACCTGTCAGGAACCTACCCATCCCCGACTGTTGCCAAGATTCGCGGCACGGCCGTTTCGTCATCGGCCCCGACCAATGGCGACTTGCTGCGCTACGTTTCCGGCACGACTCAATGGGAGCCTGGGGCGGGTGTCGATGTGCAGCTCTTCGTTGCTTCCGGCACATGGACCAAGCCGAGCGGCTGCCGCACGGTGCAGATTGTTTGCATTGGCGCGGGTGGCGGCGGCGGCAGCGGTCACGCTTCAAGCAGCGGAAACAGGGGTGGCGGCGGTGCAGGCGGTGGCGGCGGCATCACGGAGCTGACGTACCGCGCCGTGGCCCTTCCGGGTTCGCTCACCGTCACGGTGGGTACAGGCGGCACGGGTGGCGCGGGTGTTTCTGCAACCACTAACGGAAACCCAGGCACGGCGGGCGGCGCATCGTCAGCATCCGCGTCCGGCATTACCTACGCCTACGCGGCTGGCGGCAACTTTGGCGCAGGCGGCACGAATTCGGGCGGCGCTGGCGGTGCAGCTCTCACGATCAATGCATTGTGGCTTGGTGGTGCTGGTGGCGCAGGCGGCGCGGGTGCTGCGGTTGGAACGACTCCAAGCAATTCGCAGGGCGCACCAGGCGGCGGTGGCGGTGGTGGAATGTCATCGGGTGGCACAACCCATGCTGGCGGATCAGGTGCTACGCGGGTTGGCATTGGCACGGGCGGCGATGGCACAGGCGGTGCAGGCAGCAATGTGGGCTTCTACGGTTCGGGTGGCGGTGGTAGCACCTCTTCAAGCGGCACAAGCGCCGCTGGCGGCGTGGGCGGCTACGGCGCGGGCGGCGGCGGATCTGGCGGATCGTCTACCGCTACGGGCGCTGGCGGCAACGGTGGCGGTGGCCTCATCTGCATTATTTCCTCGTGGTGAGCCATGACCATCGAAACCAAGAATGCCGTCGAATTTTGGATGAAGCCCGCGCAGCTCGCGGTGGCGGTCATTGCCATTGCCGGGGCGTTCGTTTACGCGGGACAGCGCAGCGAACGGGACGAGCAGCAGACGCGTGCCTTGGACAAGATGGCTTCGGAGATGGAGAAGATCCAGCACGCGACCGGGGAGGGGAATGCACAGATCCGCGTCATCAACGTCCGCATCGGGGCGCTCGAGGAGCGCGTGGGGAAGATCGAAAAGCGATGAGCCGGGTATGGCTTGCCCTTGCGGCGGTGGCCCTGCTGGCGGTCGCGTGCAGCCCGGTAGAACGTATCGCGGGTGATACGAATGCCATCCGTACGGATGCCCAAGCGCTCATTGACCACGGCCACGCCATCAAGGACGCGGAGGTGGTGGAGCGCGCCACGCGCATTGACACCACGGCGGCCGACATCCACGTTCAGCTCACCCAGGTGCAGGACATCACCCCGGCGTGGCTTTCGACCCTGCGGTGGTGGGGCATCGGCGTGGCCGTGGCGGGCATCGCGTTCCTAGTCTGGAATTCCGGAATTGGCACTTTTGTGCGCGTTGCAATCGGTTGGCTGCCGCGAAAGAAAGTGACCCAGGCGGAACTCGCCGTGGATATGCTAGACCCCAACCGACCCGAAGGGGATCGGGAGTACGTTGCCGCGATGCGGGCGCAAGACCCGGAATTTGACGCGGCGTTCCGCAAAGCACAAACCCGAAGAAAGGCTTGATGATGCTTCTCGCAGACTTCTCCAGTTTCGTTGGCTCGGTGTGGGCGGCCGCCCTTTGCTTCTGCCTCGGCGTTGCCGGCGGCATCTACCTCTGCAAGCGCGGAATCATCAAGTGACGCGCCTTCTCATCTTCATCGCTGCGCTTGTCATCGTGGCATGAGCGGCATCTTGAACGCTTCGTGTTGCTGCGGCGGTGGGACCATCCCGCCGGGTAACACCGTGTGCGTTCCGGTTGTCGGTACGTCTACGCCGACCTTCACCATCACGGCCTCCCAGGCTGGGTGGGTGCGCGGAGAGCCGAAGGGGCTTTCTAGCACGACCGATTGTCCTACTGACAATTGCGGCACGCCGTCCGAGCCGTCCTACATCTATTGCCCGTTGAAGATTTGGGCGGGATGGAACAACGCGGTGGGATCGTTTGAGGGGAAGTATTACCGCGATGGCTGGCGCAGAAACGATTCTCCCAATTGCGAGTGCTGCGAAATTACCGAAGACACGCTGACCTACACGGGTGGAAGCTGGACGGCCACCATGCAGTTCGGTGGAGGCGCAAATACCGTCAACGTGCTTTCGGAGTCCAACACGTTCGTGAGCGGCGGTGTATCAGGCGTGAAGTACCTGTGTAGTGCGATTGACGGCGGCAGCGGATGCACGCTTTGCCCGACTTGTTGCGGCGGCGCTTCCGGTTTGTACGACATCATCGTGGTCACGTTTGGCGGCTACAACGAAACGGGACCGTATCACCCGGTGCAAGCGACCGATGAAAACGGTGCTGCCTTGTGTGATCCTCCGTATGACAGCGCCTACGCCAACACCTACTCGTACGGGTACAGCGCGGACGTTTACTTCTACAAGCCCGTGCCATTCACGGCTACACGCACGCTGACCGGGGTGTATACGCGGTTTGCTTCTCGCGTGACCGTACCGCTGAACTTCTATCAAACGTTTTCAAGCTCGGGTGGCCCGTGGAACTCGCTGGGCTACGCGCTTCCATACCCTGGCGCAACGGTGTGCGATGTCATTACCACGGGCGCACCCGACAACCCAGCCGAGTGCTTGTGCGGCTCCGCGAACGGATTCGGATTCACCTTCCCGTCCACCATCACGCTGACATGATCTACACCACCAACGGACGCAGCATCGAAGTCCCCGACTCCGTGCCGGCCGCGGAGCGCGAGGCGTGGGCGCTGGCGCAGCTTGACCGCACGCGCAAGCCCGAAGGATGGCGCGGCCTGGGGGACGTTGTGGCTGCCGCAACGAAGGCGGTAGGCATCCGTCAATGCGGCCCGTGCCGCAAGCGGCAGGAGGCGTTAAACCGCCTCGTCCCGTTCGCAAAGGAAAACCCCCCGCCTGCTGGCCAACTTCCTGCGGCCGCAAGCGGGGGGGAGAAGAACGACTAGCCTACGGTCAGAAGGGTACGTCCGCGGGGTCAACCTTGGCCGGGGCAATCGGCCCGATCACGCGCATGACCTGTAGCGTCTGCCCGATCCGGGCGACCTCGAGGCGCATTTCCTTGTTTGCGTCCGCCAGGTCACCGTACTCGGCCACGGAGGTAGCAATCCACACCGCGCCGTGTTCGCCCACGGCGTTGATTGCAATGGGCTTGCCAGGGCGGCGCACCACGCGCAGGATCTCAAACTGGCCCTCGTACTCGTCGGGGTAGCCGTCGGCCGCCTTGGGGGTTTCCGGGGCCGGGTTGGCCTCCTGCTTGGCCGTGCGCTTGCGGACGGGCTTCGGGGCATCCTCTACCACCGATGCCTCTGCGTCAATCGTAGGGGCTGCGGGTGCGGCAAGGGCGGCGCGGGCCTTGGGAGCCTCGTAGCCGCGGGACGGGGCTTCCTCGGTGATCTCGGTCTCGCCGTGGGCTTCGACGTACACCGGGGCCGCGCCAAGCGCGTCCGGGCAATGCTGCTTGTAGCCGCTCGAGATGCAACGGGCGAAGAGCATCGCCTTGGGCCACTTGTGCCAATTGTCCCCGCCGAGCTGCGCCCGCTTCGCATCGTCCATCGAGAAGGTCGTGGTCCCGATCTCTTCCCACTTGTTCTCGGGGCTGCGGCCGAAGAACACGATGCTGCACTCCGTGTCCGTGCAGGCGGCGCGGTAGTCGTACTTCCCTGCGCGCTTGATTGCTGCGGCCATCAGGTTGGCGGCCAAGACGGCCTTGCCCTTGATGATGTGCAGCCCGGTCATCGCGTCATAGTCCGACAGGCCCAGGCCGCGCCCGATGATGATCTTCGCGCACGCTGCGGCCTCGGACTGAATGTCGGGGAACATCCCCGAAGCCTTGAACACCTGGGCGACCGACATGGGGTCAAGCTGCGCTTGCCCGATCCTTGCGAGTTCCATATGCATCTCCTCATGTACGCGGAGCGCCGCGCCCGTCCCGCGCAACGTGCGAGGGCGTAATCAGTATACGGCCCGGTAGCCGAAAGTCAAATCGGGGCAATGGCGATGACCGT
>Ga0181352_1000530_pt1 | contig 16186 bp, 13 predicted proteins | sample Fa13VDMLBSN_FD_130103 | JGI IMG/M metagenome (GOLD analysis project Ga0181352, IMG submission 130103) | Freshwater viral communities from Lake Michigan, USA - Fa13.VD.MLB.S.N | ecosystem: Environmental > Aquatic > Freshwater > Lake | place: USA: Michigan | collected 2013-09-23 | reverse complement strand
CGACCAGGGCCTGTTTGCTCAGCTAATTCTTTCTTCGTTACTGTGCGCTTTATATTGTGGTATAGCGATTTTTTCCCAATGTATGCACGGTTGCTCGGAATATGAGTAGTCACATATATAAAACCAAAACTATCTTAAGGTAATTCTTCTATTGAGGCAACCTCTTTACCTTCATATAACCAATTTTTCATAAAGTTTTTACATATTAAACTCTAACTTTGGTTTATGGTGTTTACATAACGGACAATGGTAAGCATAATTACCACGAGCCGTTTGTTTACCAAAACCAAGCACAGAATTAGTCAGTGCAACTAAAGATTGATTTATCATAATGATAATATACTAATCTTCGTTTGCTACTCCAAAGTCACGTGTAAAAAATTTTCCTAGGATATTGTCGTTAAAATAGGTTTCGGGATATTCTAAAACTCCCATCATAAAAAGATACTTACATTCATAATAAGTTAATAATTTTTTATTATTAACTACCTTAAGAATTTCTCGTTTAAATTCGTCTTGTTTACCTTCTTTAAGAAGTGCTTGAACAGGTTTAGCAGAACCAAAATATGTTTTCCAATCGCTTTCTTTTGAAACTACTTTTGAGGTAGGTTTGCGACCCGGTCCGGTTTGTTCCGCTAATTCTTTTTTGGTTAATTTGCGCTTTATATTGTGGTATAGCGATTTTTTCCCAATGTATGCACGGTTGCTCGGAATATGAGTAGTCACATATATAAAACCAAAACTATCTTGAGGTAATTCTTCTATTGAGGTAACCTCTTTACCTTCATATAACCAATTTTTCATAAAATTTTTAAATATTAAACTTGTAAATAACCTGTATAGACTACACTCCCTTGATAAATCCCAGTTGAATCATAAAAAATTATATCACCTGTTCCCACATCCCATGTAACTCTAATAGAAGGAGCAGGATCATCAGTAGGATTAGCTGTTATAAATAAATCATTGCCTATTCCATTAGGAATTGGAAGAGTAGGGAAATTTGATACCCAATCAACTGATGCTGAAGTTGTACCAACTGAAGAGAAAGTAGCATATCCAACAATAGCATACATATCTCTTAAAGATCCTCCTTGAGGAGTTACTTTTACAAAATCTGAATTGGCTGAATTTGAAGCATAAGATGCAGTAATAGCAAAAGAAGAAGTTGTTGCACGAGAAGCTGTAACTGTAAGGTTATTAGTAGCAGCATTATATTCTAAAAGAGAAGCTACTTTAGGAAAACGAGTACCAGCTTGATCAACAAATGTTAAATAATGTGTACCACCACCAGTAACTGCTGTAGTGATTGCTGAAGCTGTACTTGCGAAACTTGCGGATACTACACTACCAAGTAACAATGATGCTGTTGCCGCATATGATGCTGAGGTTGCTGAACCTGTTATACTTCCACTAATGGAAACATTATATGCTCCTGTTGTTCCACCACCAGGTGTTAATGCATCGTATAATTGTAATAAATCATTTGGTTGGATTGTATTACCATTTGATATATTTGATGAATTTAAAGTTGCCATAATTTTATCGGTCTATGTTTATAAGTATTGTAGTATCTGTTGTAGGTGAAATAGGAAGTGGTTGGGATAATTTTCCAACTGCTAATAGATTTTGATATTCATCATATAATCCTATAGTTGTAATATAAGGACTAAAAGAAGAACCTGTTATATTACTATTTAAAAATTGTCCCGGAGTATAAAATGTTCCTATTGAACTTGTAATAGATGTACTTCCTGATGTTGAAGATGGATTTAATGTAAAATTATATTCATTATCTCTTATAGTACATTGATATTGAGTTTCATATATTGTAAGAGAAGAAGAAAATGAACAAGTTACATTTGATCCTGTAATAAAACCATCAATAATAGCACTATCACCAACTCCATAAACTCCCGAACCATATAATGCTACTCCATAACCATCTGCTCCTGGATTAGAGTCACTTGTAATTACAGCTAAACCTTGAGGATAAAATATTTGTCCACAAATTTCACCTGAGGATGAATAAATTAAATTGCCTTCACCATCATCATATATAGAACCACTTACACCTGACCATGTAAAAGAATTAGGTAAAATATAATTTCCATATAAACGAGAAGGAATAGATAATACTCCTATAACATCATTAGCTCCTGTTGGAAAATATTTTTCAAACGTTAATGTAGTTTGATTATAATTAAAATATCTTCCGGATGAATCTGCTGAACCTGTAAGTGCGTTTCCTGCGACATCATTTCCTGGGACTAAACTTGCTGTATTTGCTGGGCTGCCATAACTGGAGCTTAAATAATTTGAATAATATAATTCTTTAATTGAATTATAAACTAATCTTTGATATTGAGGTGAAACTACACCTGTTAAAGGATCAGTATTAGGATCAAATAAAGTTCCAGTAATGTTAGTTCCTAAATACCTATCAATACCAACATCTGATCCTGTTAATTCATTTCCTTTGTAAGAAAATCCTTTACTAACCTCAAACGGGGTTATTATAATATCCGATGCTAAGAATTGTTTGTAGGCCCCCATTCATTTTAAAAATCTAGCTTAACGCGGATTAATGCTTCTGTTGTAAAATCTTTTGGTAAAGGTCTTGACAATTTAGCAACTGCTAATAATTGGTTTGTATCATTATATAAACCTACTGTTGTAATGTATGTTTGTGGATTATTAATAAATGATGGAAAAAATACTTCACCAGTAGATCCTGAAATAAATGATGGGTTTTCTGAGTAGTTATATTCTACACTTTTAGGTCTTACAAAAATAAAATCTGAAGTGATAGATTCTTGAGCATTAATATAAAAATCATTACTTGAACCTCCTGTTAATGCTTGAACTAAGGAATTATATAATGAAGCATTAGGACTTAAATTAGGAGCAGCTGATGCTGATGCGGAACCACTATATGTAAAAGCAATACCTCCACTAATTGCTGGTGCCCCTAATGCTTTTGGATTTAATAAAATTGTTCCAATGTCTGGGAGTAACCAACCATAAGATCCTGAGTTTGCTGAGTAACCATCTGATGTATTTCTTGAAGTAATAGTTGCTCTGGTTCCTGTAGAACCTGTGATTAATTGAAAAACTCTTCCGGCCTCGGTGAATTGAACAGAAGATACATAAGCACTATTATCTGTTAAAGTAATTGTTCCTCCTGAAGCTGAAAGGGTTAATGAAAGTGATCCTAAAAATAATGAATCTTTATATCTAGCTCTTTCAAAAGTTAAAGCATAAAACTCAGATGAAGTAATAGCACCAAAAATAAAATCAGAATTTTCATCTCCTAATACTAAATCTTGCCACTGACCGTAAATAGTACTTGTTGGAGAATATCCATTTACTGAGGAATTATAGTTTAAACTACCACTACCAACTGAATTACCATAAGCAATGGCAAATTGAACTGATTCTGTTGTAGCTGAATTATATACATTTATATAATAATTACCTGTAGAACCAGCAACTTGGGCTGAGGAGGTAAAAGCTGCTGTTAATGCAGGAGCGTTATTTGAAAATAAGGTAGATGAAATAGCATCAGTACTTATTACAAAATCGGTTGGCTCTAATCTTGTGAATGACATATTTTATATTTTAAGATACTTTAGTTACTGTTACTGGAATTGTTAATCTGGCACCTGAATCTCTACCTTCTACAGTTAACGTAGCTTGTAATTGAGTATTATTTCCAAATAATGTATTGACAGTTGTTGCTTTAATATTAATTGTTGTACCAACAACAGTTTTAGATACTGAAGTACCTAAAGTTGTGGTAGTATTAAGTGCTTGTGCTTGTGGTGTATTAATACCTACACCTTCAAATGTACTAAATAAACGAACATCTGAAATAGTAGCTGTATAACCACTGGTTTCATATGTATTGCCTCCTAAATAATTTAATGTTTGAGGAGTAATAGCTAATGAAGCACCTTGTTTAATCACAATTGCATTGTAACCTAAATCAAGGATAGGCATTTTAGCTGTTCCACGAGGTAAAGTTACAAGTTTATATTTCATTACTTGTGTTGCTTGAGGAAATGCCTCTAATAAAGGCATATTTTCAATTGCTTGTCCATAATATGCAGAACCTGATGGGTGGTTTGGATTATAAAGTGTATAATCAATTTCGTCATCAGCTAAAGAAAATTGAGTAATTCTAAATGAACCATCATTTTGTGCTAATAATTGACGACCAGTATCGGTTAAAATTGCATCTACTGTTACTACGGTATTATTTAAATATCCCATGTTTTTTTATTGTTATATGTTATAAATATATTAAATTAGTCCTTTTTCGGTAAGATCTGCAACAATATTATCAAATTTATCTAAAATATCTTGAGAAGCATATTCAGGTAATAAGAATCCTGGTCCTCCTCCTACTTCATTAGTTTTGTCGGCATTAATAATTACAAAATTAGGATTGGGTACAAATCTTCTTAATAAGAAAGAATTTAAATTAGTTCCTGTTAGTATAGGTTTATCTAAAGTTAAATATAAAGAATTTTGTGCATTTTCAGTAGGTGGATTTACACCAATAATTTGATATACTTGATTTTCATTAGCACTAAATCTAATTTCATCACCGGCTTGAACTGTAAATAATTGATAAGGAGAATCATACCCTGAACCTGAAACTGTTTGTTGGGTTAAAGATCCATAAATTGAAGAATTAAATTGAGATCCTGTTAAAATACTAAGTGAACTAGAACCTGTAGCCCAGAAAGATGAAGTAACACTAGCACTTACTGGGGGATTTTGTGCTAATAATAAACTACCTGTGTTTTGAAAAATAAAAGCAATATTACTACTATTTAAAATTGTTGCTCCTCTATATCTACTACCTGAAGTAGCATTATCGGGGGGTGCTATTAATGTTCTTTGGTATTGGGTATTATTTGATAAACTAAAACTTTGACTATAATAATCAGTCCATGATGTTCCATTGTCTGTTGATTTTTGGATATAGTGAATAACTGTTGAAGGACTTATTGGAGATGAGAAATTTCCAAAGGAATAACTTAAATACATTTGAGGAATTACTTGAACATTAGCATCAGTAGTTTGTAGTGCTATATAATTTCCTGTTACTCCTGTTAAAGATGCTGTGGTTGCTGTGGAACTAGAGGTAACAGTTGTAATGTCTTCAACATATATTGTATTTGGATCAAAAGTTTGAGGTCCAATTCCGGATATTATTCCGTAATTAGTATTTGGAGTTGTATCACTAAAAGACATTGTTAATAAAGCTTGAGCAGCAATACTTCCTGTTTGCGAAAATATAACAGCTTGAGCTAGAGCTCCACCTTTTATAACAGATTTAATACCTTGTAAAGGTTGAACATTTCCTGAAGTTTCTCCGGCTTGAAATATAACATTTGCTGGGTATTGTTCGTTAAATGTTCTAATTAGGTTATAGTAATATGAACCCGTCAAATTAGGAGTCAAAACATTTCCATTAACATCTATCAAATATTTAATATGAAAACCAGATTTATTAATAACTTCAGGAGTAGTTCCTCCTACCCAGTCAAAATAAGCAAAGTACGCTCCATCAACTTCAACAGATGGAAGACTACTACTATATCCTACATTGAAGTCAGGAGAAGTATTTTCACATCCATCATATCTTGGATTAGCTATTCTTGCAGTTGTGTAATTTGATGCGGGAGTTGTTGATGGAGTTGCACTTCCTGTACCTCGTGAAGCATTTACTATTACTGTTTTATTTACAGCTATTACATTACTTGTAGCAAAATCAACATCAAAAAATTGTGAATTAGGTCTTGAAATTAAAGCATTACTGATTAATGGATTAAAATCCGAATTATCAAAATTTGCATTATCATTTAAAAATGGATTTAAATTTACAATTGAATTTTGAACCTGACCAGGGAGATTAATATAATTAAATCCAAAACTACCTGTATAAAAAGTAGCTCTAAAGTTTAAATTATCGGATAAAGTAATTTTCCAAACAGTTGCATTTACTGGAGAGATTGAAGTTATTAAACCTGTTAAAGTAGTGCCGTATGGATAATAAGCATCAGGGACTGGGTCATTTACTGAGCCAGTTACTGTAAATTGGATAGTATTACCAGCTTGTAAATTAGATAAAGCTGTTTGAATATTAACTCCATTATCATCTATTTCATTTATATAAACTACATTAGTATAATAACTATATTGAATCCCATTATATCCAATAACCGTATTAAAGGTTAAATTTCCGGCAGATGGATTAGAATTTACTGATGTAGAGGAAGTTGTAAAATAAGATCCTAAAGTATCATAGCTTAACAAAATTGTAGAAGCCATTTTATAAGGATTATCTTCATTTAGTTCTCCATTTTCTACTTGGATGTAAGAACCACTTAATTCTCCATTATAAAATTCAGTTTGAGTAGATTCAACAAATGGGACTGCCCCTACAGGAGTTAAATTAACTCCATCCCAACTTTGAGTAATATTAACTACATTATTACCAGTATATTCAGAAGATGTTAAACCAAATAAATCAGGCATTACTCCTCCCGTACTACCTGTGATTTCATACATTTGGATTGGAGAACCAGTAATTATTAGATCTTGATATACAAATGGTGTATCCCAAGATGTATTAGAAGCTGAACCACTTCCATAAAAAGAAGTAGTTGTATAAGTATTAACTTGAGGTACAGGGTATTTATTTCTTTCTAAAATATGTTGTTTAATTACAATTCCTGTTGTAACTGAACTTCTAACAGGAACATAATCTTTAACCATTTTAAATAAGGCATTATCATAATATCTGATAAGTCTTATATAATCCCATAAATTATAGCTATCAAAATATTTATCAAAATAATCTTTACTTAAAGCATCTAATTCAGGGTATGTTTCAGCTGAAGATGATACTAATCTAGGATCACCTATATAATCTCCAATATTAAAATACCCTATTTGAGCATTTATATCTTCATTAATTTCATTTTGTGGAGAAAATGCTACTTCGACATATTTAATATCTTCTACATAAGAAGAACTATTATAACTATCTTGATCAATATAAATAAAAGGAGATAATACTGTATTTTGGGGTAAATTTACTTCTTCTGATCCACTGTAAGGTAAAATAGTAGAAATATTTTTAATTTTTTTAGAAACAGTATTTCTCATTCCCGCAGGAATTTGATCTTGAAGTATAAATTCTCTATTTACAGAAAAACTACCACTATTAATAGTAAAATTACTATTAGAAGTAAAAGATTGTGTAATATATGAACCTGTGATTTTAGGGTGTATTGATTTAGATCCTGTATAAAGATCATTTCCTAATGCTCCTCTAAATATTAATTGGTCATATGCACCATTAATTCCTACTCCTTCAATAGAGTAAGGATTCATAGTATAATCATAAAAAATATCTTGAGTTAATTGAGTATTATAATATCTTATTTCTTGATAAGAACCACTAAAATTACTATATGTTTTAGATCCTATAGTTAGTGTAGATCCTGAAAGAGGAAAAAATGAGGATGTTGAATTTGTCCAAGAAGAGGTAGTTGCACTTGCTGTTGCTGAACCTGTATATCCTATAATAAATCCATCATTTCCATTGTATATGTTATCAGCAGCAAATAAAGAAAAATTACTTCCGCTTCTAGTTACCATCACTGACCACCAATCACCATTAAAAAATGGTAAATAGATGCTTGCTGAAACTGTTGGGTTAGTAGAATAATTAGGTATAAATTTTAAAGTAGCATATTCATTTGAACTACTTGGAATAGAACCTGAATAGGAACCACTAGAATACCCTGAACCTGTATATTCTAAAACAATGGATGTGTTTCCACTATTATCTAAAGTCCATAAACTTTGAGATCTAGAAGTAAGAGCAGAATTTAATCCTGGGGTTTTGAATCTAAATTGGAGAGTATTAGGTGTTGGAATATTCCATAAACTATTAACCTGCCAAGGAACTATTACTTTAGAATTACTACTTGTAATATCAAATTTATAATTAAATTTATCTTGCCAATAATCCCAATCATTAGTTCCTACTTTGTTTTTACCACCAAATTCATTAATTTGTAAAATAGTATCAGGAATACCAAAAATATTGATTAATGAACGCAAACCAGCATTTGTTCCTTTTTTCTTTAAAAGATATGGTAATGCATTATAAATCTTTTTATATGATAATTTAACAAAATCATCAATAGTAGGAATATCTTCAGGACTAGGAACAGATGCTGTTACATAACTAGTAATTAATTCACTTCCAGTAGAGGGATATAATGAACCACTTGCTGAAAGTCCAATTACTGAGCTGTAAATATTTTCTAATGTATAAGTACTATCATATATTTTAGTACCTAAAGATGTTAATACAGTTGCTACTAAATCTTTAGAAACCCCTTCGTATAAGTTAGAATTAGCATCTAATTTTGATGTAATTGCTTTAGTATATAACCAAATTTCATCAAAAAACTGACCGATCATGCTAGTAAATAACAAATATTGGTTATTACTAGAATTGCTTCTAATATATTCAGGAATTACATAATCTAAATTATTTTGATTATTAACATCATATTCTATAGCAATAGCAGATTGAGTTGCATACCAATTTGTTGCTTGAGTACTAGTTGGAGAATATAAATTATAAGGTGGTTGTGCATTGGTTTTAGGCCAAGCATAAGCTCCTGAGGTGTAATATAGGAAATATTCATATCCGTCAAAACTTGTAATTGTAGTTTCAATTTGTTTTTCTAATAATAGTTTAGAAGAAGAAACCACAGCTGATGCTGTTGTAGGTCCTGAAATATTACTATATAATAAATCTAATTGTGCTTGAGAAGAAGATATTGATATAACTTTCTCTTTAAAATTATATAATCTTTGATAAGCTGAGGAGAAAAATATAAAATCTTCATAATCAGTATAATCAACTGAGAGTTGAGGTGATGAAGACGATATTTGATTCATTAACTGGTATAAGGAACCTGTTAATGGAGTAGAAGTAATACTACTATAATTTTGATATTGAGTTAAAGGACCTGTTTCATCTTTTATAGGAATGTTGTAATTAGGTCCTGCAATTTTAATAGTTGTTTCGTCAAGAATATCTTCTTGAATAAAATCTAATTGATAAGCAACTGATTCAGCTTTTTTAGTTACAACAGACAGTTCTGTTTTTAAACCAATAGCTGTTGGTAAAGGTTCATATAATTTAACTAATAATGAAACTGTGTTATTTTGAGGATTAAATTCCAAAACAGAATTAACACCTATAACATAAACATTATTTCCAAAATTTAAATAAAATTCATCAAGAAAACTACTGTTTTCAACATTTTGTCTAAATTGATTATAAATTTCATAATTAGAACTACTTAAAAATGTATCAGCAGTTAATCCTATAGCAATAAATAACTCATTAGTATTAGAACTTAATCTAAGTTCTGTTCTAGTTGGGGAAATTTCACTAATAAAAAGAGGATTATCTCCTGAACCAACTTCTGGGGAGATAAAATTGTATATGGTTTTAACAATACCTGTGGTATATCCGGCAATAGTAGCATCTTCTTCCGGAAATAAATTCATATCTATTATGTTTCCAACAGAATCAATAGATACAGGTTTATATGATCTTAAATCACTATTTGACGATAAAAGATTATTATTAAAATCATATACAAAATACTCAACTCTATCATTTACTGGGTTAAAGGATGAGGTTATAGTTGTGTTTGGAATAACAGCAACATCTGCAGCACTTATAGTCTGTAGAGTAAGGGTATTAGGATTTATATTAGTAATATTAACCATTTAATTTTTGTAAAGTTGTTAAAGCGTCTTGAACTGTATTAACTGTACTTTGAGCTAACTCTTGTTGAAGACTTAAATTTTCTTCTCTAAGGGCGGTTACTTCAGCAATTAAAGCATCAATTACTTCATTACCACCAGCTTCAGATCCTAAATAATCTTGACTAGTTATCACAAGATATTGATGTGAATTTGTTTCTCCAAACTTAGGTATTTGGTAAAATAAAGCTTGATAATAATCAAAAAATTCTGTTATTGATGGTAAAACAGACCCCGTTGGTACTACTACAGAAGATGTTAATTCTGTAAAAGAAGTATTAACAGTATTATCAAATGCTGTTTTATTAAATACTTGTTTTGTTAAAGGAAAATTAGCCATTAATTACTTTAAAATAATATTGATCATCAAATACTTGAGTTGTTCCCGCTATTTCTGATTTGATTAGAATAGCATAATATCTTTCAGGTTCTAAACCATTCATATAAACATCAAAATAACTTGAACTAGCATCTGCACTTAATTGAGTAAATTGAGTATCAAAATCAATTACCATTTCATTAGTATCTAAATCTTTAATAGCCCAATAAGATGCAGTTGGTAAATAATAATTATTTAAATACACTGAAGATGTTTGCCATAATTGGATTGGAAATTCGGGACGAATATTAACTCTAAATCTATTAAAACTTTGTGGATAAAAAGTTCCTGGGTTTTGGGCTAAAGTTACAGTAGCCGGAAGTGTATTTAAAATAGTTTGAGTAGAAGAACCTGTGTTAAATGAATAATCTCTCCAACTAAATTGTAAAGCTGGAGGATAAATGGTATGAGTATCTCTAGAGAAGTATTTTAATTCGGGTTGAACTTCTTTATCATATATAAACTCAACAGCTTGTTTTAAAATAAATCCATCTGCGGAAATTGAACCTGTCGATCTAGCTCTAACAATATTAGTTACATTTAAATTTAAATCTTTTGTATCAAAAAACCCAAATGTTACCGATGCTGATATTGGGTATAAATTAGAATTAAACCATGGTTGAGTAGATCCTGTCCACCAAGTAGCACCACCAGCATACGGATTAATAGAATTATTTGGACTTGAACCAGTATAAGAACCTGTTGAAAATGGAGAATAATTTTGAGTTGACCAAAGACTACTTCCTGAGTAGTCTCTCCAATACCAACTTGTTCCATTAGTTTGAAGAGGATCATCTAAATATCTTCCAGTACCCATATCCCAAGCACCTGAGATTGGGTAACATTCAACTGTAGTATCTGCTTGAAGACCTGTTGATGTTGCTATAAAACATTGTAAATTAACTCTCCAATAATTATTATCTAAAAATTTAGAAGAACTAATGCTCCCTGAGGTTACTTTGAGTTTATTATCTAATAAATCATCAATTTCCGTTTCAGAAAAATTAATTAAAAATCTACTGGTTTGTGGATTTGGGGTTGAATAAGCAAATGAAGTTTCAGTAGCTTCTATGACTTCATCCAATCCTGTATTCATGTTAGGGAATAAAGAATATATGGTTGCGTCTTGAGAAGGAAATAATTTATATACTGCCATTTTGTTTTATATTAAAAAGGTACTACTTTGCCCTGAATATCTGTGTTTGGGTATTTAACTTCAAAAATCATTGGATCTAATGAAGGATAAACAACATTATTTGCTGTGGCTCCTGTGATGTCATAAGCATAATCTGAATAACCTAAATTTGATCCTACTTTATTAACAATTTGAACGGATTTAACTGTTTGGATTCCTTCAATTTGGTCTAAAGCTACATATAAGTTTCGTAATGTAATAGGTTGATTAATTTGCCATTTATCTATATTAAATATATCTTGTAATGCTAATATACATTTTAATAGCACTTCATCTGAGTTAGCACCGGGAAGGGTGATTATTTCAAAATTAACGCCTATATTAATTATAAACGCGTCTCTAATGCCAATAGAATCATTGATCATTTTATATTGAGACAAATATGTGTTTAAGTTTCTTTTTAAAGCATCAGAAGCATTTGTTAAATTCTTATTATTATTATAAGACAACACATATAAATCAATTGTGCTTATAGAACGTGAAGCTGCATTTGGTTTGGTTGCATATACTTTAGCTACAGTACCGTATTCAGAAGGTAAACTTAATGCTCTTATAACATAATCATCAAAGGTTACATTTCTTAATTGACTTTGAAAACTACCTAATGAGTTTTGTCTTAATTCATTTATATCGTCACCATCAGAACCACCTGAAGCTGCTTCAGGATTAGTTACTAATAATGTTCCAAATATTTGATTCGCAAGGTTAGGGTCAGCTACTTCAGAACTAATAAAAGTTGTAGTAGTTGTATTTAAATTTTGAATCGAATTAGCTTGAGCATTAGCGTCAACACCACCACCAACAAGATATCTAACATTTAGTGTAGTGTTAGAAGGAGCAATACCATAAGTATTTGTAAAAATAAAGTTTGTTGGTGCATAAGCTGTTGTTAATTTACTTTGATTATCAGGTAAACCAATACCAACGTTATCTGGGTTAGGGATAATAACTTCAGTAGTATCACTTGGATTTCCTGAACCAAATTGGATTTGTAAATTTGTTTTATCTAAAAATCTTGTAGCAAATCTATTTTGAACAGATTTAATTCTTAACAAATTAGCAACATCTGGGTCTTGAAGATAATTAGGATCATTAGGATTTGCATTATCTATAGACTCATAAATAGCATCTTGAGCTAAATAATCTACTTCATACCATTTATCTCCTGTTGTAGCATCCGTAATATCTAAAATTCCAATAATATTAGTATCAGTAATTGTTCTTGAATCAAAAGGAACAGGTGAAGTAAAAGAAAAAGATGTTGATTTAATTGTAGCAGAAATTGCTTTTCTTATTTTCTTTACTAAAAAATATGTAGGTACACCACCTGCAGTTTCATAAACGGTTACTTCTGTAGGGTCTGTTGAACTACTAAAAGCAAAATTTACTTTATCAGTTATCAAAAATTGTAAAGAAGAATTTAAGTTAGATGATACTGTTGTATTTGCTGGGATTTGTAATGCATAGGTATAATCAGGAACTTCAATACTTGCAGAAGTTATTGCTGGAAGTTGTTGATAGATTTCTAATACAGCTGTTGCAGCATTTGTTGCTTTTGGTTTATATCCTAACATGTAAGCCAAATCATATAAATTTTGAGTTTGGCGAGAATATTGGATAAAAGTTTCTTGGAATTGGTTATCTGTATAGAATGATAGAACATCACCTACATAAGCTGCCATTTCCATAAACATCATACCTGGTGATGCTGGTGTAAAATCATTATATGTGTTTGGAAAATATGTTTTAGCATAATTAATAAGACTACTTCTTAAAGAAGTAAAGTCTCTATCAACATATTTTATATCTCTTCTAACAGCCATTTTATATTATAATATTAATTTCGTCTTGTATCCCAAAATTTGTTACTTGGTATTTTATTGTAATGTTTACTGTATTAGAATCTTCATTTAGATTAACATCTAATTGAGCAATTCCTACAAAAGGAAAATATTGACTAATTTCATCAGATAATATTTTTTTAATATAATCACTGGTTAGACTGTCCATATTTTCAAATATGAGTCTTTTTAATCCACTTCCAAAGAAAGGATTAAATACTCTTTCTCCTTGATCTGTAGAGAAAAAATTTAATAAATTATTTTTAACAGCTTCTCTTGTTGTATAATTAGATTTAAAAACACCAGGAGCATTGAATGGAATATCAACTCCTACTGCTTTTCTATCAATCGAATCGATTGGAAATCTATTTTGAACAATTATTGCCATTTATTATTTATTCATTAAAGCCATTATTTGGTCTAATCCAACACTTCCCTCAGGTAAAGCACCATTGATAGTATCTACTGATTGAGGTTGGAAATTACCAGCATATTGAGAGTTAGCTACTCCTCCGTTTTGCATTTCTTCTAATAAACCACCAAACATAGCGCGTCTTTCAGCAGCATTTAATTGTTTTGGTTTTTCAATGTGTGGTTGTGCATAAGTATCTCTTACAGATTCAGTCACAACTGTTTTAGGAGCACGAACTGCTTCCAAAAGGATATCTTTTAACTCCTCTTGAATAGCTTCTCTTACAGCTTCTTTGATTAAAGTTTTAAGTTCTGTAGTTTTCATCACGTTATAAATATTAAATTAATAAGCTTTTAAATTATCTCTGTCAATTATTAGTTTGAGTTCTGTAACTAGAGTTTGAGCATTTGAAGTAAATGATAATTCTGTTTGAATCATAGGAACACCACTAGGTGAATATCCAACTGCTCTTCTTCTTGTTACTGTAGGGGTATATGGGACTTCTTCAATTCTTATATTAAATCCTTGATAAGAACTAAGATCATAATTATTATAATTATTTATTCCATATTCAGTATATTGTTTAGTTACATCTGAAAGTGATTCTATATCTTTTTGGTCTTCAGAAGGAAGACATTGTTTAAGTTTTGCTGAGATGTTTTCTATAATAGCAGCAGCATTTCTACAACCTAAAGAAAATACTGAAAGAGAAACTGCTAATCCATTTACACCCGCAATTATAGGGGGTAATTTTGGACTTCCATCATTAGTATATAATAAAATATTATTAAAGTAATCCAAATCATCTAATGCCGAAACAAGTGCTCCTGGAATAACTGGGGTTATTTTAGCAGCTGCTGAGACTATAGGAATAGTTGTTTTTAATACTGTAGATATTTGTTGAATAGTAGATGCCCCCGTTGCAATTATTTGACTAACACCTGCTACTTTATTTACACCTTCAGCTGTATTATTTAAATCTTTAACAATATTGTTAAAAGTATCTAAAGCGTTTTTTGTTATATTTGGTGAAGGACACAAATCAACGTTTTCACCAATATAATCATTAGCTAATGATAATAAACTTGGAATTAGTAAAATACTTAATTTTTTAGCTTGGGCAGTTATAACAGGGTTTAATTTGCTAGGTCCTTTAGGTTTTTGATCTGAAGGAGTGTTGTTTTGGATGGTTTCTTGAGTTTGGTTAAGATCATTTTTTCTAGTTTCTGCCTCAGTTTTAGCAGCATCTCTTTCTGCTTTTAATTTTGCTCTAGCATCCTCAGTTTCTTTCTTTTTTTTATCTCTAAAACTTTTTAAATCTTGATTATATCCTGTGTAATTTGGGTCTTTACTATTTTTTAGTAATTGATCAGATTGTTGTTTTTGGGCAAAATCTTTAGCAGCCTTCTTAACATCAGAAGTTTTTGAATTTAAATCTGATGCTGTTTTGATTAAATTACTTGCTTGAGTTGGAGAAATAGCCATTATATAGTAAAATTATCTTTTGAAGTAATATTTTGTAAATCTTTCTGAAGTAAATTTAAAGTATTATTTACTGTAGATGCCATTGCATTTAAAGGGGCTAATGGGACTCCAGCAGGTGTTCCTACTAAAGTTTGACAAGTAGTCATAAATACTTTTAAAGATTCAATTAATTGATCTAATAAATCAACTGTTTGGTTACCTAAAAGTAAAGGTTCATCTGCATTCTTATCTCCTAAATATATTTTACTACTTTGAATAACAGCTGTATCTGTATCTACATTAAAACTTTCAACTGAATTTAGATTGATTGATTTATTTGAGCTTAAAAGAATATGATCCTTAGAACTATTAAATACTAATCTTCCTGAGGTTATAATAATTTGGCTTCCACTATATTGATTAGGAATTGTTGGAGGATTAGATTGATAACTAGTATAATCTGTTGAAGCTGCATCTAATGGTAATTGTTGTGTACTACCAAAATACATTGAACCTAAATCTTCGTTAATTTCTTCAATAGTTGGTATCCAAGCTTCTGTTTCTGTTGGTGCTTGACCATTTCTTAATATTAAAATAGGATCACCATTTTCTCCAACCTGTGACCATGGATTTTGATTTAAAACTGTTGAACCAAAACGAATACTATGACCCCATCTACCTTCATAAATTATATCTCCTTCATAAGGTTGAAGATATTTGATATTATCCCTTTCAACAAATGTATTTCCTAAGTTAATTTCCGGTTCAGGTGCATCTGAGTTTGTGGTTGCTCCTGCTTGGGCTCTTTGATAGGAAACATTTTTTGGTTGTGGAGAAGATTGAGCATTAAATTCAACAAGAGGATCAGGAAACGCGTTTTGATGTAAAGTATTCCAAAGATTAATAGGTTGAAAATAATAGTAATCTGTTTGGTTTAAGTCTACATTTCGAGGATCTTGAGTTTTAGTAGAAGGAAATGACACAACATATGCTATCTCATTTAATAAAGGTACTTG
>Ga0181352_1000529_pt1 | contig 16187 bp, 6 predicted proteins | sample Fa13VDMLBSN_FD_130103 | JGI IMG/M metagenome (GOLD analysis project Ga0181352, IMG submission 130103) | Freshwater viral communities from Lake Michigan, USA - Fa13.VD.MLB.S.N | ecosystem: Environmental > Aquatic > Freshwater > Lake | place: USA: Michigan | collected 2013-09-23 | reverse complement strand
GCAAAACGTCCCAACGTCCCGCCGTTGCCTTCGGAGTTACTCAGTGAGATCGTCACATATCCGTTCGAGCAGCTCACATCCATTTTGGATGCAGTAGAAGTTGAATCCAAGACAGACAATGTTCTGGACTTCAATCTCAAGAAGGTTGCTAAGGGTTTGGATGATGAGACCCGCAAGATGCTGGGCATGGACAACTACGAGTTCCGATTTGACAAGATCGCCGTAGACAGTCTTGAGGATAGAGGATGCGCCCAGATCAAGTGGGCTATTGAAAATGTGGCGTCATGCCCTGAACCTATGTGGCGCTCTGCGCTGTCGATTGCAATTGCTTGCGTTGATGGCGACGAGGCTATACACCTTTTATCAGAAGGACACCCAGACTACACACCAGAAGAAACTGAGAGGAAAGCCGATGACATACGCAAAGCGATCGATGGTACGCATACCTGCGCTACTTTCCAAAGCCACAGACCCAAGGGATGTGATGGTTGCCCCCACCGAGGCAAATTTAAATCCCCCTATGCCCTTGGCAAAACATTCATCATTGCCAAACCCCCAGTTGAAGAGCCAGAAACCGCCCCCGAGGAAGCGGAGTCAGTTCGGGAGGTTCCGAAAAATACACCTCTCCACCTACCGGAGTACATGAGGCCATTCCTGATGGGGATTCATGGTGGTATCTACTACCAACCGCACTCTAAGACAAAGAAGGATGGATCGGTTGAGTCCTTTGACCCGGTGCTGGTGGTCAAGCATGACCTGTATCCCACACAGAGATTGTTCAGTCCCTACGAAGGTGAGTGTCTCAACATGCGGCTTGTGTTGCCCAGAGATGGGGTGCGTGACTTCCTGCTTCCCATGAAGTCTGTATCAGCACAGGAAGAGTTCAAGAAGGTGATGTCCAGCAATGGCGTGTTCACAACTGACAAACAGAAAACGGATTTACTCATGAAGTATGTAACGAAGTGGGCAGACTATCTATTAGAGACCTCTGCCGCACAGTCAATGCGCTTCCAGCAGGGCTGGTCGCAGGATAAGCAAGGCTATCTTGTTGGTAGGACAGAGTACCGCATGGACGGTTCAACTGCTGAATGCCCCCCATCTACGCTGGCAAAGCCTGTTGTAGACCTGATCAAGCCCTCAGGCACGTATGAGGCTTGGCGCACAGCGGTGGATATGCTCAATGATCCAGGCTATGAGTACCACGCTTTCTGTTTGCTTATGGGGTTTGGCTCCCCCCTGCTTAGATTTACCAACGTGCATGGCGCAGTGATTGGGCTACTGGGAGAAAAGGGCGCTGGCAAGACAGGTGCGCTGTTTGCAGGTCTGAGTGTTCACGGCAGCCCCGAAGAGTTAAGCGTCATGGATGCAACAGAGAATGGATTGGTTCAACGCATGATCACGCTTAAGAACCACATGTTTGGTCTGGATGAGTTCTCCAATGCATCAGGCGAGGCGCTATCCAAACTGATCTATTCTCTGTGCGCTGGCAAGGGCAAGATCAGGCTTCAATCGTCAACTAATGCCGAGCGTCCGCTGTCTTTTATGTCTGCCCTGCTATCTCTGATCACAATGAATCAGTCTGCTAGGGACAAAGTGGCGGCATACAAGAAGGATTCGGGAGCAGAGGAGGTGCGCTACCTTGAGTTCACAGTCCGCAAACCTATGGTCAAGGGCTACGAGTTAGACGATGCCCGAGGCATAGCGATGTTCCAGACGCTGGTTAAGAATTATGGTCATGCAATGCCACGCTTCATTAAGGTTCTTTCGGAATTGGGTGAGGATGAAATCCAGAGCCGGGTTGACAAGTGGCGTGAGAGAGGTCGCTTGGAGTTGACTACAGACTCAGGCTATCGGTTTGTGAACAGTGAGTTCTCCGCCGTGTTTGCCGCAGGGGAGATAGCTGTTGAGCACGACATCATCAACATAGACATTGAGCGCATCTACAAGTTCATGCTTGCAGAGACTCATAAGGTTATCGACACAAGCAATAAAGGCATTGACTATGAAAGCGTGTTGGGTGACTTTATTAACAGTAACCTCCAGAACCTACTTGCTCTGAAAGAAGGCAAGGTTGTCATGGAACCCCGAGGCCCATTGGTAATGAGAGCAGACGCAGAGCGAGGCATTTTGCAAATCTCCAAGACTCCAGTGAAAGACTTCCTCGCCCGATCGCAGATAGGGGTTAGAGCGTTTGAGATGGCCCTCAAGGAGCGCGGTGTCTTGCTGACCGCTGACAAGAAGGTTCGCCTTGGGTCTGGTTGGAAGGCTGGCACTGGGGTTGCGCTTGTCTATGCCTATGAGTTCAAGACGGATTTAACAGAGGTATTCAAGAATGTCGAAGAAGCAATCGTATCAGAGACCGATGGGGGAACCGGAGTGGATATTCCCCTTCCAGATCATGAAGATCGGGGATAGCTTCTTCATACCAACACTGCGCCCAGCTTACATGCGCTATGCCATAGACAATGGCGCAAAGCGGGTGCAGATTAAGGTCAAGATATACACGGTCACCGAGGAGGGATACCTTGGTGTCCGCACTTGGCGCGTTGGTTAGAAATCAATGCCTGAGTTTGTGAGGAAGTTTGTGAGATTGTGTTTAATGATGTTCTCACCCACAGATAGGGTACGCAGGATTTGATCGCGTTCTTTTGGCGATATGTCCATGCGACGGAATTCATTTTTCTGCTCACGAATTTTCTTTAGGTCACCGTTGATCTCTTTGTTATACAGTTCACTGACGATCTCATAGGTGGGGTTGTTCTCCACGTACTGAGCGTAGCGTTCTGGGTAGTCTTTCAACGTCTTGATCGTGTCGTGGATTTTCCGCATTTTGTCGGAGACCTTAGCAAACTCACGCGCATCTACGTCTGAGTAAGAGCCAAAGAACCGATCGAACAGCACGGTGTCTGTGCGGGGGTTAAATTCCTTTTCCCCCATTGCCAACTGTAAAGTATTGACACCGTTATTAGCAAGCCTTGCCAGTCCATCAGCGTAGTTGTTGGCAAAGAAGTACATCACATTGGGCCGAACTGCTATACCCAGGTTGTCGTACATCCACTTAGAGGTTGCTTTGTACATCTCAGGCACTGAGTCTGATCCCATCAATGCTTCGCTCACATCGCTCTTGTTTTCGTTGTAGATGTCCCGACCCAAAGCATCTGTGTTCATAGCGTACTCAACCATAGGTCTGAGTACGGATGGAATGAGGGTGTCCACAAACGCTTTGATGGTGTCTTCAGATTTATCAATGCGCGAGGGCTGGAGTGGCAGGAAAGAATCAGCGCCAATCTCAGCAATATTGCCAAGCATCGACCAGAAATTACGATCGCCTTCGGGCCTACTGATAACGCCATGCGTGTACGCCGCTATCTGAGCGCCAGACGCTGCGATTGCGCCCAGACCAAAACCCCAAGGAAGTTGGAACACAAAGTCCCTGTCACCTATGCTGTAGTGAAACCGAGCATAACGAGTCCAACGTGCGGGGTCATCAGTCAGATTTTTATTGCGCCCTTGGTCATCGTCATCTCCAAACGCCGCGCCCATAGCATAAACAACCATCCCCATACCAAGCAGAGCACCCACAGTATTGCGAGCGTGGACACGTTTTTCGTTGTGCGCTTTCTTGTAGGTTTCTATTGCTTCAGGATTTTTATATTCTTTTTTACCCGTATCCCTAAATATTTTTTCATCGTAAGCAAACAACCCAGAGTTGGGCAGTTGATCTACGGCTTGCTGCGCGGTTAGCAACGCAGGGGCAAGGGCTTCAACTGCCCTTGCTGCGCCCGTTGCGGCGGGTCTAAAGAACATAAAAGCCGCGCCCATAGCTTGACCCCACTGACCCACTTGTTCAAAGTTGGCAAGGGCTTTGGCGTAGCCTATAGCTTTGGCAGATGCCTCTTCGCTGGTCATGTTTTTATCTTCAGACATGAATTGTGCTTTGGCAATACGGAAGGCGGCTACCCGGCTTGCAAGTTCAAAAGAGTCTGACCAGATGTCAACTACTTTATCAATGCCTTTTTTACCTTTAACAAAAACATTCTGCCCTTTAACCACGGCATCAAATTCTTTTGCCAACCCTTGGGTTGTCAAACTTTGAGCGTAGGAGACTTTGCCCCCAGCTTTAACATATTCGTTGAGGTCTCTGTAGAAGGGGTCCTCTGCCGCTAATTGATCTATGGCATCAAACTTCTTAGCGGCGTACAAAGAAGCAAAGTGACCAGCCTTGTACAGACCGCCATGTCGGGTACTACTACCGATCAACTCTTTCATGTACTTAGCGCCTACGCCCAAACCAAACTGAGCTGATATGTTGAAGGCATTGGTCAGTCCATCGATCAAGAAGTTGGCAGGCGCAAAGGGAATGTTGTACCGAGTATGAAACTGCCCGATGATACTTGTACCCTTGTTTAGAAAGTCTACAACAGGACTAGATTCCCGGTAGGTACGACGGATAGCTTCCATTAACCGAGGATCGTTAATTCTTAACAGCGTGATAGTTCCATCTGGTTCGTAATGAAATATGACGTTTTGAGCGCGAAGTTTGGCGAGGTCTACCCCGCCCATGTAACGCTCCTCAAACAGAATCCTATCTTTGGCGCTACCTTCAATAACCCCCGTGGTAATTGCATTTTTAATTGCCAGCGTCACACCTTGACCGTATTCGCTAGGCTTTAGGTCTCTTGAACCGCTTCTACCTGCTCGCGCTGCGGCGTGAGTTGCATCAAGCATTGTTTGCACAATGACGTTGTTGGAGTCTGATATACGGCCTTCCATAGTATTCTGTGCGTCTTGTAGTTCCTTACCTGCCCCAGTTCTAACGTCAAACTGGAAATCTGTTTTTTCGTTTACAGGCTTGCCTTTTAAAGGCACGTAGTGTTGGAAGTTGTAGAGCTTGACAACATTGTCAACAGGGGTTGACCAATAGTTAGCCCGCTTGTTGAGTTTAATTGTTTCTTTTTGCAAGTCTTCAACCATCGTAAACACATTAGCATACTTAGCATTTTTTAATCTTTTTTCTGCTTGTTTTTGCGCTTCTATGCGTGACTCAGTGTCGTAGTTAGCCACTACGTTGTATTGTTCACTTTGCTCATTTACACTTGTGTATGTACTACCCGCAGTGCCAATCTTAGAAAGGCTTGTGGGGTCAGTAGTCCAAGACAGGCCATTCACGCCATCTAAATTATTCTTGAGGAACCCTTCAAGGTCACTACGGTCTTGCTTTATTTGTGCTTCAGATATGGGCGTACCTTTACGATACCGCTGGATAATCTCACCGCGTTTTTCCGCCGCTGCCTGGGTCAAAGGCGCATAGAACAAAAACTTCCAATGACGGCGCTCTACCTCATGGACTGTGCGCCCAATAACATGGAGTTCTTTTAGAATTTCTTCTGGGTCTACCCCACGATCTTTGGCAATGCTTTTAATTTCTTCGTGGATGTTTTCAATTTTTTGTTCAATATCCCGGTCGTAGTAGTCTTTGCCTCGACCCATAGCCAAAGAGATTTGGTCGTAGAAAGCGTTTACATCTTTACCTGCATAGATAATTTTTCTAAGCATTTCTGCGCTAGCTTGGGTCATCTTGGAGTAATGACGGTCATTGACAAAACGTTTCAAAATCTCCCTACCACCACCGACGGTGCTAAACAACTTAGCAATAGTTTTAGCTGGACGGGGTAAATCTGACCCTGGTGCTTCGGCTACTTGTTGGTCAAAACTAGCAGTCCGTTCTGTTGGAATGGCTGGCGCTGCGATTGATGGCAGGGGGGCCAGTTTGATGCCCCCTTCAGGTACTGCAATGATGTGCTCAAACGCAGCAAACAGTTCAGGTATGAGGTTCTCTGCTTTGACCACGCCCTTTTTGCCAAAGATAACGGTGTCCAGCCCAAACAGTTTAGCTATGTTCAAAGTAAACTGTGACCACAAAGACTTTGTCTTGGGAAGCGTTGATTCTTTTACCCGCTTGTTTAGTTTGGCAAGGTCGTTCTGGAACCGACGGTCCGTCAAAGCATAGGCAACAAACTCATAGATGTCTTTGTACGCATCGGGGTAGATGTCGCTAAGTTCTTCCTTAGAGACTTCCATGATGTTTTTAAGTTGCAGTACAGCTTTAATCTGCGTAAGAGTTAGCTTCTTCCCCTTGCCAGAATCGTATCTATACAACACATCAACTGTAGCGGCATGGGTTACCTCATGCAGGAGAACTACATCCTTCAAGCCGTCAGGAGTTACCTTGATGGTGTTTGAATCTGGGTCATAGACTGCTAAGTCACCGTTAGGTAAGCTGTCTACCAACTCAATTTTGGTGTTTAGTCCTGCCTCAAATAAACGCTGTGCCAAAGCTTTAAACAGGGGGTTCCTGCTTCCAGAGCGAAGGTACTGCAAGACTCCCTTGAGGTTGTTCTTTCTAATTTGCTCAACAACATTGTCAGGAATCTTGTTTTTGTTTTCTTCTTCGCGCTTGTATTTTGCAAAGTCAGCGTCAAACTTAGCCTCTTGTTCATCCGTCATGGTGCTGGGCTTAGCAAACGGATTTTCACCCAAGTAGTCTGGGATGTCTTCGTCTTTTATTTTTTCAGGTTTCTTTTCCTGCTTTTGTTCAGCCTCGTTTTGTTTGCGTTTCTTTGCCGCCTCATCTTGCCTGCGTTTAGCTTCGTCCTGCGTAAGTTTGTAAACGCGCTCAATATCTAGCCCGCGTTCAATTTCTTCTTGAGCGCGTTCTTTAGCTTTGGACTCGCTTTCTTTGAGTCGCGCAGCAGCTAAATCCGCATTGGTTTTGCCAGGAGGTAGCGCCCGGCCTTCCTGCCTCATGCTGTCTGCAACAGTTTTAAATGCAGCGTTATGTTGCAGGGCTGTCGTTTTATCTAACGGAGCCCCAGTTGCTGCCAAAGAATCCTTAAACCCCTTACGCTGTTTTTCTGTGAGGTCTGTCCATAAAGGATACGCCACGCCGTCTTTGCGCTTTTGTTCGTTGCGGTTGCGCTCGTAGATACCCGCTTCTGGGGCAGCAAGAAGTTGTTTAGGAGTCTCTTTCTTAAGAGTCTCTTTTTCCATCTCTACAGCAGCTTCTTCAGGGAAACCTTGCTCCCGTATTAATTTTGCCGCCTCTGCCGCTTTCTTTTTAGCGGATTCAGCCTGCATGGTTTTAAGTGCTTTTACATACGCGAACGTTGCTGAGATAGCGCGTCTACGGCTAGTAGGATCGTTTGGCTTGTAGTAAGAGAGATATATCTCTTTGGCATCGCTTGTTAGCCCGCCACCCGTCCAAGAAGGTAGAGGAACCCGGCGGGCTTTAAGTATTCGGTTAATACGATTAATAGGGGATTTGTCTGCATAGACATCAGTTGGGATGATGTTGTTTTCTTTGAGTATGTTGTTTAACCGCGCAGACTCCAAAGGCATGTCGTCTGGCAATTTTCCTTGGGATACTTCCTTGAACAAACGGTCAGTGTCTTCGTTTTCAAATTTAATTAGATCACGATCAGCGTTGTACGCTTCACCCGCAGCTTTTTTAGCGGCCTGAATATCTTCTTTTGCCAATGCCTCAGTGGTTTTAAACCTAGTGGGGCGTACAGGCTTTTTAGGCTCAGGAGGAGCAGGGGGAGTGGGCTTCTCGTAAGTGCTATACGGACGCCGTAGTTCCCCAGGCTCTTTAAACTTCTCAGTTTCTTTAGGGCCAGCCATCCACATTAGGGGGTTAGTAACTTCTCCCCGACCGCCAACAATTTCTATTGGGGTGTAGGGCGCTGCTGCTTGTCCTTGCGTTTTTGCTTGCTGGGTTTCAGGGGTTTCAATGCCACTTGGGGTTCCTTTTTCTGATTGTGAGACTACACCTAATTTTTTACCCGCTTCAAAAATTTTGTTTTTTACTTCCTGCGATATATTAGGATCATTTTTAATAAGTTCTCTAAAATCAGCAGCAGTCAAATCTATTGGGGCAAAAGGCCACGTTTCATCCCAACCAGCCTGAGCTTGTTCTTCTCTAGCAAGCTGGTTGACAGTTACTGTAGGGGGCTTTCCCGCTTCTCCTGCAACAGGGCTTGCAGCATCCGTTCCAGTAGGAACCACTCCAGTGGGTCCAGCTTGTCCAGTTCCTGCGGCGGGTGTGTCTGTACTGGCTGCGCCAGCCAGTGGAGCGCCTTCTCCACCTGTTGTACTGATAGGTTGTCCAGCATCTTGTTCTCCTTGTACTGAAGTTTGAGGAGGCACAACTTGCACTCCATCAATTTCAACGCTTCCGTCTTTCTTTGTTACTTTTACACTTTCTACGCCATCAATATTTGCCGTGCTTGTAGCAACAATAGGACTATCGGTAGGAGCATTACCTGTGGGTTCAATAGGCGCGGCGGGAGGAGCCGGGGGCGCACCGCGCCCAGCCAATGCGCCAGCAGCGCCGCCCATACCCACAGCACCAACAGCTGCCATACCAGCGGTTTCACCCAGCCCTTGCGTAAGAGACTGCTGAGCGTTGACATCGCGCATGGCGAGGTTCTGACTAAACTTGCCGCCTGTCTCTTCAACAATCTCACCGGGAGTCTCTTTAATTGCACCAGTAACGCCGCCCATGATGACGCCAGCGCCAGTTTTCTGTCCTGCAAGTGCTCTCTCAAACGCCTGCGCTCCAGGCAGTCGTTGAGCCAATATGGATATGAGCGCACCCGATGCACCAGCAGCCCGCGCTAGGTTGATTGTCTCAGCCGCAGCTTGCTCAGGTGACTTGTTCTGTTCTTTAACAAGATACTCATAGATAGAGTCGTAAGACCCAGCGCCAACATCAGCGCCTTGTTGTACAGCCCCAGCACCTACCGCTGCCCGAGTGCCAGACTTGATTGCCGCAGCTTCCACTGCTTCTTTACCCAACCCCGCAGCCGCCGCTTTAGCCGCCGCACTGCGCCCAGCCGTCACCGCTGCACCACCGGGTATGAGCATGTTGGGAAGTTGTTCAGCAAGGAACGAAACTAAGAGGGCAGGGTTGCCAATGGTCTGCGAAATCGCCGTACCCATCGCGCTAAGTTGACCTTTCTTTTCCGCTTCCTCAACGGCTCTGCTTCTTGCAGCTTCTTGGGCTCGCAAACCTGCGGATTTCATGGACTGCCCGTACTCTTCTATGTCTTTACCCAGACCCAGTGTGCCTGTGCGTTCCATGTTGCCTGTAGCCAACCCATACAGTTGACCCGGCAATTGAGTAAGCGAACCGATACCAGAGACTAAGCTGGCCCCTACGTCTTTTGTAGCCTCACCAAACGTGCGCTCTTTTTCTTTGGCTTGTAGAGCAGGTAGTTGTTTTTGGACGGCTTGGTAAACTTGAAAGTCGGTTAATTCCTGTGGGGAATCAATGTTAAATTTACCTTGCCCTGGGATTTCAATTTGGTACTGTGGCATTTAATTTCAACGCCTAGGTTAAGAAGGTGCTCTTGTTACGTTAACTCCAGCGGGCAGCTTTCCTTGTGATGCAGCAGCCGCGCCGGGTGCGCCTGTAATCCCACTACCTTGCATTGCCTCTGCTCTCCCTGCAATTGGAAGCATAATATTAGCTCGTTGGGTTTGCAACGTGTCTAATTGTTCTTGAAAACTGTCTGCTTTTTCAAACTCTTTATTTTTTAGTGCAACATCGCGTTGAACTACAAGCATACTTTCTCTAGCAACAAGACTTTTTAACTCAGGGTTATGCGCCGCTACATTTGCTTTAGCGTAATTAAATGCAAGTTGGTCGTTTCTTTGGTCGTAAGCTCTTTTGTTTTGCAAGGCCCGCTCTCTTAGTGCGTCTCTTCGCAATGAATAATCTTGCGCCATCTTTTCTTTGTGTGTCCTAAAGTCCAGAATGAGTTTATAAACATCTTGATACTGTTTATTACTGCTCTGTATAAAGCTTAAAGCTTGCTCAAGTGGCACGTTCTCTAACTTAGCCAACTCTGTTGCCATTTTTACAAAGTTTGCATTAGCAGCAGTCTTCGCTTCAAAAGCTTTGTCCCGGTTACCTATAGCCAACTGCTCACGATACTTCTTTACGTCAAGCATCATGTTTTGTTGAGCCGTAGAAAACTCTTCATCAGCGTCTTCATATTTCTGCTTTAGCGTGTTACGCGCCTTAGACACATCACCTGCTCTTGCCCCGGGCGTAACAAACGCTTCAAGCATCGAATTAATTACTTTTTCGCTGCGGCCTTTTTTAGTGTCTTCGTAGCGTTTAGCGCGTTCTTGACGAGCTTTTTCCAACTCTTCGCCATACTGGCCAATACCCAACTGTTTGTCTATGTCTGCGCGTTCCCTTGCCAACTGAAGTTCAGACTTTCCTGCCTCCGCTTTCATAGGGTCATAAAAATCTTTTTTAAACCTTTCAGCTTGTTCACCCAGCTTGCCTATGATGCCTTGAGAGTCCGTGTCTGACTTCTTTAACCTGTCAAGCATTATTTGAGCTTCGGGCGGTATGGCTTGAGCAATACCAACATTACCTGCGGGACGAGGCCCAGCAGGAGGGCGTGGGCCACCAGCAGAGGGGCCACCAGAAGATGGAGGGGCAGAACCTTTAGCAGAGGGAGGAGGGGGAGCCGCAGGGGCAGGGGGTCTTCTTGCCTCCTCCGCAGCTTTTATTCTCGCCGCTTCTTCAGCTTTTATTCTTGCCGCAACTTCTGGCGCTGATTGCTCTAAAAACGCCATTCTTTCTTTGTCTTCTTTTTCTTTTTTGTTTTGCTCTATTTGTTCAACTCTAAGTTTATCAAGCGCAAGTTCAGTTTCGTCAGACCCTGTATCAAACTCACCGCCTCCAGCAAACGAAACAATACCACCAGGGGCAAAGCTAAACATGCGGGGGTCAACACGAGCACGCATTAAACCGCCACCTGCACTTGCCTGTACTTCTTCCGGCTGGGGTTGCATCTGGGGCTGGGGCACGTTCTGTGGAACAGGCATGGCTTGCGGAGCAGCCTGAGCCATTTGTTGGGCGGCTTGTTGTTGCTGACCGCCTTGTAACGCCATGATCCCAGCCGCTTGCATGGTCTTGTCTTTTACTGTGCCTTGAGGTGGTTGAGGAGCTTCTTTCTCCATCTCATGCTTCATCTGCTCCAAACGGCCCAGCGCCATATAGGGTGGAATCTCTGGGTTAGACCCATTGACCAGCGCCATCAAATACTTAATGGCTTCCGGAGTTGGTGGTAGATTGTCAAGCTTTGCTTGCGCTTTAAACGGACTTAATCCAAGTGACATGTGAATACCTCTTAAATTATTTTAAGCTGCTTTAATAGAGAACTTATGTCGTTAGCTGTACCAACAGCTTGTTGAATACCCGACTGTCCTTGCGGTACGTTTGCAACAGTAGAAATTGGTAGACCTTGCAGCATAGACTGTTGGAACTGCAACTGTTTCATTGGGAAGTCGCGTTGCTGTAAGAACTCGTTGTAGTCAGCGGTTACGCCTTGTTGCTCAATATCACGCTGGGCTTGACCACCAGCCAACTGAGCATTGAGCCCCGCAATGCCCGCTTGGTTCTGCATAGTGCCCAATTGCCCTTGCGCCTGTGCGGCAGCAAGTTGTTGTTGCAGCCCTTGAAGACCGTAGTTTGCACCAAACTGCCTTGAAGCCTCTTGTGCTTGTTGCGCTGATTGTCCGTACTGAGCGGCGGCTTGAGCAGCAGTCATACCTTGACCTGCACCAAACTGTCTGGATTGTTCCCCAGCTTGCTGGGCCTGCATCTGACGGGCTTGGTCAGCGTTGAACTGGCCCATGGCCTTGTCGTAGGCCGTGTTGTATCCCTGCCCGGTAATGTTGGCAAGGTTGGAGCCCAAAGACCGTTGGGTTTCAGCGTCCATGATTGCCTGACGGCCACCGCCAAACGCCCCCGCCTGAGTTGCCTTGGCTTGGTTACCCAACTGGGTAATTTGAGACTGTCTACGAGCTTCTTCCAGTTGAGGATTGAGCGCAGACTGTAAGTACGGGTTCATGTACTGTTGGGCCTGTTCAGAACCGAACGTGCCGGTATTAAACTGACCTGCTTGGTATGCTCCCGGCGCGTTAAATTGGTTGCCAAACTGCCCTGGGCTATAACTCATTTGCCCAGCTTTTTGAGCAACATCTCCAGCAGTTGTAGCTGCCTGACCAATACTGCCGGGAACAGTCAATGCCCCCAATCCTTGGAACACTTGCGATTGAAGCCCAGATTGACCAGCAGTTAACGGGCCTTGGTACGTTTGATAGGGTGTTTCTGCTATGGCTTGGGCTTTACCCAGCATCCCCGTTACATATGGACCAGCATACTCAGAAAGAGTAGATGTGTTTGTCCCCCTAGATTGAGGAGAGCCTTGTGCGCCCGGTGATGCTACTTTGGTGTCGGCCATGATTGCCCCTTATCTTGGAAGATACTTGTCTGCCTTAGTATTGGCAGCAACGTTTTTAATACTCTTTTTGCGAGCTTTTTGGATGCGGTCCATCATTGCGTAGAGCTTACGCGCCCCTGCTTCAGAAGAGCCGTTACCGATCTCAGAAACAATGCGTGCAGGAATGACAAACTCTCCATCTGCAAGGCGTGCAGGCTGCTTCCCCCCAATAGTAGCAGGGATCGAGTCAGATACGCCATCCCCTGGGCCACGGAGCATACGCCCGCCGTCTGAGTAACCACCCAGCGCAGAGATTCCCCCACCAGCCGCTTTGGCTACAGGTACTTGTTGGGCTGCAATATCTTTAGCTTCTTGGCGCTGGCCTGTTAGCGCCGCGCCTGCGGCAGAGGGAGCCACGTACTGTGTTGGCGTGAAGTAAGTGCGCCCACCTTGGCCTGGACGGTAATTCTTGGTGTCCCCCAGTGGCACTTGTTGGCGAGTGGCAACCAGACTGGGTATACCGCCTTCGTATCCTTTATAGATACCCTGCTGCCCATCATTGACAAGCCCCATTTTCTTTGCCGCCGCACCTAGGGCAGCATATCCAGCCAACTGCCCAACAGTCCCGTATGAACTTTTACCCGAAAGAACGTCTTTGGCAAGCTGTCCACCCGCGTTAATGGCTTTGAGCCAGTCAGGTGGCTCAGCCCATTTGCCAGTTGCTGGGTCTAACCCAGGGTTAATTAAGCCCGTTTTAGGGTCAAACGAATAGTCACCAGGGTCTATCCCGCCGTAGTCATTGCCTGTATCGCCTAAAGTGGGTGGCGTTGGTCCAACAGGAGAAGGATCGTCTACAGGATCGTCTTCCCAATAATAGGAGGGCGTGCCGTCAGCCTCATATAAAACTTTGTATCCCATATCAAGCCCTTCCAAGTATTTTTAACAACTCTTCCTGTGAGGTAGGGTTACCCCTACCGCCCATAATCTTTGTCAGCATTGCCGCAACGTCATTTTCCTTTGGATTGCCTTGCGGCGCAAGAGCCGAGGAAGCCAGCGGTTTTGTTGGGTCAAGGAAGTTGGGTTCATCTAGCAAAGAGTATCTTTGCGCCAACTGTCCTTGAGCGTTCAACGTTTGTTGAGGACCTGCAAAACTTTTTTCCAGGGGTTTGGTTGGGTCAACAAAATTGGGTTCTTTTAGCAATGGGTTTTGCTGCTCCAACTGTCCTTGTTCGTTCAGTCTCTGGGGCGTACTGGAAAAATCTTGCCCGCCATAGAACACTTTGGCCAGTTCAGGCATGACTGTTTGGTACGTTACTGGGGTCTGTTGCTGCCCCAAAATTGCAGCAAGCGGATCGGGTTCCGCAGGTGGTGTGACCGGCGGTTTTGTTGGTTTAACTGCGGTTGCGGGTATAACCGGAACTTTTCCCGAGGGGAGTTTTGGAAGCTTTAGATTACCAGTTTTTGTATCTGTTATTCCCGTCCAAGGCGTGTCGGTAGATTCCGTAACACCAACAATAGCCCCTTCTCCATCCAGCGTCAACGTAGAACCATCATCGCTTGTGTAGGTGTAAGTTCCAGATGTTGGGTCGTATTTGTAAGCCCCCATCCCGGTGGAGTCTTTGTCATAGAAGTCAGTATCAGTGTCAACTTCACCTAAATCTTGGTTGCCGCCACCGGTCAAATCTTTACCAAACTCCGCAACACGCCTAGCCTGTTCTTCGGCTTCTTGTGCTTCTTGCGTTGCTTTTGCGGTTTCTGCATCTATAGCCGCTTGTGCATCCGCTTGGGCCTGGGCTTGAGCAGCAACTTCTGCATCTATGGCCGCTTGCGCGTCTGCCTGGGCTTGGGCTTGGGCTTGTGAATCCGCTTGGGCTTGGGCTTGTGCAGCGACTTCTGCATCTATGGCGGCTTGTTCATCTGCTTGGGCTTTAGCCCGCGCCTGCTGGTTGGCCTCCTCTGCCTTGTATGCGTCATAAGCTGCGCGGGTTGAAATACCAACGGCCCCCGCCTCTTGCATCTGTTCTACGCTATCAAAACCATTATCTTTTGAGATTTGAGCAATCCTTTGATCAAGCAGATAAACATCGTAATCCCGAGGAGTTGTGAGCCCCAGGTCTTCTGCTTTTGTTTTTTGACTTAGGTTGTCCCAACCTTCTTCTATATAAGTGTTTATGGTTGAAACATTATCAAGCGACCGGGTTCTAGCGTTGGCATACTCATCGTTTGCCTGCTGTAAAACTTCTGGCTGGACACGGTTGTCCCCCATTGTTTTATTTGCCGCATTCATTGTGGCGGCGGCGGCATCTCTTGCATTTTGCCAAGATGCAACACCAACTACTTTATACCTGCCAGGGCCGGGTGTTAAAAGCCCGTTGTAATAATCATACTGACCCTTTGCCGCTATGTATTCTTTTTGGGCTGCATCAAAAGCTTTTTGTTTATCTTGAAAAGAAACATAGTTGTCGTATTTATCCTGTGCGTCTTTTTCAATCCTGTTAAATGCTTCAATATCTTCCGTGCTACCTTGGTCTTGCACAAAGTTATTAACGGCGTTTTGCTGGTTTAAATCTTTATAGCCTACCGCTTTAGCCGCATCATTTAATCCTTTTATAGTGGCATCAAAACCCTGATTAAACAGTTGGTAGGCGGCGTTGCTGTCTTTGTTAAACGCTGTCTTGAAAGCGTTGACTGTGGCTGACTGCTCCCCTTTGGTAAGCCCATCAAACCCAGGCATAAATTTAAACGCTTCATTCAATGCCTCATTGGTTATTGCGCCAGTGACAATCTGGGCACTGTTGATGTCTGTACTGCCTTTGCGTGCAGCGGTGGAAAAAATGTTTCGAGAAATATTGCCTGCAACTGCTCCAGCCTTAGCCGAATTCATTGCCCCTGAAGCGCCAGTACCGGCAAAAGTTTCGCCCGTTGTTATGTCTGTTTGCGGGCCTACACCTGTTACGTTGTTTGAAACCCATTCGCCGCCAGCAGAAATAACATAAGCCTTGGCCCCCTCTTTCAACCAATCTTCTGGGCTAGTTTCTTTGCTTGTGACGGTTGCTATTGCATTAATGTAAGGAATAAATTGAACCTGCCCCGTTGCAATGCAGGCTGCAATAGCAACCCACTTAGCCGGGTCTTTAGCCATGTCCTTGCCAATATTGTCAACAACTTTGCCAGCAACAGAATCAGGGTTATATGGGTTTAAAGCGCCAAGGTCTTTGGTCAGTTGCCCAACCGCTGATTGTGAGTTGAGCGGGTTTAAACCACCAGCACCGGGTAGCCAAACCGTCTTGCCGCTTTGAAATGGGTTATCTACGCCGGGAATGATGTTCCCGCCGCCTGTTATCTGTTGGAGGAATCCCATTACAAGCTCACTTCCGCTTTATATGTTGCATTTTTCCCTTGATCTATTTTTTGTATCTCATAGGGAAAACCAAAGCCTTTTAAAAAATCTTCACACCGTGAGTCATCATAGGTGGTGTAGGCTTTTTTGTAATTTTGATTTTGGAGTTTCTGCAAATACTCTGCGCCGTTCTTGATAAAGTTGGCCTTTGAGTCAGCATTTGCACAATGAAATTCCATTACGTCTGGGGCAACTTGTTTCTGTATATACAACGTATTGCCGACTTGCTCAAGCGTTTTGTCTTGTTTAAGCACATTCTGCAACCCGTCATAGTATTCATCCACGGTGGTATTTTCATCTTTGTAGTTCTTTGCCAGATCAATGGCAAGGATTTCTTTAATGGTCATCTTTTCCATATCAGGTCACCGGTAAAGCTGAAACAAATGAGAGGGTAGCCACAACCGATTGGGTTGATGGACGCACTGGGCCTATAGATGCAGGATAGGCTTGAATCGTCACTGAAGCATTGGTCGTTGACCAAT
>Ga0181352_1000527_pt1 | contig 16205 bp, 19 predicted proteins | sample Fa13VDMLBSN_FD_130103 | JGI IMG/M metagenome (GOLD analysis project Ga0181352, IMG submission 130103) | Freshwater viral communities from Lake Michigan, USA - Fa13.VD.MLB.S.N | ecosystem: Environmental > Aquatic > Freshwater > Lake | place: USA: Michigan | collected 2013-09-23 | reverse complement strand
GCTGGTGCGCGTGCGGGACTTGCGCGGCGCGGCGGGGGCGTGGGTCTCGGCCTGCTCAGCCGGCGCGCTGGTGTGCTCGAGGCGAGCAGGGCGCGCGGCGCGGGTGAGACATGGGTTGGACTCGCAAGACGCAGCTATGGACTCAGGGGCGGGCTCGAGGATCCCGGGGAAGGCGCGCTCGATGGCGGGGCGCACGAGGCGCTGCCAGCTGACGACCGCGATGGCGATCGTCCAAGCGGCAAGGGTGATCAAGGTGTTGCGCATAGCGGTAACGGGAGCGAAGAACAGGGGCGCCCAGATGCACTGCTGCAAGGGCGCACGCAAAAAACCCCCACCCGCGGATGCGGATGAGGGCTGGTGTGCTGAGCTGCTACTCGGCGAAGTTACCGAGGAGTGGTGGGTGCAGTTAGCAACTGGGTGTTGAGCTCGCGCCAAAGAGGGCCGAGCGTGGTGTCGTGTTGACGGGCGTGGCTAGCGGCCAGGACGTCGCAGAGTGCGCGCGCCTGGTCGGGAGTCAAGGTGAGCCGGATGTCCATGGCAGAAGCGCTGGGCAGCAAAAAAGCCCCACCCGCCGGAGCGTGTGGGGCGTGGACCTCAGAAGGGGACTTCCTCGGTGGTGGGTTCGGCGCTGAAAGGCGCCGGGGTGGCGGGAGGTTCGCCGGCCGGAGCGAAGTTCAGCACCTCAACGCGCTGTGCACGGAGTTGGCGGCGGTGAGCGACGGGGTAGCCGCGCTCGTTGCGGGTGATCTCGCCGTAGGTGGTCCAGTAGCCGCTGATCGCGACCCTGGCCCACTCGGTGTTGCGCGCGATGTCGAGGATCTCGGACGCGATCGGCACGCCGTTGTCGGTGGCGATGATCGCGTCGATCGGGAGGTCGACCTTGAGCTCCTGCTCACCGCGCCGCTCGGTGGCGGAGTTGGTGAGGATGGCGCAGCAGGTGATCTTGCCGTCGGGGCGGGTGATGTCCTTGACGGCCTTGAGCATGCCGACCAAGCGGACCATGCCGGCCGCTCTGGGATCGGTGGTGCTGGCGGCCAACTGGGATTCGAGCTCAGTGATGCGAGCTTCGAGGTTGGCCTTGGTGGCGGTAGCCATGCGGGTAACCCGGGTAGCCCGGGGCGAAAGAACCGCGTGCGGCCCGACAGGAAGCGCAGATGCACTGCTGTCAGGGCGCACGAGAAAAAGCCCCCACCCCGGCGAGCGGAGTGAGGGCTGTAGGGCGCTCGGGCTCAGAAGGGTGAAACTTCGAGCTCGAGCTGATGTATTGCCGGCCGATTGAGCCGGGCGATCTCTTGGCAGAAATCGATGTGACGGCGCTGAAGGTCACCGAGGATGTGACCGTCCAGGAGCTGGTCGATCAGGTCCTCGAGGACCAGGCGCGCGTTCTCGATTTCGGCGTTGATCTCGCCGTGGAGTGCTCGGCCGTCCTCGGAGAGGGCGATGCCGTGGCGTGCCAGCAGGCGAAGTTGCTGGCTGAGACGGTAGAGCTTACCTTCCGTCATGCGGGTAACCCGGGCGTCCCCGGGGCGAAAGAACCGCTTGCCGACTGACAGGGAGTGCTGATGCACTGCTGTTAGAGGGCAATGAAAAAGCCCCCACCCGCAGATGCGAGTGAGGGCAATCGATCAGAAGGCGCGGGTACCGAGGTAGGTGCGGCAGAACTCCATGTGAGCGGTGTGCTGATGGACGGGCCAGTCCTGGGTTCTGCACTGCTCGCGGGTGGCGCGATCGAGGTGCGCGGCGGTGGCGTGAACGGCGCCGAGGAAGGAGAGGCCGAGGGCGAGCCCGGCGGCGACGGCGAGGTAGGCGTTGCGCATCGGAGTCAAGCAGCGCGAAATGCACTGCTGTTGAGGGACGCGAGGCGCCCCTTGATCACTGGTGTGCAGCAGAGTGCAGCACCTGTTCCGCAGTGGTGAGGGATGAAATCGTCGAAAAGGCACGAAACTAATCGCGCGATGCGTGCGTGACACCCCGCAGATATGGCGCTATTAAGAGAGCAGGATCAATCATCACCGCCCTCGCAGCGCGACGCGTGGCAATAGATCTGGCACCCCGCGAGAGAAGAAAGGAGTGAGGTGAAGAGATGCGGATCGCGTGAGCATGCGCGGGCGAGGAGACTATTGCGTGCGCAGGATTAGGGGTGAGGTGATAGCCGAGGGTGGATGGGATCACGCGTTGGGAGTGTAAGAGCTAGACGCGCGCGTGTTATAGCGCACAGAGGCGAGAACGCAGGTGCTGCAAGGGATTCGAGCGTTGCCAGTGTGATCAGATGCAGCGCATGAACGCGTGCTGAAGTGCAATCAAGTGCGTGCGTATGTATACATTGGACGCGTAAAGTATCCTGCTGCGTCACGTGTGGCGTTCGCGTGGCGCTGGCAACTCATGCAGCGTGCGACGCGGGACGCGGGGCGCTGTATCGCACTGCTGCTGCTACTTATTTTTTTGTTTGCAGACCTCCTCGGCTTTGCGGGGGTGTTTGATGCGTAGCGCGCGGCGCAGTAAAAAATTCAACTTCTCTAGGGGAGCCGCCTTGCTATGAACGCTCGCTTCCTCGGGTGAAACGTGATCGAATCACGCGCCTTGGTTATGGCTGAGCGCTAATTGAGTTAAATCGCCATCGATAGACTGGGCTGATAGATAGTGCGATGCGGCGCGCAATGGCGCAAATTTCGCGAGAGGAGTTCATGCGTCGCTTTGGGCGCCCGATGGAGCGCCCGCAGCCGCAAAACATTCCCGGATTGCCGACTCCCGATGAAGTCATCGAGGGGCTGCGTTACGTGCAAGAGCTCCAAGGCGCGCAAGCACCCGCCGCTCTCGGGCGACCCGCGCAGTACGCCTCGAGAAATTACGTGCGCTTGAGGCCCGGCGGCCGCGGTGAGGGCTATGCGATGGACCGCGCCGCGCGCGAACAGGCCATTGCCAGCGAAATGGAGCGCCAGAGCGTACGCGATGCCCTGGCCAGCATCGATCCGGCGTCCCCCTTTGCTGCCGTTGCCGCGGAGGTCAGCCCCGAGCAGGTCCTCTCCGCCGCCCTGGGCCGCCCCGTCTCGCCGAGCATCGCCAATCGGGCCAAGCAATACGTCGAGATCCTCAATCTGACGGCCCCGCAGGCGGTCAAATTGGCCGAACGGGAGGCGCTGGCGCCCAATCCACGCCAGGCCAGTCGCGTGCTGCCCACCAACTGGGTGCAGGTGGTCGCCGATACCGGTGAACTGGGCCCCGATCCGGCCGCCCAGGGGCTGCTGCGCGCCGCAATTGAGGGTGCGGTGGATGAAACCACCCCGATTGAGGCCCAGGCGCGGGCGCTTGACCCCTATCTGCAGGCCGCTGAAGCGGTCGTGGCCGATTCCGGCGATCGCTACCGGGTGCTTACCCCCGGCGAGAACGCCGAGATGACAGCCATCTCTGGCGGTGGGCGCAAAACCACCGGTGGCCGCCGCAATCCCTTCAATAAAGAGGTCAAAGAGCGCGTCAGTGACCCCTATCTGGTGCCGGTGCTGCTGAGTGAGGCCACCGAGCCCATCTGGCGCAAGAATCCGGGCGGCCAGTGGGAGGAGGCGGGCAAGCAGCCGGCCACGATCGTGGTAGGCCAGCGCCCTGGCGGCGGTAAACAGCGGGTTTACGACGCCTCAGCCGTCAAAATCGGCCTGCTGGACCCCCGCGCCGAGCTGCCGGCGGACCTGGGCTACCTGCGCCGCGCGGATCCCGACAAGACAGTGAGCGGTGGCTATGGCCGAGAGGTGAATGCGCCGACCCTCGAGCAGCTGGGCGCTGAATTGCACGGTTTCGCCGCCCGTGACGACCTGGCCGCAGTCTCCGAGTCGGTGCCGATGACCCTGGGCCAGGCGGTGCAGGACATCATCTACCGCAACCGCACACCGCTGGTGGAGCTGCCCCATGCCGATGTGGCTGAGTCCGCTGATGGGCGCCTGCTGCACCGTCAGACCGGTGTCGAGGTGTTCCCGGTCGCCGGCCGCCAGTCCGGTGGCGAGGCCAGCGCCACCTATCGCTATGGCCGCAACAGCGAGTACGACACCGCAGCCTTCCGTGAGTTCGGCAACCTGATCGAAGCGGTGACCGGCCAGCGTCCGGTGGTCAATGAGCGCCTGCAGGACAGCGGCTTGTGGCGCGTGCAGCGGGCGGCCCTGGATCGCTCCCTCAGCGACGACTGGCGCTCCCAGCGCGGTGCCACCTCCTTCCGCGCCCTGGCCAATCCCCTGCCCGGTCAGCGCCCAGCAGCCCTGGCCTCTGCTGCTTCCCTGCCGGTGGAGGGCAGCAACCCGACCTATGACCTGATGCGCGCCCTGGCGCGGGGCAGCGGCCTGTCCCCCGCGGAGACCGCCGTGCAGCCGATGGCCGCCAACCCCTCAGAGCAGGCGTTCTACGAGGGGTTACTCAATCCCCAGCTGCAGCAACTGCACGGCGATGCCTTGGCCGCCGCTGGCCAGGCCGGCGCTCGCCCCCGCAGCGGGTCGTGGAACACTTCCCGGGTCTCGGACCTCAATGCACCGGCCTCACCCAGCGCCGTGGACTACACCCCGGAGATTGCAGCGCAGATCCCCGCGGCGGCCCGCGGCAATGTGGAGGCTGGCCTGCAGGCGCCGTCTGATAGTCCACGCTTCCGCGCTGCGCAGGACTTCCTGGCTCGCTTTATGGCGCGTCTGCGGTGATGAGCGCCAAGCAACGCGAGCGCGCCAAGGGATTGGCCCAGGCGTTCCAAAGGATGAGTAAGCCCGCCAGCCAGGGCGGCACCGGTGGAACGTTCAGCGCGGCGGCCACCAAGGCGGGCCACGCCGATAGCCCCGAGGGGCGTAAGGCGTTCGCCGATGCAGTGCTGAGCAACCCGGATAAGCACTCCGAGAAGATGGTCAAAAAGGCCAACTTTTATCGGAATGTGATCAGCAAATAGCGTCGTTAGACTGGCCCCATCTTGGGTGACGGGGTAGTGGCGTTCCGGCTAAGTCAGCGTGATCCGGAAAGCATCAGCGTTGCACTGGGCCAGGCTCTGGCCGATAAACAGTCGCGACATGAGAAGCCTGTCACGTTCGGCTACGAAGCTGGTACTCCTGTGCGTTTCGCCGGAGAAGAGGTTGAACGGCAGCTGGGATTGAACGGAGAGTTCGGGGCGATGACGAACGACAAGAAGGACAAGAACGCTCAGGGCTATCTCAAGAAGTTCGTCGATCAATGGACCTCCGGGGCGTTCTCGCCCATGGGAGGCGAGCCGGCCCCATCTAGCGAGGAGACCGCGTAATGAGGCGATTCGCTGCTGATATCTGGAAGTACGTGAAACCCAGTGGCGTGGGTGACGCGGCGATGCGGTTCATGCCAGACCTGTTCTTTGCGGGGATGGCCGCGATGAATGCCCCGGAGGGCACGGATCCGGTGAAGCGGGCGCTGATTGGCCTCGAGGACGCGGGGATCGGCCTTGGCGGGTCCTTAGCGCTTGGCGGCCTGAGTCGTTACGGCGCCGCAAAGATGTCAGGGCATCTGCCTGAAAAAGAACTGCTGAAGCGGATCGAACGGGGCGGCATGGTCGGGGACCTTGCTGCCATGCCGCTGATTGCGTATGCGCCACGCCCCATGCTGGAGGCGTCTATCAGTGAAGCGATCGAGCGTCAGCGCAGCCAGGAGGCCCTCACCGCTACGCAGGCCGAACAGGGGCGGCAAGAGCTTGGTGACGATTACCTGCAGCAAGACATTCAGCAGAGAGCGCTAGCAGCCCTTCTGCAGTCCCCGGGGCTGTTTGTCTGATGGCACTGCAAGAGCCAACCAAAGATGAGCTGCTGAACATCTTTGACTATGCCTTTCGGAGTAATCCGCGGCATTACGCCAACGTGGCCTACAGCGACCCTTCGCCGGTCGTTGACATGCTGGGCAGCTCGCCGCTGCTCGACTACATCCGCCAGCGCTTACCGCAGAAACTTGGCGATACCAAGGCTGGCAAAGCGCTGATCAACCTGCTGCCGGAGGAGCAGAAGCCGCGTTCGCTTGGTGATTACGTCAAGCGCGGCATCCAGGAAGCGCCCCTGGGTGGATACTCGAAGATCCACTTGATGGATGTCGACCGACTACGAGGCGAGGACGCCGCGGTCCAGCTAGGCACCACCCGAGTCGGCCAGGTCCCTGACATGCAGGGCTTTGACCGGCCGACGGGCACGATGCGCGAGGCAGCGGCCCAGCTGGCTGGCGTCACGGCCGGTGACATTGCTCAAGACGGTGTACGCAATATCTGGTGGTTCCTGAATGCCCCGCAAGCATTGGCGTCGCTGGCGATCCTGAGTGCCGTGCATGGAGCCAGTCAGGATTTTCGGGATCCGACCAGCAAGGGTCCGGTGATTCGCAATCGCGGCATGCGCCTGGCAGCCACGGTGCCGGCCGTGATCGGGATGTCGATGGCGGTCGGCAATGTCGGCCGGCAGCCCGGATACAAAGCCGCGGTGCCGAGCGAGGCGGACCCGACGGTCAGCGCCGATCCACTGGGAGAAGCTGTGTCGCGCTACTTCCTGGGGCGGACAGGTTCATTGCTGCCTTACGACGAATTTGTCAAGGAGCGCCCTGATGTCTCCCGCGGTGAGTACGAGCAATACAAGGCGTACCTGCACGGCAACTCCCTGCCGATCAAGGCCACGCTTGACGGGATTCAAGGGCCTGAGGTGACATTCCTCGGCAAGAGTATTCCGGTGGCCACGGGCATCCTGCCAGCAGTCGCCGCTGCCGTGGGCGCTGGCATGGGGATCCGCAAGGCAGGCGCAAGGTTGCGGGACGCCAAGGTGCTCGATCAGGCGGCTGCAGCGCGGCAGGGCGTCAAGGACCGCTATGGCGAGCTGCGCCAGAAAGGCCTAGAGCACGAGGAAGCGTTAGCTGAGCTCGGACCTGAGATTCGGGAGCGTGAACGGCTTCAGCGGCAGATTGATAGCGAAATGCTTAAGCAATCGCTGGCTTACAGCAGCATTGGACTGACCGGAGCCGCGGCTACGGGGCAACTCTTAGAATCAATTCGCCGCGCCCTTAAGGGTAGAGCTGAGATCGAACCAGCCGCGGACGAACAGACTTCACTTCCGGCGCCGGTGTAATCAGGTATGGCACGTTTTACCGGGGTTGGTGGTTTTGATGATGTCCGCAGTCGCAACGAGCTGGGGGCCAATGCGGCGCTGAACTTTGAGCAGCGCTACAACATGGCCGACCAAGGCTTAGCCTCGATGGCCCGGATGCGCGCGGCGGACTATCTGGCCAATGCGCAGGTCGCTGCCGCGCGGACGGATGCCAATAGTTCGATCCTGACTGGAGCCTTGAGCGGGCTCGGCAGCATTGCCGGCGGTGCCATGCGAGGCATGGCCATGCGTCCGACCATGGGCAGCGGTCAACCAGCTGCTCCCGCTATTGACGCCGTCAATGCCACCGCTGGCGAGCGAGCTCTCATGGGAGCCCAGTACAAGCTCTACTGATGGTGATGCACTGTGACTAGGTTCGCCGGCTCAAGATCGCAGAACTCGGGGTGGGGCTTTGAGACCCCCACCTTCCAGCCGGTGCGACTGGTCAGTGCCGGCGGATCAAGCGGTGCTTCAGAGGGTGAGGTGCAGCCGATGCTCGGAAGCATCGACCGTGATTCCAGCGAGATGCTCGGCAGTACGCCCCAGTTAAATTCAGCCGCCCAAGGTCGCATCGCCGGCAGCGCTGTGAACGCGATCGGCGAAGTGGGCGCTGCGCGGCGCCAGGCGGATGCGATGGAGGAAGCCGCCCAGGCTCGTTCACGGGGCAGCATGATTAGCGGCATTCTTTCGACGGCCGGAACAGTGCTCGGCGGTGCCCTGGCGTTGTGCGACGAGCGCTGCAAGGAGGACATGCAGCCGCTGGCGTTCGCTCCGGCGGGCGACCGGTTGAGCGAGCTGGCCTACGCCGTCAGGGAGTTGCGTGAGCATTCTTGAGCGGGTGCGTCGCCTGACACCGCTGCAATTTCGCTATCGGCGTGAGCTGGACCCCAGCGGAGTTTTGCGGGGTGGTTTTTCGGCGCAGCAGGTACAAGAGGTGTTCCCTGATGCGGTGGTTGAGGTGAATGGTGTGTTGATGATTGACCTTAAAGTGTTGGGGCGTTATGTGGAACTTGCCAGGCAAGAGCAGCTAGAAAGCGGCTTCTAGAATCAAGGCAGTAGTAATTCCTCCCGGCGGGAATGGCCAGATACATCGATGCGGGCGGCGGACTTCTGGTTCCCGATACCTACGCTCCGCGGGATCAGGGTTCCTCGCCTGCTGATGTGACTGCCGCGGCAGTATCCGCCGGTGGATGGAATCCCTTCGGGCAGGGGGGCAGGCAGGGAATCCGGAAGGCAGCGGAAAAGCCGCTGATAGCCATGGGCCTGATGAATCCGGACACTAAGGCGCTGCGGATGGGGCGCATTGGTGGCGCGAGCGCTGGGCTGGGTTCGGTATTAGCGCTGATTGCGGCAGCCAATGAGCTCAATGACCCCAACGAATCGGCGGGGCGGAATGTGGCCCAAGCCGGCGGCATGGCAACTGGCACTATTGGTGGTGGCGCCTTGGGGGCGTTGGCTGGCTCCTTCCTGGGTCCCGTCGGTACGTTCGTGGGTGGCGCCTTGGGTGGTGCACTTGGCGGCGAGGCCGGTAAAGGTCTGGCGAGTTTCGCGGCAGACCTGGTGGAGGGCTCGCCCACGGATCAGGCATTGCGGGACGCCCAGAAGCAGGCGCGCGTTGCCATGGGTCTTGAGGCTGAGCGCATGAAGACCCTGCTGCCGGTTCAGGACATGGCAGCCAAGGTGGCACTGCAGAACGAGGTGGCACGTGCCAAGGCGCTCACCGCACTGCAGAACGATGCGCAGCTGCGGCAGAACATGGCGCAGGCGTTCCTGATGCAGCAGCATGCTGGCGCTCAGCAGCAGCTGGCCACCACGCAAGCTGTACTGGGAGGCATGGGCTGACCATGGGCGTCGCGGACACGTATCTGGCGAGTTTTCAGCCAGTCGCTCCCGTTGCGGGCTTTGGGCTCGTCAAGGACACGGCAATGACCGAAGCCTTGGCGCAGGCCAATATCCAAAACGCCTCAATTGGCCTGGCGATGGCCCAGCAGGGGCTGACTGAGTTCGGCGCGGCCACACGTCAGAAGGACCTCCTCGATGCCCAGGCCCGGGAGAATGAGTTGACCCGCCGCGCCAATCGGAGAGCGGGAATCGGTCGGATGGCTGGGCAGTTGTTTGGTGGTGGCGCAGGATTATCTCTGCCGAGCATGCAAAGTACAGACCCCCTGGCGTTGTACCAGAATCTGGATAACTTCCTGAGATACCAGGGCGCCCGGCGCGGAGAGAGAACTGCCAGCAGTCGCGGTTACGGCGCCGGTGTTATTCAGCAGCTGGGGCAGGGCCTCGGTTAAGTCCTTAGCATGGGCGTAGGTAGTAGCGCCCGTTGTGACAAGTCAGCCAGCTGGTGGATTTCTGTCGCAGGTTTCCGATGCGATTGGCAAACGGATCCTCGGCAGCCTGACTGGTACGCCCGTGCCGGGCAGTATCGACGCGCAGGCGTGGGAGCTGTATAAGAAATCGCTGGACCCGAAGCCGGTCACGGATCAGAGTTTGGGGCAAACGCGCTCACATTTGCTCCAAACGGGTATCAATAACGTCACTCTGCAGGGGCTACAGAACAACGAGCGCCTGCGAACGATGGGCGCCGGCTCCGAGCTCGAGGGCCGGGGCGTCATGATTGACCAGAACACCGATGCGGCGACACGGCTCATTGGCGCCAAGTCGAGTACCGAAGCAGCCCGCGCTGGAGAGCGCCGCGCTCTACTGGGCGACTTCCTGCGGCATGAAGCCAGCATGGCCGGCGGGAGTGACGCCGAACGGCTCCGCGAGGTTGTGGCATTTGCAGGCAGTCAGGATGACAAGAATCGCACCCTGCAAGAGAAGGTCCTAGCTCAGCGGGGCAGCGAAAATACGATGAATATGATCGCGAATCTCGCGCTGACCGCTGCATCTATCTTCGCCTGAGGTCTGCCATGGGTTCCTACGCCAATTTCCGCAACAACGCGGCGTACCAGTCAGCCGCTACGGCGCTGGGGACGACTGTCAAGAAAGCCTCGCAGACCAAGGCGGGTCGGCAGCAGGTCAAGAGCTACGCCAGCACTCAGGCCAGAACTGCTGCACCGTCGGTCGCCAGCGCCGCCCCGCAGATCAGCAGCCAGGGCGGAGGCCGCACGGGCTACAGCTTTGGTTCCATTCCCGGCCAGATGGTCAACGCGGGCATTCAGGGCCTGGTCGGCACCGGTAACAAGTACCCGAACAACGAGACCATTGGCGGCATCGTTGCCGGCAAGATTGGCGACATCTATGGCACCACGGCCAATACCGGCCTGGCCATCCAGTACAACGATGCCTTCCTGAACTCCCTGGGTACCTATCAGCAGGGCCTGGAGAACCTCAAGACCGGCAATACGCTCAAGCTGATGGGCGCGGAGGGAGCCATCACGAGCAACCTTTACGGCAAGCAGGGCGAGGAGCAGCGCAAGACCGTGGAAACCCAGGGGGCCCAGTCCCGCCTGCTCACGCAAACCCAGGGCGAGCAGGAGCGGCTGAACCTGCAGGAGACGGGCAACCAGACCCTGCGACTGCGTGCTGATGCCCGCGGGGCGATCCGCAGTCAGGGCGCCCGCTTCTACGGCTGATGGCGATCAACACGGACGGTCCAGTTCCCCAGTTCCTGGCGGCGCTGGACTGTGATCGACGCGAGGGCTTCCTCAACTACGTCGAGCACACCTACTCGATCTACGAGATCTGGCTGTACGCAGGAGTGCTTGGCTACCAAGACAGCTTTACGGCGCTGGAGAGGTGGGTCAGCAAGAACTACCCCAAGCTCAACCGCCGCGAGCTGCTGCTGGCTGAGATTTGCAAGCTCGAGGCCGACATTGACTACCTGCGACAGCAAGTGCAGGCTGACCTGATCAAGGCGGATGCCGCCGCCAGTCGCATTGCTCAGCTCTCCAAGGAACTGCGGGGGCACGTCAGCGAGATCGAGCGCATGAACCGCACCACCGATCGCCGCGGTCTGGTGCTGGCCGGCGCCGACATGGCGATGCGGGCCCTGCGCAGCACATTCAAGGACAACGAGGTGGTGATGCCCGCGCTGGATATGGCCTTTGAGTCGGTCTGGGCGCAGCTGGAATCAGAGAAGTAGGCCGGACTAGGGCGAAACTGGTAGATTGCTGATATGGCAGGCGCTTCGATTGCCCTGGCACGCCGGCGAAGTGCCCAGCTGGCGGCGCAAGGGATCACCAAACCACCGGAGATCGTTGTCGAATCGCCGCATGTTCTGAAGGCGCGCGACAACTTCGGCTACTTCTGCGAGCTGATGGGCAAGCCGCCCGCTCGGCACATGAAGGAATGGCATAAAGCTCTGGTTACGGGGCAGAGCAACGAGCACCTATCGGACGTAGCTGGCGCTAACACCGTAATCTTGAGCCCGAGAGGGCCATTGGATCCCGCGACCCCAGTCGCAACGCCGTCGGGCTGGCGAGCTCTGTCTGAGATCCAATCCGGCGATGCCGTCTACGCGGATGATGGCTCTGTAACCCGAGTCTTGGGGACTTGGGATTACCCGGAGACCGAGTGTTACGAAGTCAGCTTTTCCGATGGGACAAAAGTTATTTGTGATGATAGTCATCGCTGGGACATCAGGGCGTACGGCATCCGCGCAGAGGATTGGCGGACTGTCACACTTCAAGAGATAAGGTCATTCGTCCCCCTACCTGGCAAGCCCCTCGCGAATGGTCAGCGCAGAGTGCGGCAAGCGCGTAGTGGAGAGAAGCCGTGGATTGCCGGTCGGTCAAGGCCGCGCTACTGCGTGCCAATTGCTTCGCCTGTGGAGTATCCCGAGCAAAAGTTGCCGATCGACCCATACGTTCTTGGAGTCCTGATTGGCGATGGATCCCTTGGGGATCCCGGTTTGGTGCGCTTTTTCAAGGATGAACCTGACATGGCGGAGCGAGTGCAGAAGGCGATGCCCGACGCCTGTCGCTTGGTTGCGTTGTCTGGAAGGCGCGGAGATTGGATGATTGGGATCAAGCCTGAATATCAGAAAACTCGCGCTCGAAAGGGACAGACGAATAACCCTATCCTGCAAGCGCTGCGACTTCTAGGGCTCTCGGGTAAGCGTTCATGCGAGAAGTTTATCCCTCGGCAGTATCTGCATGGCTCTGTGCGGCAGAGGGAGGCACTTTTGCAGGGGCTGATGGATACCGATGGTTGCGCGCGTCTTGGCTCGAAGCGATCTGGTGCGAGCTTCTCGACAACGTCGGAGCAGCTTTTGGAGGATGTCGCCGAACTGGTCAGGTCATTGGGAGGATTAGCAAAAATCAACGCCCCTCGAGAAGGCAGCTATATGTTGCCCAGTGGCGATCGCAAGCCGGCGCGGACGCTTTACGTGCTTAGTGCCGTCCTGCCGCCTGGGATTAGCCCGTTTTATATCGCTCGCAAGCGAGAACGTTATGGCACGGGCGAAGGAGCGCAAGGCGCTGGCGCGCTAGTAAGGGCGATTACAGACATCCACTCGGTCGGTAGACGCCCTGTGCGGTGCATCAGTATCGAGCATGAGAGCGAGCGCTTTATTGGTGGCTCTTATCTGAGCCTAAAGAATTCCGCAAAGTCGACAAGCGCAGCGCTGTTGCTGGCGTGGCTAATTGGCAGACATGCGCTCGCGAAGAAACTGCTGCGAATTCTGTATGTCTCCTACAACCAGGACGTAGCCAGGGGCAAGAGTGCTGCGATCAAGCACCTGATCTCTACCAAGGAGTACCAAGAGATCTTCCCCTGCGTCAGGCTTTCAAAGGTCAGGACATCGGACGAGTTATGGAGTATCGACTGGGATTTTGCCGAAATCGACGTCCGAGGTGAAGACGCGTTTACGATCGCGTGCGCAGGTCTTAAAGGTACGATCACGTCTAAGCGATCTAGCCTGGTTGTTGTGGACGACGCGATCAAGTCGTCGGCGAGTATCGCGAACCCACAGATTCGCGAGGAAATGACAAATAATTGGAATACGGTTATCGTCCCAACAATTTTCCAGGGCGGTCGCGTCATCGCCCTGGGTACGCGCTTCCATTTCGACGACCTGTTCGCGACCACGTTTACCGAGCAGAAGGGTTGGAAGGTGATCACCCAGTCGGCGCTGAAGTACGACGATGACGGCCGGCCGAAGTCCTACTGGCCGGAGATGTGGTCGACCAAGTACCTGCTCAAGTTGCAGCAGGACGATCGCATTGCCTTCTCGTACCAGTACCTTAATCAGCCGGTGCGCTCGACCGAGCTGGGGGTGAGCCCTGAGCTGTTCGTGCGCGGCGAGGTGCCAGACGTCTACGACACGGTCGGCGTCGGCATCGACCTCTCGGCCGGCATGAGCGAGCGTAACGACTGGACTGTGTTTACCCTGGCGGGCCGGGTCGACGACAAGTGCTATGTGATTGACTACCGGCGCATGCGCTCGATGGGCAACATCGAGAAGATCGAAGCCCTGTGCGAATTGCTGCTGGAGTGGAACCTGCTGGCGACCAACGAGCAGGGGCAGTACTTCCCGACTAGCTCACCGGTGACGATCTGGCCGGAGGTAGTGGCGTATCAGAAGAGCTTTGAAGGGGACCTCAAGCGGGTGCTGTTTAACGAGTGGGGCCTCTACAACCTCAATGTCTCGCCGGTCAAAGGATTCCGCGGCGACAAGCTGGCGCGGCTGCGCGGCATCTTGGGGTTGTTTCAGGCCAGGAAGATCATCTTTAACAAATACCGCGATTTCAGCTGCATGATCAGTGAAATCACAAACTTCGGTCACAGCCCGCATGATGACTGTGCTGACAGCCTCAATATTGTGGTTCAGGGGCTGATGCGCCGCGGAGCTGCCCAGGTGGAGTGGACCTAACATAGGCCTATGAGCCAGCCCAAGACTGAGCGTTTTCGCCGTATTCTCGAGGCCGCCCGCAAGCGGGACGGGAGCAGCGGAACGGACACGATGATCGTGAACTCGCATCTGACGCAGATGCGGATGTTCATGCTGCGTCAGGGGCTGGAGTTTTACCCGTCGCAGGACACGTTTGGTTTCCGCAAGTCCTTCCTGGCTGCGCTGATCGAGGAGAACGAGATCGATGCAAGGCTGGAAGGCATCATTGATGACTTCCTGATCGACGGCAAGGGGTTGTGGTATTTCCGGCCGGTGCGCGACACCTACCGGCTGATGTGGTTCAGCAAGGACAACTACCGCGCCTACTACGACCCTGCCGGCGAACTCGAGGAGGTGGAGCTGATCTACAGCTTCACGGTGCGCGACACCCTGGGCTCGGTCGGGGCGATGCCAAGCGACGGCGGCTCGATCCGCTACGTCAAACTGCAGGTGCGGCGTGATGTGATCAAGGAGTCGATCACCACCGAGAAGCCCAGCTTTGAGGTCGGCATCCAGAGCCTGAACTACGCGCCGAACAGCACCCGCACCTTGCGCAACAGCTTGGGGTTCATCCCGGCGGTGGAGGCCTTCAACACGATGCGCTCCACCGGCATGGATGCCACTGGGGAGTTTGACTGGCTGGCGGATCACATCGTCACCCACGACGACCTGGTCAAGAACATCCGCGCCAATATCACCTTCTACGGCAACCCGACACTGGTCTCCAGTCGCCCCAAGCAGGATTTGGTGGAGTCGGGCGACGGCGAAGAATTCCGGCCGACCATTAGCTCGCAGGCTGGCTTCTACGCCGCCAACCGTCCCTCGACGCGGGTGAGCATGCCGTTGGGCGGCGGTGGCGGTGGCATGAAGGTGCCACGGATCATCGCCAACATAGAGGCAACCGACCGCGTCGCGTACATCACGCCTGATGCCGTCAGCGGCGATCAGAACCTCTATGCCCGTCAGTATCGCGAGGAGTTGCGCAACGCCCTTGGCGGCGTGGATGAGCTGGGCGTGAGCACCGGCGCCACGGCCTACGAGATCAAGTCCCTATTCGGCCGCGCGGCCACGACCGCCTCGCGCAAGTGTCGCGGTCTACTGACCTACGGCCTATGCAAGTTGCTGGCGTTGATCGTGTTTCACGAGGAGCAGATCTTCCGGGATTCCTTCGCCGCTGCTGTTGGGCTGGAGCCGCCTCCCGTGCCAGTTCGTGAGGAGTTCCCCGACCCTGCGCAGTTTGAGCAGGCGATTCAAGCATTCCAGGACGCGCGTGGAAAGTTTGAATCGGCCCTGGAGGCCAAAATCCGGGAAGCTGTGCAGAACCGCCAACTGCCGCAGGGTGTCGTTGGCCTGATCCCCGACGGAGATCGTCGCGTCGAGTGGCGCTGGAAGGGTCCGGTTTTTGAGGAGTCCACGGAAGATATACTGAACTCAAGCATTGTCGTGCGCAACCTGCAGGAACTCGGTGTGAACAGCATCGAGGCTCTCAGGTATCTCTTCCCGGATAAAACCGACGAAGAGAGAAGCGCAATGCTCAGTGGCTATCCATTCCGGATGGCGCAAGCCACGCAACAAAGCATTGGCACCTTCCTGTCGCTGATCCAGAACATGCGGCAGATCCCCCACCCGCAGGCTCCGGATTTACCCCTGTTGGCGGACCCCAAACTCGATCTGACGCCGTACGTCTATCGAGCCCTTGAATTCCTTAAGCGAGAGCTGACCTATGCAGGACAGTACAACGATGGCGACGGCAGTGGCGACCCCGCAGCCCTCGATCCCATCCAGCGTGGCCGCGCCGACCGCGGCCTCACCGCAGGCGATGCCGGCGGCCCCAGCTTCGTACCCGACGACTCCAGCTCCGGCATATACCCCGGAAGCGCCGGTTTCGGTGCCCCAGGCCAACCCCTGGCAGGCGGCGTACCAGGGGCTCCTCGCCAGCTTGAGCGGGACGCAGTCCTCCCAGCCCCAGGGGTACGCCTCACCGATGACCCAACCGGTGGCCCCTACCCCGGCGGCCTACCAGCCGGCACCGGTGAGCTACCAGGCGGCTCCGTCCGTTATGGCGCCGCTGACCTCAACGTACCAACAAACGCAGGCCTATTCCCCGGCGATGCCGGCACAGGCCCCGAGCTACAGCAGCGAGTCGAGCGCAGCCGCGAGCGACGAGTATCTGCAAAACGTCAGCAGCGAAAGTCTTGAGGTTCTGCAGCACTTCGGTGCTGAGGCCCCTGCCCTGCTGAACCGCTACGCCTGCGTCGTCGAGGACGCACTGCTGG
>Ga0181352_1000526_pt1 | contig 16214 bp, 27 predicted proteins | sample Fa13VDMLBSN_FD_130103 | JGI IMG/M metagenome (GOLD analysis project Ga0181352, IMG submission 130103) | Freshwater viral communities from Lake Michigan, USA - Fa13.VD.MLB.S.N | ecosystem: Environmental > Aquatic > Freshwater > Lake | place: USA: Michigan | collected 2013-09-23 | reverse complement strand
TCAGGATGCGCTGCTGAAATACATGGCGAAGGCGCAGACCACGCCGTCACTCGATGACCCGACACTCGCCCCACAGGTGGAAGTGTTCCGGGCGGGCGCACAGCGCGGGCAGGAGCGCAACCGCCTCGCGTCGGCGGAACGTGCCGCTGCGAATGGTCAGAGCGAGTCGGGCTATCTCGACAATCTGATCATGAAGGGTGTGCAGGATCAGGGCTTCAACACGGCGAGCTACAACGCCAACCTGCTCGGCGGCGAGATGAACAAGCGCCGGGAGGAATTGCAGGCTGGCTTGCAGTTGGCGGCGGCGACGGGTGACGCGGAAGCCTCCCGCGAGTTGCAGACGCGCCTCGCGCAGGTGTCGGCGGCTATGCAGCAACAGGGGCTGAACTTGCAGGGCCAACTGGGCTTTGGCGATCTGGATTTGCGCCGTCTGCTGGGCACCGAGTCGCTGAATCAGAGCGCCTTGCAGATCATCATGGGAGGGCTGTAAATGCCGTTCATGGCCGCACTCCCGGCGATTACCGGCGTAGCCGGACTGCTCGGCAAACTGTTCGGCGGGGCCGCGAAAGGCTCTGCCGACCAGCGGATCACGGAGAACCAGCAGCGCCTTCAGCAGCAGCAGGGTCAGAACTCCGACCTGTTGCAGCGGGCGCTCTTGCAGAACAACAACGCGAATACCCGTGCGTCGATGGCGAACGACAACGCGAATACCCGCGCCTCGATGCAGAACAGCGACAACCAGTTCCGCGCCGGTCTGGACTTGCAGCGTAAGCAGTTCACCCAGCAGGAAGGCAGCACGCAAGCGCGTCAGGCAATGGCGGGCAGTCTCTTGTCGCGGATTCAGCCGATCAACGGCTCGTCCAGTAACTCGATCATCAATGCGCTCGGGCCGGACGCGCGGGAAGCGGGATCGATGCTCGCGCAGCGGGGCGTGTCAGGGCTGCGGAGTGGCCCATCGAAGTTCGCGGACATCCCCGGTGTGAGCCTGCCGGGTCTGACGTTGCCCGATGTGCTGAACATGCCGCCCGCGACACAGGCGGCGTTGCAGAAGTCGGGCCTGCTCGAGAAGCTGCTCGGCGGCGTGGGCTTGGCCGGGTCGATCATGGGCGGCTTGGGTGAACTCGGCAACTTTGAGCAACCGCGCAGTGGTCACAACCTGCCGGTTGATCCCTACGGAGGCGGCTGATGGCGATTGCGGGCGCGGCGTTCGGCGCGGGGAAAGCCCTGGAAGACATCATCGGGGAGCAGATGCTCCGCGCACAGATGCAGGCGCGTGAGCAGGAAGCCGCCGCACGGACGGAGCTTGAGCGGGCGCGGCTCAGTGAGTCGATGCGCCAGAACGACCTCAATGAGAAGTTCCGGGGTCGGCAGGAAGATCGCGTCTTGGCCGGTGATCGCCAGAAGACCAACGAGCGCGAAGTGCGCCGGATGATTGGCGAAGGCATCACGCGCCGTGTGCCGCTGGATGACATGCAGGGCATGGCGTTCGCGGAGGGGATTGATCTGCCGCAGGAAGCCAAGCCCGAGCGCGTCCAGTACACATACACCGACCCGAAGACGGGTAACAAGTCGCTGCGCTTTGCCAATAAAGACCAAGTGCCGGAAGGTGGCCTTGATTTGGGCAACGAGCCACAGAAGCCAGAGAAGGGGCCTGCGCCGGACTACGAATGGGTGGTCGGCAAAGACGGACAACCAAAGCAGATTCGCAAGGGGTCGGCGCAGCCTGGGGATCGTCCGTATGACGCCGCCGCCGAGCGCAAGAAGCCGGACGCGAATGGGCCGTCACCATACGCCGCAGAGCGAGCCAAGCGCACGGTGGACGCCGTGGATCGCATCATTGGGAAGGTTGGGCTTTTGACCGCTGGCCCCGGATCAATGCTGAGCATGATCCCCGGCACGGACTCCCGAGATTTCGAGGCGGAACTCAACACGCTTAAGTCGAACATCGCCTTCAATGAGCTGGCGGCGATGCGCGAGGCCAGCAAGACTGGCGGTGCGCTCGGGGCTGTCTCTGATCGGGAAATGACCCTCTTGCAGTCGGTGCTGGGCGGCCTCGATAGCGGCCAGTCTCCATCGGCCCTGCGAACTCAACTTCAGCAGGTGAAAGACAGCGTGCAGCGATGGCAGGCCGCAGAGGGGCTACAAGGCGGTGCGACCGGCCTTGGTGTGACGGCGACGATGCCGGATACCGCCACGGCAGCAGCGCAGGCGTTGATTGAAAAGGCGCGGGCGCAGAGGAAGCCGCAGTAATGCCGGATCAACTCCCGGAACTCGTCAAACGGATGCAGGCAGAAGGCGTCCCAGAGGCCGACATCATGGCCTTTGTGAATCAGTTCGATAAGCCTGCGGTGTCGCATGACACACCGAAGCGCCCAGAGCAGATTCTGGCTGAGTCCGATCCGAATTACATGGGAGCCGAGGCCGAGCAACTGGGAAAGCGAGCCAACGACCGCCTCCCTGGTATCGCAGCCAGTGCAGCGGCGATGGCGGCAGGCCCCGGCGTAATTCTCCCGGCCATTGCGGCGGGTGGCGCTGGGTATCTCGGTGCGCGTGTGCGCGGTGATTCCCGCGAGGACGCGGCGACAACTGGCATCGGACAGGGGGCGCTCACGGCTGGCTTCGGCATCGCTGGTAAGGGCGTGAACGTGGCCGGGCAGTTTGTTAAGGATCGGGCGCTTCCGCTGGTGCGAAGTGCGCTCAAGCCCGCGTTTGCCGAAGTGCGCCGACGGGCTGGCATTGAGGGCATCACGCCGTCCGCCGTAGCGGATCGGCAGGCGCAGTTCATTATCGACCAGCAGTTGAGAACCCCTGAACAGGCGGCGGCTCTTGTCAAGAGCAGCGGGGCGCAAGTGGATGATGCGGTTAAGGCGGCTGAAGCCAACCCTAACCAGTCCCCGGTGCTGGATACTGCCGCACGCATCCCACGGTATCTTCAGGCCACTCTCAGGCGTGTTGAGAGGCAGATGATGCCCGGCAAGGATCGGGCCGCTATTCAGGCGGTCGGGCGAGAAGTAGTCGAGGATTCTCCGCTGTCGCAGAACGTCGCCAGCACGACCCGTAAGCCTGCTCCGAATGTGGCGAAGATCGAGGGACTGAATAGCCGACCGCTGGGTGCGCCTAAACAGCCTGAGCCGTCTGCGCGTCCGCGTGCGCTTCGGTCGAATGTGCGCCCGAGTGAGGGCGTGGAAATCTCGCGGGCTAAGAGCTTCTACGACAAGGACGCCAGCGGCGGCACGATTGCCGGCGGGAAGGCGGTCGAGCGTGCCGTGCGCGACTCAATCAAGGAGGCCGTCCCAGAGGCCCGCCAGCCACTGATGACTCAGGGCCGAGCGATGGACGCCGAACGTCTGCTGGATCGTGCCGCATGGCGCGATGGCAACCGAGACACGATGCCGGGAGGCATGGGGGCGATTGCCGGTATTGCCAACGGTCGTCCACTGCTCGGCCTCATCATGCAAGCCCTCAAGGAAGGTCAGTTAAACGCTGGACTCGCTGCGCCTGGCGTGGGCGGCACGATTCAACGCATGGCCCCCGCCGTGTCGCATGGCGATCAGGGCGTGCGCCTGTTACAGATGCTGCTCGGAGGCGATGAATGAAACTCGACTGGCTCCCCCCTGACATGCGCCCCTTGGTCGAGAAGGCCACCGAAGCCCAGCGAGTCGCCGCGACCCTGTGGGCGGAAGCGCGGAGCGAGCCGGTGCAGGGCATCGTGGCCGTCGCCAACGTGATCCGCAACCGCGCTAAGAAGCCGGGATGGTGGGGCGATAGCTTTTCTGGTGTCTGCCTGCAAAAAGACCAATTCTCATGCTGGACCCCGGCTGGTGGACAGCGCAATTACGACCGCTTGCTGGGCCTGATGCAATTGTTCGCGGCGGGGACACCGATTACCGATCCGGGGCAGCGGGAGTGCATCGGCATCGCGCATCTGATTATCGGGGACTACCTGCGGGACAACACCAAGGGCAGCAATCACTATTGTGTCGCCACGATGACACCGCGACCGTCGTGGGCCAAGGGCAAGACCCCCATCGTGCAAGTTGGTGGGCATACGTTCTACCAACTGTAGGAGCGCACGATGGACTGGTCGATTGTGGTCGGAATCGCGTTGGGGTTAGGCATTCCCGCGCTGGGTGGACTCAACATTCTGGTGCGGATGGAAAACCGCATCACGCAACTGGAAAAGGATCGCGCCAGTGATCAGGCGTGGCGGGTGGAGCTAGGCACCAAGCTTGATGCCATCGCCAAAGACCTGAACCAACTCATCGGCGCACAGCAGAGCAAATGACCCGCGACTGGTCTCCCGCTGAAGACCGTCGCCCCGGCTATCCCTTCCAAAAGGAGCAGCCCGAGCAGACCGCACGCGGGTCGGTGTGGACGCAGATCGTGTCCTTCCGCCTCGATGAGCAGCACCCCTCGAGTTACACGCAGATGACGATCCGCTCTGTCGCTGGCGATGTGCTGGTGGGGCATGGGCGGGTGTACGCAGTGACGACGGAGGATGATGGTGCGTAGCCTAATCACGGCCCTGTTTGTAATCACGGCCACGGTAGCCCACGCGCAGACCGCGCAGGACGAGATCAGCCGGTTCGTGGACTTCTACAGCGCGGAGGTGACGCGCACGGGGTTCGCCCCGGATGCCTCATCGACCCGCGAGACACGGATCGCCTTCCTGCAAGACACGGTGAAGCGGTTCTGCTCGCCCCTGCTGGCGATGAAGCGAGCCGATTCGGGACGCCCGATCAGCGATGAGGTGGTGGTCTATCTGGTCACCGGCCCCGAGTATCGGGTGTTCGCGGACTTCCTGATCAGCGGTGGATCAGGCGGCTGGAAGCTGTCCAAGCACCTGGAAGGCCGGTTGCCCATCGCGCAGCCTCTGGTGAACCCGTTGACCTTGGGCGTGTTGCCGGAGGCGTCCTTCGCGCCGACCGTGCCGGGGTGTGTGCCGCCGACGGAACCGCCGCCGCCCGTCACGCCACCGACGCCGGTCTATCCACCGTATCCCGGCGATCCGGTCTTCGATCAAGTCGGGGCGGTGCTGTTCGCGGACTACGCCGAGGCTGGGCAAGCGCCGAACCCGCAGATGGGCCGCTGGTTTGGCCGCACGATTTACGACTGGTTGGCGCAGGTCGTGCCGACCCTTGAGGCCAGCATCGCCAAGCATCGGGCCGAATGGCGAGCCGCGTTGGGGTTGCCATGAAGTGGCGCATCAGCAGCGTGAATCTCAACTTCATCGTGGTCGGCCTCGCGGTGCTGCTGGCGAAGTTCAGCAAGGGCAAGAAACCCGCAGAAGGGGAAGGACAGCACAAACCATGAAGCTCTCGTCTCAACACTGGATCATTCTGTCGGGGTGCCTCGTCTCCATCGGGGCGATGGGCGCGGCGGTGAAGTCGTGGGATGACGTGCTGTCGCCGCAGTTCATCTTCGGTGTGATGGGCGTCATTGGTTCCAACGTCGCGGGCATCTTTGCCCCGAAGCCGCGATCATGAAGGGCTGGCTGAAGAAGCTGGGCGGCTGGCTGCTCAAGAAGGGCATCGAGGAAGCCGAGAAGAAGATCGCCCCGAAGAAGCCGCGCCGTGTCCGCAAGCCATGAGCCGGCCTGTCCGCGCTGCGGTGAGACACGCCTGATTGAGCCGTCCGGGCTGGTCTGGTTCTGCAACGTCTGCGCGAAGACGTTTACGGCGCCGCGCTCCCAGTCGGCAACGAGTACGCCACCCGCGTGTGGAACGCCTCCCGAGCACTGAGGGGCTTATCACAGGTGCGGCCATCAACAGGTTCCCCTGACATGATGTCGGCGGGGCTGTCGGTGTGCTTGTAGCCCAGCGCGTGGCCCAATTCATGCTTCGCCACCAGCGGCCCACAGGTGCAGCCGGGGATGGTGTGATTCAGCATAATCACGTTTGAGGTCACGGACTGATCGAAGCCAAGGGTGGTGATCGTGACCGTCCCGCAAAAGTTCGGCAGGTTGCCCCACGCCACGGTGATCCAGCCGTTCTGTCCCTGCCTGGTGCCGGTCCCGCGCTCCATCCCCGCCACTCCAAACGCCCCACCCGTCCACTGGCTGGTCGTGTTGATCAAGGCCGCAGCGGTCTGGTCTAGGAGGGACGCTGATATGGGATTGCCTCCATCGTCCACGGTCTTGAGATACACCCGTGGGGCTTGCGTCCAGCGGTTGAGCGTGTTGGACGTGAACAGGCGATAGAAGCTCGCACTGAAGCGCGGATCGCTTAACAGCGGATTCGGCGTGACCACTGGCGGCACGACAACCGGCGGCACGGTGGCAACAGGTGTCCCAACAGGCGGCGTGGTGGCGGCGGGAGTACTCGGGGGCGCACTGGGGGCGGTGGGGGAGCCTGAGCAGCCCACGGCGAAGACGGCGAGCAGGATGAGGCTCGCCGCCGCCTTCCCCACTATCGCCAAGTACTCGCTGACTCCCGGCCTACGGGGGTCGCTAACGGCCAAGCCATGCCGCACGACGCCACAGGTGCAGACATAGCCAATCGTCTCGCCTGAGCCGTCTGGATGGGAAACAGGCAGCATGGGGCCGCAGTGCTCGTAGGGGCCGGAACGGTTTGGGTCGCTCATGCCGTTTCCGCGAACAATAAGTGCTGGTCGCTGCCCTTCGCTGCGGCGGCGAGATTCTTAACCGCGCATTCGTAATAGCTCGGCTTCAGTTCAAATCCGACGAAGCCGCGCCCCATTTCGAGTGCGACGTGGCCCTCTGACCCAATTCCCATGAATGGCGAGAGCACCACGTCGCCGGGATTGCTCCACAACTGGATGCCACGGCGAATCACGTCCAATTGTAAGGGGCAGATGTGGCGCTCGTCGTCGTTGTCTCGGGCGTTGCGGAATTGCAGCGTGTCTGAGGGGTTGATGTCCATCCAGACCGGGGAGGCATACCGCTGCCAGATGTTGATGCTGTCGCGGGTGTCATCGCCGGTCACTCGCGGGCCGTCCTCGCCGGCAAAGTCGGCCAGCTTCCCGGCGACCGGATCGGGGTTGTCGCCGCGCTTCCGCATAGTGACAAGGTAATCGGGGATGCCCTGCCGTGACATGGCCGAGTCCTTCACAATCTGTTTATGCAACAGGCCGATGGCCTTCGTGCGCTGCATAGCCGTCACGGGGTCTTTCCAGATGCAGACCTCGGAGTGGAACACGAAGCCCTCGGCCTCAAACAGCCGGATCATCTCGCCACGAAAATCCTTTAAGCCGATCACGCCATCCCTCGTCTTGCTGCTCGGGAGGTTCATGCAATGGAACGACACCAGCCGCCCCGGCATGAGGACGCGGTGTAGTTCCTTAATGAGAAACGCAAAGTGGGCCGCGAACTCGTCTCCGGTCTTGCAGTTGCCCATGTCGCGGTCGCTGTTGCTGTAGGTGTAGAGGCTGGCAAACGGCGGCGAGAAGATGGAGTAATGGACGCTGTTATCGTCCAGCCGCTTAACGCCTTCGACGCAATCGCCCTGGTAGGCCTGCCATGCCTCGCCGGACGTGACCGTCTCGACGTAGGGCGCAACCTGTCGCTGAACCTGCTTCAACTGCTCTAACGTGTTGGCTCGCATAATCTCCACCATCGCATCCGCCATGACCGTGGCGTCGGTATCCTTGCGCCGGATGTTCTCAATCACCGCGCCCTCGGCCCAATCGTAGACAAGGTAAGCGCGAACCGTCTCTGTCTGCCCGAAGCGCCAGCAGCGCCGGATCGACTGGTAATACTGCTCGTAGCTGTGTGACATGCCCACGAATATGACCTGATGGCAGTTCTGGAAATTGAGGCCAAATCCAAAAATTGAACTTTTGCTAACCAGCACCCTACGCCCTGATTCGTGACCGCAAATACACGGCCGCTTGTTCGAGTCGTGGTGCATCGTCCCCAAATTTGCCAAGGCCGATGTTGCATGACGAGCAGAGCAATCCCCTGATCCGGCCTGATTGGTGGCAGTGATCAACGTGGAAGTGAGTATTCCGTTTGTCCCCGCTTGATTCCCTGCGGCAGATGGCGCATCGTCCGTTCTGGCCTGCGAGCATGGCGTCGTATTGCTCGACGGTAATTCCGTAGTTGGTCCGCAGATTATGGGCTCTCTGGATGTGCGGCTTGCGAGCGTTAAAGTCTTTAACTTTCGCGAGACATTCGGACCTGAATTTAGGGTCTGATCTGTATCGCTCACGGCGCTTGGCGTTGTATTCGGCCCTCCATTCCGGGCTCCGCTTGTTCCAGTCGGCTTTGTTCCGCTCGTAGTATTCGCGCATGTAGAGCGGGTCCGATCGCTTACGCTTTGCCATGCCGGAAGTTTATCCCGAAACATGTGTTCATCACAAAGGCATTTATCGCCCTGGAACCACATGGCGGCGGCTGTTTTATATTCATCGCTGTCGCTGCCGGTGACTTCGACCGCGCCGTCGATGGCCGCCGCGAGTGCTTGCGATTCGTCGTTCAGGTGGCACCAGACGATCCACTGTCCCGGCTGGTTGGCGAGCTTAACGGCTTCGGCCACGCGATTCTCAAGCGATCCGCGCTGGACGGCGCGTTGGTCGTTCAACGTCGTCGCCTGTTGCGGGAATAGCGATGCCTGGCCCTCGGCATCCGGGAGCCGTTCGTGCGGCGTCTCCACGACGCAATCTCGCATGTCGAGCGGCGGCAGCTTGAATCCGCCATCGTCGTAGCCGAGGTCGGAGGGCTTGCGAATCGTCACCGCCCATGAGCAGACCCACTCCCAGAACTTCGACACCGCGTGGCCCTTGATGCGCCATTTGGACGTGTCGCCGCCGTCATGCACGAAAAACATGGCCAGCATTTCCTCGCGGGTCATCACGCCGACGAACTCGGCATGGTTGCCTAGCTCCATGTAATCGTTTGGGGCCGGGGTCGCAGAACAGGCCAGCCGATACGGGGTGCGGCGGAATGCGTCGAGAATGGCGCTGCGCGTCTTGCCATCCATCGCTTTCAGGATGCTCGACTCATCCAGCACGACGCCCACGAAGTCATCCGGGTTGAAGCGGTCGAGTTTCTGGTAGTTTGTGACGACGATCCGAGACGTGGTATCGGACGGGTGCGCGGCGAAGGTCACGCCCTCGATGTGGAACTTGGACGCCTCCCGCACGGTCTGGTGACTCACCGCGAGCGGAGCCAGAATCAGGACACGGCCTCCGGTCTGCTGGCAGACCTGGTGCGCCCATTCCAATTGCATGGGCGTCTTCCCCATGCCGCAATCCGCCCAAATACAGAACCGCCCGAGCTTGCAGGCCAGTGAGACAATATCCTGCTGGAACGGGAACAAAGGCGCGAGAAAGGCCGAGGGGGTAAAGCCGACCGGCGCAACCGTGAGGGCTTTTTGCTGCAAAAACTCTGCGTAACTCATGCGGATCATCAAACCATAGCGGCATGGCGATTGTCAACCCCCTTGACGGCAGGGCCGATTCTGGCGTATCTTCTCCGTATGGAACTCACTAAAGCGGAGCGCGGGATTCTCATGTCGGCCCTCGGGCGCATCGGAGGTAAGGCGCGGGCGAAATCTCTTGGGCCGGATCGTGTTAAGGCGATTGCCCTGAAAGCCAGTCGAGCGGCCAAGAAAGCGGCGGCCATTCGGCGGGAAAAGAAAAATCAGGCGGTGGCGTAAATAACCCTTGACGGCAAGGTTAAAGCGGCGTAATCTCCCTGTCATGGAGGGCCGCACCGTGAACAACATCGCATCCGAACTCAGTTATCAGGTCTGGCTGAAGCAGCAGCGCGAGCAGGGCAAGCCGGAAGTGAGCAAGGCGAACCGGGACAAGTTCCCGGTGCAGCCGCCGAAGCAGACGCGCCCGGCGTGGTTCTCGGACTTCAGCGTCACGCATGGGGGCCAGCGGTAATGAAGATCTGGGTCGTTATGGGCGGCAGTGGTGAGTACTCGGATCGGCGTGAATGGCCGGTGCGGGCTTACACCGACATGGCCGAAGTCCAGCGCCAGATCCTATTGCTCACTGGGAAGGGTAACGAGTTGTCGGCCGAGCGCGACCGTTTGCGAGACGAAGTAAGCGATCGCTGGTGGGACTTCCCGAGCGAAGAAATGCGGAAGACACTGCCCGACCCGTTCATCGAGTTCGACTACACCGGAGTCAGCTACTTCTACTACGAAGTGGAGCTGGTTGACGACGCCAAAGCGGAGGGCCGGTCATGAACCTCGACCCCATCAACGACCCCGACAACGAAGACCTGTCCGAGGTCGAGTGCTGCCGTCACTGCCGCGAACTGATCGAGCCGGGAACGGAAGTCGAGTTTAACGGTTGGTCGTTCCACGCGAACTGCTTGCCTATGTCCGTGGTGGAAGGGCGCATGTATGCGCTGGCTGCTGATGAGAGACGCGATGCCTCGTAACTTCTGGGAGCGCGTCGATAAGTCCAGCGGGTGCTGGCTGTGGACGCGCTGTAAGACCCGATCTGGATATGGGCGATACAGGCTCGATGGCCGCACGCGGTGGGCGCACCGAGTGGCGTGGGAACTGACACACGGAGAAATTCCGGCTGGCCTATGTGTCTGCCACAAGTGCGACACGCCCGCTTGCGTCAACCCCGCTCATTTGTTCCTGGGGACTCCGGCTGACAACGCGGCGGATATGGCAGCCAAGGGGCGAGCGGCTACTGGAGCCGCACACGGCAGTCATACGCATCCACATCGCCGAGCCAAGGGCGAGCGCGTCGGCGGCGTGAAGCTAACCGAAGCCAAGGTGATCGCCATTCGTGGAGACAAGCGTATCGGCCGATTGATCGCAGCTGACTATGGCGTCAGCGTGTCGATGGTCTGCCACATCAAGCGCGGGACAAGTTGGTCGCATGTGCTGTTCGGGCGGGAGCAGGAATCGATTGCGGACGTGAGGGCGGGCAAGTGATGGGCCGCACGGTCTGCGCGTGGTGCCTGGCGCTCATCAAGGACGGCGATCCCAAGCTGCCGGTGTCGCATGGCTGCTGCGTGGACTGCAAGGAACGGCTTGAGCAGGAGGTCGCATGAGCACGCCGCTGGTGTTGGTGCTGGTCGTGCTGGCGGTGGCCCTGGTGGGCTTCGTGGCCGGCCGGATTTACCAGACGAAGAAAGACGAACGAGACGACCTTAACGCCCGCGATGCGTGGGCCAACGAAATGGAGCAGAGAGCGTAATGCCAATCATTGCAACGGCCGGCGGCGACGGCAAGACGTTCACCCCCGCGCCGGAAGGCGTCCATCAGGCGGTGGCGGTGGACGTGATCGACATGGGCCTGAAGCCCAACCCGTTCAAGCCGGGAACCCAGCAGCACAAGATCGACATCGCGTGGCAGATCGCGGAGCGCCGGGACGACAACAAGCCGTATCTGGTCTACAAGCGTTACACGCTGAGCCTGAACGAGAAGGCCACGCTGCGCCACGACCTGGAAAGCTGGCGCGGGCGTCCGTTCACCCGCGAGGAGGAGATGGGCTTCGATGTGGAGTCCATCATCGGGGCCAACTGCCTCGTCAACGTGCAGCACAAGAAGTCACAGGACGGCACCAAGACGTTCGCCAACGTCATGTCGGTCATGCCGCTGCTGAAGAACATGCCGAAGATCGCGGCGGAAGGCTACGAGCGCAAGGTGGCCGAGCCGGATGGTCACAACCCGCATGTGAGCGATGAAGCGGTGGCGCAGGGCATGGACGATGCCGGTGGGCCTCCACACCTGACCGACGACGATATCCCCTTTGCCTGGCTGATGCCGCTGGTGGTGCCGGCTGTGGGCCTGTTGGGTTCGCTTTCGCTGCTGGCGTAGTCATGGGCTGGAACAACGAGAACGCCTCGCCGCGGTATCGGATTCTCGACATCGAGACGGCCCCGCATCCACAGGCTAAGGATTGGCTTCCTCCTGTGAAGGCCAAGGCCAACCTGGTGGACCCCGAGAAGATCAAGGCCGATCTTGCGGAGAAGCAGGCCGAGCAACTGGCTGACTGCGCGCTGCATCCCGACAAGTGCGTGATCGTGGCGCTGGGTTACTTCGACGTGGGCCACACGGAACCGAAGGTTTACGTGTTCAAGAACGAGGACGAGGAAAGGGCCGGCCTCACGGACTTCTTCGGCACGCTCGGCAACGCGAAGCTGGTGACGTTCTTCGGCCATCGGTTCGATTTGCCGGTCGTGTGGCGACGGGCGAAATACCTGGGCGTGAAGCGCCAGAAGCTGAACATCGACCGCTTCAAATCTCCCCACATTGATTTGTGGTGGGAGTTGACCGAGAAGGGCGCATTGCGGGAAGCGCCGGGGTTGCAGTTCTACGGCAAGCGCCTGGGCGTGGGCACGCTCGACAAGGTGGACGGCGGCGACATCCCCGCGCTTGTGGCGGCGGGCGATTGGCAGGCGGTGCATGACCACTGCCTCAGCGACATCGGGTTGACCCATGTGGTCGCCAACTTCTGCGAGGTCTTGGAGCTATGAGCACCGTCACCCATCGTTGCCAGTTTTGCGAATCCGATTACCCCTGCGCCACCTTCATCACGGGCGAAGACGAGCACGGGCGGGAGCGGTCGTCCTGCGAGTGCAAGAGCACCGATGAATGCCCCGGCTGCTCGGAGCATGGGGCGTGTGAGGACTGCGGGAAAGCGCCGGCAGGGGATGAGCGCTCGATGTTCTATTGCACCCCGTGCGCGGAGCGTCGGGCCTAATGGAGCGCACCGCCCAGCCCAAGCCGCTGAAGGGGACGATGAAGCGCCTCAAGGCCGCGCTGAAGCGGTTGGAGCGGCGTGAGCATCGGGCCGTGCATGAAGCCGTGCATCGGCGGGACGGGCGTATCTGCCAGGTCTGCCGGATTTACTGCGGGCAGTCGATCCATCTGCACCATGTGGTCTATCGGTCGCAGGGTGGCCCGACCACGTTAGAGAACCTGTTGAGCGTGTGCCAGAAGTGCCACGCGGCGATTCACGCGAAGACGATTCAGGTGGAGGCGCGGGCGTGAAAGCCCTCACGTTGGGAATGGTCTGCCAGATCGTGGACGGCAAGAAGCGGCTGGTGTTCATGGCCGCGAACCGCTACGCCGCGATGGTCGCCAAGCTGGGCGAGGGCGAGATGTTGCAGGCCACGTTCTGCCAGAAGCGGGACGCGAAGCATAACCGCAAGCTGCATGGCGTTTGTGCGGAAGTGGCCGACGCCCTCGGGTGGGAAACGGACGAGTTCAAAGAGTTCATCGTGACGAAGCTCAGGCCGCTGGATGAATGCCCGATCACCGGCTTCATCCGCCGGCAGAAGACGAGCGACATGAGTGACGAAGAAATCGACGCGCTGGTGATGGAGATCAAGGCGTGGACGTGCCACCACATGCCGGGGTTTGTGTTTGAGTTCGACGCGCAATACCAGGCGGTGGCGTAGCGGACTGAGATGAACGGTGCGACCTAGTGGCCTAAAGCCAGCCGATGCCAGGTAACCAGCGTCCGCAAGTCGCACCGTTCTTCTGAGTTCGTAGCAGTTGTCGTGATCACCGTCCCCGCGCTGGTTGTCGGGAGCCCATCGCCCCCGGTGGTGGGAGGCTGGTGGCGGGGTCGTGATCACGAAGAGGGCGCGGGTGAGCACACTCGCATGGATGACGGCGGGGGCTTTCTGGCAGAGACAGAGGCGAACGACACCCCGACCTAGACAGCGCAGGCGTTGCGGCTGCGGTTCTCGCGTTCTTGAGTTGGCCGTCCTACCTGGCGGCTGGACGGTGTGGCTCCCGAGCCGTGGCTATTCGGGGGCAACTTTTTTGGACTTGGATGATGAAAATACTTGCGGCATGTGGTAACGTTAGGGGCAGAACGACGGAGTTTGCCGCTCCATCGTTCCCGTTAACCAAAGCAGAGGTAGCTGCGATGATTCCCGTTGCCCGTCCGTATTCTATCTTGTCGCGGGGTGCCGTCTAAATGGCCCCGCAAAAGTCTCCCGCCTTTCAGTTCTACCCCAAAGATTTTCTGACCGGCACGGCCACCATGAGCCTGCAAGAAGTCGGCGCGTATATGCGCCTGCTCTGCTACGCATGGGACGCCGGAAGCGTGCCCAATGACCCCAAAGAGCGTTCAAGAATCTGCGCGTGTTCCATGGCACAAGAGCGCGAACTTTGGAAAAAGGTTGGCGCGAAGTTTTCGCTTCAGAACGACGTGTTTATCAACGAGCGGATGGAGGAAGAACGGCAGAAACAGGCCGATTATCGACGCAAGCAGTCCGACAAGGGCAAGGCGTCGGCTATCGTCCGGTGGCAACCGGAGAGTAACCAAGCCGTAACCACGGTTATCCCCCGGTTACAACCGGAAGGTAACTCTTCGTCTTCGTCTTCATCTTCTAAAGAACAAGAACGCCGTCCGCGTCCTCTGACGGCTAAGAGAAACCTTCACGCCGAATACGAACATCCACGCTTCGATGTGCCCACGTCCTGGCATATCCGAACCGTTAAGGGTTTGAGCAACGGCGAGTCTCGGTTGCTGAAGTTCTACGGCTGGCTGGCTGAGCGGGTCGAGCGCACGAACGAAGACACCCTGCCGCGCTTTGAATGGCTGGACGCCTGTTTTAAGGAGTGGATGGAGTCCGCGCAGGAGCGGCGGCTGGAGGTGCCGGTGGATACACGTCACGCCAAGGTGTTGGCAGACATTGCGGCGGGTGTGTATGGCCGTTGATGATCGCGTCCTGCCGTATTCGCTTGAGGCGGAAACCTCCGTGCTCGGGGCGCTGATGGTGGACGACGCCCTGTTTGACGTGGCCGCTGGGGTGCTGACGGCTCCGCACTTTTTCCGAGACGCCCATCAGGAAATCTGGAAGGCGATGATGGCGCTGCGGGAACAGTCTCGGCCCATCGACCTGCCGCTGATTGTCGAAGAACTCAAAATACGTAAGACCCTGGAGCGGTGCGATGGGGCGGCGTACGTGTCGTCCCTGATGAACGGCGTCCCGCGCTCGACCAATGTGGAGCACTACGCCAAGGTGGTGCGCGAGAAGGCGCTGTTGCGGAGCCTGATTGACGCGGCCAAGGGCATTCTGGACGCGGCCTACCGCGAGGATGAACACGCGGACGCGATCCTGGATAAGGCAGAAAAGGCCGTGATGGGTGTCGGGTCATCGGCGGCACATGGCGATTTCATACTGGCCGAAGACTGGATGCGCGAGACGTATCGGCTGGTGGAGAAGGCCGCGACGGACAAGCGGGTCGTGACCGGCGTCCCGAGTGGGATCGCTCCGTTGGACTTCCTGACTCGCGGTTGGCAGTCGGGCGATTTGATTTACCTCGGGGCGCGTCCCAGTTCTGGCAAGACCGCGCTGGCGTTGCAGTTGGCGCTTGAGGCGTCCAAGCACACGATGGCCGGATTCATCTCACTAGAGATGTCCCGCACGATGATCGGTATGCGCGCCGTGGCCCTGGAAGCGGCTGTGGATGCCTTCCGGTTGATGACCGGCCACCTCAGTGATTACGAGTTGCAGCGGGCGGCGAAGGCGATGGAAGACCTCACCGTGCGGCGGTTTGCGATTGATGACGCCAGTGGCTCTACGGCCACACAACTCCGCGCCAAGGCTCGACGGTTCGCCTCTAGGCATAGCCTTGGCATCCTGTTTGTGGACTACATGCAACTGGTTCACGACACGTCCATTAAGGGCGAGAACCGGAACCAGGAGCTGTCGAAAATCTCATGGGGCTGGAAGTCTCTCGCCCGCGAACTGAATATTCCGGTCTTCGTGTTGTCGCAGTTGTCCCGCAACAACGACAAAGAGAACCGCCGTCCGAAGCTATCCGACCTGCGCGACTCGGGATCACTGGAGCAAGACGCGGACGTGGTGTTGCTGTTGTATCGACCGCAACAGGCGGATGGGAAGTTTCAGGACGGCGAAGAGGCCGAAATCATTATCGGCAAGCAGCGCAACGGGCCGATTGGTCCGGTGAAGATGCAGTGGATCGGGTCACAGATGCGGTTCTCTTCACAGGGGGTGACGGTATGAAACCTGTCACGTTCTGGCATGAGACGGCAGCGCGGGCGCTGTTTGAAATGATGGACTTGCCGCAATCGTGGATGGAGTTAGACCCAGAGATGAAGCGGAAGTATCGGGATGCGGTCGTGGACTTGGCGACACCGTTGGCCGAGCAGGTGTTGTTTGGTCGCCAGAAACAGGGGGCGCAATGACGATCACGGAACAGACGGCGGTCTTGGCGTTGGCGCTTCAGGCGCAGGCTGTGGCGCTGTGGATTGACGGCCAGCACGACGAGGCGTTGCGCGTGGAAGGCGAGGCG
>Ga0181352_1000523_pt1 | contig 16253 bp, 10 predicted proteins | sample Fa13VDMLBSN_FD_130103 | JGI IMG/M metagenome (GOLD analysis project Ga0181352, IMG submission 130103) | Freshwater viral communities from Lake Michigan, USA - Fa13.VD.MLB.S.N | ecosystem: Environmental > Aquatic > Freshwater > Lake | place: USA: Michigan | collected 2013-09-23 | reverse complement strand
TGGCATCAAGATTGATGACGGTAGATGCGAGTGGGTAAGTGGGGATAGGAACGAGATCAAAGCAAGGTTAGACCAGATTGATTGGGCGAACTCTGCGCTGCTCTGTCACAACGCGATGTTTGACGGAGCGATCTTGTCTTGGTATTTCGGAATTACCCCTGCGAAGTATTTCGATACGCTTTGCATGGCTCGTGCGATACACGGCGTGGATGCAGGCGGTTCGCTTGCTGCGCTTGTTGAGCGGTACAGATTGGGTGAGAAGGGCACTGAAGTAGCCAACGCACAAGGCAAACGGCGTAGTGACTTCACCCCCGAAGATTTGGCGCGTTATGGTGCCTACTGCATCAATGACGTAGACCTCACATTCAAGTTGTTCAGCGCGATGATTAGCGAAGGGTTTCCCACGCCCGAGTTGAACTTGATTGATATGACGTTGCGTATGTATACCAAGCCTGTGCTGCGAGTTGACGACGCTCTGTTGGTCGAGCGACTTGAGGAGATCAAGACCGAGAAGGCTGAACTACTCAGCAGTTTGAAGGCCGCCTTAAAAGTCGATACCGACGAAGAAGTACGCAAGAAACTGGCCAGTAATCCACAGTTCGCTGCCGTACTCAAAGAGTTTGGCGTCGAGCCGCCGAAGAAGATCAGCCCCACGACGGGCAAGGAAACTTTCGCTCTTGCCAAGAACGACGAGGGCTTTATCGCGTTATCGGAACACGATAATCCGGTGGTTCAGCAGTTATGTTCTGTTCGACTAGGTACGAAATCTACAATAGAGGAGTCACGCATTGAACGCTTTATCGGTATTGGTGCTAGGAATCGCGGTCGGTTACCTATTCCGCTCAAGTATTACGGCGCTCATACAGGTCGTTGGTCGGGTATGGATGCCGTCAACCTACAAAACCTTCCATCACGAGATAAGAAAAAGAAGGCACTCAAGAATTCGGTGGTCGCTGCGCCGGGTTATTCCGTTATCAACTGCGACTCCTCGCAGATAGAAGCCCGTGTGTTGGCTTGGCTTGCGGGGCAGGGCGATGTCGTTCAAGCCTTTGCAGAGAAGCGCGACATCTACTGTGAAGACGCAACCAAAGTCTACGGTAGACAGATCACCAAGGCTGATCCGGTCGAGAGATTCGTGGGCAAGACCATGCGGCTTGGTCTGGGCTATGGCACGGGAGCGAAGAAACTTCAACACACGCTGAAGACTCAACCGCCGGGTGCCGACCTCTCGGAAGATGAGTGCAAGAGACTCGTCAACACGTGGCGACAGGCCAACCACAAGATCGTCGATTTGTGGCGCGAGTGCGACCAAGCCTTGTCCCATCTGGCAGCGTGGCCCGGTGGCTCTGCATACACTATCGGTGAACACGAGGCAGTGTGGGTTACCGCACAGGGCATCCGTCTACCAAATGGGCTGTACATCCGTTACCCCAAACTGTCCATCGAAGACCAGCAATACTCTTATCAGTCACGTAAAGGTAAGGTGAGTATTTGGGGCGGGGCGATGGTTGAGAACATCGTTCAGGCACTGGCGCGTGTCATCGTGGGTGAACAAATGCTTCAGATAAGGGAGCGGTACAAGCCTGTGCTGACGGTGCATGACGCAGCGGTCTGCGTTGTCCCGACTAGTGAAGTTGAGGACGCATTGGTATACATTACTACTATTATGTCTACGCCCCCGGCATGGGCGGCGGGACTTCCCGTGGCTTGTGAGGCCAAGTTTGGACAATCCTATGGAGAGTGCTGACATGTCTATAACTACAGTAGGTTCATTACGGCAGGGGTGGAGGCACGTTATTGCCGGTGACGGCGGTGAGTGTCCGATCTGCGATAGATGGGGAAAGATTTACAAACGCACATTGAACAAGACGATGGCGAAGTCGCTCATCTGGCTTTGCCAAGAAGTCAAGCGCACGGGGTACGACTGGATCGATGTGCCGAACACCGGGCCGCGATTCGTGATTCGCAGTAACCAACTGCCGATCTTGACAACGTGGGGGCTTGTTGAACGCTGTGCCAAAGACGGGGACGAAGGCGGAGCCAAGCATAGTGGGCTGTGGCGACCAACGGACAAAGGATGGAGTTTCTACTACAACAGGATCAGAGTCCCTAAACATGCCTTTGCTTACAACAATCATGTACTGAAGTACGGAGACGAGATGGTTCACCTGTACGACTGCTTTAAGACTATGTTCGACTACAACGAAGTAATGGCGAGTCGATTTGATGACTATTAAATGGTCGTTTAGCGGTCTCAAGGACTTTCTCAACTGCCCCCGGCAGTACTACGAAGTCAAGGTCGCGCAGAACTACAAGAAGACTGTTTCCGAACAAATGCTGTACGGCACTGCTGTACACAAGGCTTTGGAAGATTACGTGAGGGACGGCACCGCGTTACCTAGGAACTATGAGCAGTTCAAGAAATACGTAGACCCGCTACTCACAATCGCTGGCACTCGTTACGCCGAGTATCAGATGGCGCTTGACCAAGACAAGACACCCTGCTCGTTTGATGCGCCGAACTACTGGGTGCGCGGCATCGTGGACTTGATGATCGTGGACAACGACCGTGCCTTCATCGTGGACTACAAGACAGGCAGTGCGAGGAACCCCGACCCCAATCAGTTAAAGTTGATGGCGTTGATGGCCTACGCGCATTTCCCCGAACTCAACACGATCAAGGCTAGTTTGATGTTTGTGGCTCACAATGCTTTGGTATTTGAGGAATACAAACGTGAAGATCAACCGAAGTTGTGGGAAGTGTTCAAGCCGGGCCTGAACCGTTTGCAGATCGCGTATGAAAATAATATGTGGCCAGAGAACCCCGGTTTCCTGTGCCGAAAGTGGTGTCCTGTAACAACCTGCAGATTTAACGGAGAGCGTTAATGCCTTACGTCAACAAATCCAGACCGTACAAGAAGGAATACAAACAGCAAGTCGAGCGTGATGAACACGAAGACCGCATGGAGCGGCAACGCGCTCGTCGAAGTTATGACAAGAAGGGAGTCAGCCGCAAAGGTAAAGACGTTGCACACGTGAAAGCCTTGTCAAAGGGCGGTAGCAACCGCGACGGTACTAGGCTAGAGTCGCCGTCGAAGAATCGTTCGTTCCGTCGCAAGTCGAGCGGAGCGATGAAGTGATTCCGCACAAGGCATGAGTGTGCAGGGATAAGAGAGGCCCACCACCCACTTCCTCTCTCGCGTTATTGACATGGCGCGTAACCATGCCATCTGAAGCCGTCCACCTCGCACCTCGTGTTTCCGGGCGGTGATTCAGACGACTGGCCCCCGTAAGGGGCTTTTTACAACTAACAGGAAACAGACATGCAGATCATCCAAGATGCAGCCGTGAGGATCGTGCTGCCAAACGAGGCCGCTGACAAAGTACTAGAGACGGTGGAGCGCAGCAAACTTATCAGCGAAGACGAGTATACCAAGGAGATTGTGGTCTACTGGGACTACGACGAGATGGTCAAACTGGCAACGCACTCTGACGTTACAGCCGTGACCCCGATGCAACTGCCCTCGCCAATCACGCGAGACTACAAGTGGCCCGGTATCTACCGTCCGTTCAGCCACCAGATCACGACCGCTGCGTTCTTGAGCCTACGTCCTCGTGCGTTTTGCTTTAACGAAGCCGGGACGGGCAAGACTTCAGCAGCGATATGGGCCGCTGACTATTTGATGAACATTGGACATATCAAGCGTGTTCTTGTCATCTGCCCTCTATCGATCATGTATTCGGCATGGCAAGCCGACATTTTCAAGACCGCGATGCATAGGACATGTGGCGTGGCGCATGGTGATGTATCCAAGCGCAAGAAAGTAATTCAGTCCAACTACGATTTCGTCATCATCAACTTTGATGGTGTGCATACCGTATTCGACACGTTAGAGAAAACCGAGTTTGACCTAATCATTGTTGACGAGGCTAGTGCATACAAATCTACACAGACTCGGCGGTGGCGCACACTGGCCAAGTTGGTTACGCCAAACACTATGCTATGGATGATGACGGGCACGCCCGCAGCGCAATCACCTGTCGATGCATTTGGTCTAGCCAAGTTGATCTCGCCGTGGCGCGTTCCGAAGTATAGTACTGCGTGGCGCGACCGAGTGATGACGCAAGTCAGTCGATTCAAATGGTTACCGAAATTCAACGCACGAGAAGAAGTCTACAAGGCGCTTCAACCTGCGATACGCTTTACCAAGAGCGAGTGTCTTGACCTGCCAGACGTTGTTTATCAGACACGCGATGTGCCATTAACGACACAAGTCGAGCGGTACTATAAGGACTTAAAACGTCAACTCTTAATTGAAGCCGCCGGAGAACAGATCTCCGCCGTCAATGCTGCGGCTAGTCTAAACAAGTTATTACAGATATCGGGTGGTGCGGTCTACACGGACACACGCGAAGTGGTTGAGTTCGACATCTCACCGCGACTCAACACGCTCAAAGAAGTGCTTGATGAAACGTATAACAAAGTAGTAGTATTCGTTCCGTACATCCACACCATCGACGTTGTTGAGCGGTTCTTGCTTGCTGAGGGCTACACAGTCGAAGTCATTAAAGGCTCTGTGTCTCCCAAAGAACGCTCTGCAATCATCAATAGGTTTCAGAAACAGAACGACCCAAAGATATTGATCATCCAACCGCAGTCTGCGTCACACGGCATCACGTTGACGGCTGCGGATACGGTGGTCTTCTGGTCGCCTGTGATGAGCGTGGAGACGTACCTGCAGTGTGTTGCACGTATTGATCGCGTCGGGCAAGTCAACAAGATGACCGTGGTGCATCTTCAAGGCTCCGATGTCGAGAAAAAAATGTACAACATGCTGCAGGGCAAAGTGGATAGCCACCAAAAATTGGTGGACTTGTATAAACAGGAACTAGAGGAATGAACATGTCAGTCAATACAGAGCAAATGGTAGATGCCTATCTTGCAATTCGTAACGAACGGGAAAAACTTCTGCGCGAGTACGAAGCACAAGACTCACGACTCAAGGAAGACATGGCGAAGATTGAAGCCGCGCTTCTGACCGTGTGCAACGACATCAACGCAGACAGTATCAAGACATCTCACGGCACGGTGATCCGCAAGTTGAACGAGCGGTTCTACTGCAACGATTGGGACAACTTCAGAAAGTATGTGCTTGAGAGGGAGGCCATCGAACTTCTTGAGCGCCGTATTCACCAGAGCAACTTCAAGCAGCACATGTCAGAGAGTGAGGCTGACGGGTTGCCCCCCGGTGTTAGCGTGATGCGCGAGTTTGGCATCACGGTTCGTAAGGCTAGTTAAGTCAGTCTATTCAGTAGGAGTCAGTTATGAGTAACGATATCATTGCTAGTTTGAAGAATGACCTTGCCGTGATCGGCGGGTTGGATGAAGACACCAAGGCTATTGCCGGTGGGTCGCTTGGCGGTAACAAGCGTATCTCCATCAAGGGCGGCGTGTTCCGCAAGATGACCGGCGGCAAGGAAATTGGTGCGATTGAAGATCGGCACATGAACATCATCTTTGTGAAAATGTCGCACAAGCCGAGCCGTACTTACTACAGCGGCACGTACCGTGAAGGCGAGAAGGTCGCTCCGGTCTGTTGGTCAAGCAACTCCGAGACTCCCGATGCCGAGGTCAAGAACCCCGTCGCAGCCCGTTGCGAATCTTGTCCCATGTCGGTCAAGGGATCGGGCCAAGGCGGTAGCGGCACGGCGTGTCGTCTGTCGTGGCGTACGGCAGTTGTGCTGCCGGGACATCCTGCGGGTGATGTGATGCAGTTGGTTCTTCCTGCTACGTCGGTGTTCGGCAAGGAGGAGAACGGCAAGTGGCCCTTCCGCGAGTACGTGAAGATGCTTGCCAATCACAACATCGCTGCCGGTCGCGTAGTGACCAAGATGCAGTTCGACACCAAGTCGCCTGTACCCCGTGTGTTGTTCTCGCCTGTGTCGGGCATCAGCCCCGATGACCTTGAGACGCTGACCAACCAAAGCAAGAGTGCTGCGGCTGAAGCGGCTATCAAACTCACGGTCTATCAAGCAGATGAGAGTTTTTGGGTTGCCCCCGCTGCCCCGGCTGTTGTGAAGGAACCGAAGTTACGTGAGCCGAAAAAGCCATCCGCTGCCCCCGTGGCAGATGTGTCTGACGTAATCAAGGAATGGACGAGTAAGTGAGGTTGTTGTGCCACGTACGTACAGTGAAAACTTCTTGCTTGATCTACAACGTGCTGACCCGACCCGGCTTGGGGTGCAACTAGGTAGGCTGTGCGTCGAGGCAAACCTTCCCGCCGCCTATGTAGCCCGAGCCTTGGAAACATCTCGTATGACTGTATACAAGTGGTTCCGTGGAGCGGGGGTTCGTGAAGACAAACGCAAGACGATTGAAGTCTTTATGGATTTGGTGAGGCAGGACATGGGTAAAGGGATGCTACCTGCTCCCACCTTGTTCGATGCCAAGAGGTACATAGAGGAAATGGTAGGCATCACGATCTAACTTTATAGGCCACAGTTCGGCGGGGGTTCGCCCCCGCCTTTTTTGTCTGCGGAAACGGGCATGACACAACAATTTTATGAGAAAGCATTACCGTCGCAGGGTGTTTACTGTGTTACCGGGATCAAGGATGGCAAGGCCACTAACCGGTTTGCTGAAACACTTGGCGACATGCTTGAGATCATTGATGAACTCAAGGAATCTGAATCAAATGTATTCTTCGCACTTAACTCGTACCAGAACTACAGCCGCAAGGCTGACAACGCTGCGTACTGCAGGGCGCTGTTTATTGATCTTGACGTAGGTGAGGACGGCAAGAAGTACAGCACCAAGGGTGAGGCACTAGCCGCGCTAGATGACTTCATCAAGATATCGAAACTGCCGCCGCCTGTTAGGGTGGACTCTGGTGGCGGGGTTCATGCGTACTGGATTTTTGATCAAGACATCCCGAGCGTCGAGTGGAAAGACTACTCATTGGCGTTCAAGAAGTTCTGTCTTGACTACATCAAGATTGACCCCGCTGTCATGGGCGACACGGCGCGGGTTATGCGCTGCCCCAATACTGTAAATTACAAGCGAAGTCAAGGAGTCGAAACCGCTCTTTTAGATGAGGTTATCAATGTTTACTCGTGGGAAAAGTTCAAGGAATTTATAGGCCCGGTAGAGCAGACTACCGAGTCAGTCCTGTCCGGTATCGCCAAGGGGCTTGATAGCGACACGGAGATCATCGCCAAACTGGCGAAGTTTGATAACTACGAATACACGTTCAAGACGATTGCGGTGCAGAGTCTTAACGACAAAGGCTGCGCCCAGATCAAAAATGTCCTAGTCAATGCACAGACGCTTCCAGAGCCAGTCTGGAGAGCGGGGTTGTCCGTCGCTGTACGCTGCGTGGATGGGGCAGACGCCATCCACATCATGTCCAAACCTCACCCGCAGTACGACCCGAAGCAGACTGAAGCAAAGGCACAGTCAACGCTGAAGGCTACCAGCGCCTACGGCTGCGAAGTTTTTAATCAACTCAACCCCGGAGTATGTGATGGATGCCCCCACAGAGGAAAAATCTACGGCCCGATTGAACTTGGACGAGAGTTCAAACCGGCTCCAACGCTTGAAGAGGCTAGTGCGGAGGACGCAGTTCGGGGCCAAGAGAATCCCGAAGAAGTTCCACTATTTCCTTCAGCGATCTTGCCCTATGTACGAGGACGAGACGGAGGAGTCTTTTACTTACAAAAAGGAAAAGTAAACGAGGACGGCGAGAAGGAACCGGATACGTTAATTCGTATCACCAACCATGATTTTTTCCCGGTAAAAAGAATGACCGGAGCCACCGAAGGTGAGTCATTGTTGATGCGGCACATCATGCCGAAAGACCCTGTGAAGGAGTTTGTCTTCCCGGTCAAGTACGCCTACGCCTTTGAAAAAATGAAAGAGATTTTGAGTTTCAACGGCGTCAACTTCATGCCATCTATGGCAAAGTTTGTGTCCGAGTACATCATCAAATGGGACGAATATATGCAATTACAGAAAGCAGCCGAAGTGATGCGTCAGCAGATGGGCTGGACAGAGAACAGCGATGCGTTTGTAGCCGGTACGTTGGAGATCATGATCAACGGCGACAGCCGCCCCGCTGCCACTTCACCGTTGGCGAAGAACGTATCCAAGTTCATCAAGCAAGAAGGTGACTACGAAATATGGAAGAAGTCGGCAAACGCCTTCAACCACGTAGGTCTGGAACTTCATGCGCTAGGTTTGTTGGCAGGGTTTGGTTCGCCGCTCATGTCGTTGACTAACACGCCGGGCTGCACGATCTCGTATGTCTCGCCCGAGTCTGGTGTGGGTAAGACCGGCTCCATGTATGCAGGTGTTAGCGTATTTGGTAACCCGTTTTACCTCAGCCTGTCTGAAGGCAACGCGACGGACAACGCACTGCTTGGCCGTTACCTCTCGCTCAAGAACATCATGTTTGGTCTTGACGAAGCGTCGAACATCAACAGCGACATCTTGTCGAGGCTGATTCACCGTATCTCGCAGGGCCGAGCCAAACTGCGTATGCAGTCGAGCATCAACGCTGAACGTGAAATTGAGTTTGCTGCATCGCTCATCGCGGTGATGACAACGAACCAGTCTTTGTACGACAAGTTGTCTATGCTCAAGAACAGCCCAGATGGTGAGATGGCTCGTATCATTGAGTTTCGGTTAGAGAAGCCCGAATGGTTCAAGGAAGACCCGACCATCTCCAAGAAGATCGTTGACCCGTTTAACTACAACTACGGTCACGCAGGGCCAGACTTCATTCGTGCAGTGTATAAGTTAGGTCTGCCCCGCGTACGCGAGATCATTACAGACTGGTCGGACAAGTTCCGTGCGAGTTACGGCACAGACACAGCATACCGATTCTACGAGAACACCATTGCTTCTTCGTTTGCAGGAGGCGAAATCGCCTGCGCTGCTGGCATTATTGATTTGGATTTGCAACGCATATTCAGTGTTGTGTTGGAGGAGATGAACAAGTCTCGCCGCACCATCTTCAGTCTCAACAGCACGGACTACAAAGAACTGCTGGCCCTGTTCTTCAACCACAATCACAAGAACTACCTCATCTTCAACGAGGACAAGGTGGTGGTCGAGCCATACGGGAACATCATCGTGGGGCGTATCGACGCAGACAAGAACATGCACTATGTGTCCAAGAACGAGATGCGGAAGTTCTTGTCGCAGCCGGGTTTGCAAGTCAGCGCCCGAGCCGCCGAGGAAGAGTGGCGGAAGACTGGCCTGCTTGTTGAACAAAAGAAGCAGCGTTTGACTACGGGATGGAAGCAAGGCACCCACATGTCAGCCGTGTCTTGCTATGTTTTCAAGTCTGAACTGCCAGAAAACTTCTTCGATGATAAAGGAACCTGAATGGTTGCTTCCGTTTGAGTTCATGAAGATTGGCGATAGTTTCTTCGTGCCAACGCTCAAACCAGCCGAAATGCATTACATTATCGACGCACGCTCCAAGGCAGTAGGTATCCGAGTCAAGTCGTTTACCTCGTCCAAGGATGGACACCTTGGAGTGCGCGTCTGGCGGGTTCGCTAGGGTTCTAACCCGTATTGCTTGAACGTGTCGATGATGCTACGCATGGTCATGTCGCGCAGCCGCTCCAGTTCTTTCAGACGTTCTTGACGTTCCTTGGCAGTCAAATCTGCAGCCTTGACCTTGTTCATCTCTTCGCGGATCGCCTTCAACTGTTGGTTCTTCAACTTGTTGTAGATGTACACAAGGGCCGGGTCGTTCGGGTTTGACTCCAAGTAACGCTGCAAAAGTTCTGGCCTGTCCTTGACCGTACGCAGTCGCTGTTCTTTCTCTTGGATAGACTGCTCGACCTCGGCAAACTGCCGCGCATCGAAACTGGACTTCCTGCCGAAGAAACTGTCCATGAAAATGAGATCACGCTTGATGTCGAACTCTTTGTTACCTGCCAACATCAAGAACATGCCGTGGCCGTTGTGAATGATACGGCTCAAGCCATCAACATAGTTGTTGGTGAAGAAATACATTGTGTTAGGTGACACATCGACTTGTGCGTTAGTCGCTTCAAACAACTTACGTGCGGCTTGGTTGTACAACTCTGGCACGTTGCGACCGCCCGTGTAGGCATCGCCATACCGGCTCAGTCTGTTGTTGTAGATTTCGCGCCCGAACGTATCGACGTTCATGGTGTACTCAAGGAAAGGCCGCACGAGGCTAGGTGCAAGTGAGTCGAGCATCCACGCCGGGAAGTTGTTTGCCGGGTTGAACCGGGCAACGGGCAGCGGGAGGAACGAGTCAAGCGCGATAGTCGTGGCGTTGGCAAGGCCATCAGAAAGCGACGAGTTACCTATCGCCATGCCGCCAACCTGCGCTCCCATGGCCAAGAACGAGCCAAGGCCAAAGCCCCACGGCACCTGCAGGTAGTTGTCCTTCAGTTTTTCTACGCCCAAGAACTCAAGCGGCAGACGCAAATTGCGCGTCCAGAGCGACATGTCTTCCGTAGCCACTTTGTTGCGGCCTAATTCGTCATCGTCAGCCGCCATAAACGCCATGACATACAGGGTGAACCCGACTCCAAGGAGGCTAAGCGCCATCGCTTGGGCACTTTTCTTCTCCTTCATGAAGTTGGCTTTGAACTGGTTGACCGCAACAGGGTCTTTGCGAATCGCCTCGGGCAGTCTGTCTACAGCGGTCTGTACGTCTTGAAACGCCGGGGTCAATGCATCAATCGCACGAATAGCGCCAGTCGCGGCAGGCCGGAAGAACATGAACAACGCACCGGCTTGGCGACCCCACTCACCGACTTGTTCAAAGTTGGCGAGGTTCTTGGCGTATGCAGCGCCTTCTTGCCGTGCCGCTTTCTCTGACATACCCCGTGCCAAGGCTTCGGCCTTTGCCGTTTCGTAAGCAGCAGCGCGGCTCGTCAATTCAAACATGTCAGTCCAGATATCGACCCATCTATCGACCTTCTCTTTGCCGCGAACCCACTTACCACGGTTGATATCACGTACAAGTTCGTCGATCTGGCCACGAATGGCCAAGCCCTGCACGTAGGAGACGCGACCGCCTTCTCGTAAGTACTCCAATATGCTCCCAATGAAGGGGTCTGTTTTGGCCATTTTTTCAATCTGGCCAACATCGCCATCGGCATAGAGTTTTGAGACTTTGGCTGCTTTAGCCATGCCACCTTCAGCAACTCGGGTCGAAATATGCCCAATAAACTTCAGCGACTTATCCGGCCCAAATTCAGCCCCCAACGTGAAGGCGTTGGTCAGTACGTCACGGACAAAGTTGTACGGGTGGAACGCCGGGTTGTACCGGGTGTGGAACTGTCCGATACCGCTTGTGATACGGTTGGCCATGTCAATGAACGGCGACTTATCACGATAGGCACGACGAATCGACTCAAGCGTCTTCTTATCGTTGATCTTGAGAACTTCGACTGAACCGTCTGGGTTGTAGTGATAAATCTTGTCATCACCCTTGTACTTGGTTCGCTCCAGTTCGCTCTCACGATCTTGGAACGGTATTGGTTTACCCTTCCTGCCACCGTTCAGGTTTACGCCGTCAATCAGACCTTGGTCAATTAAGTTTTTAATTGCTTGGGTCACATCTTTACGGCCCGCACGCATTGCAGATTTCGCTCCATCGACGAGCGTCTGCATGATGACGTTATCGGCGTCAGTAATACGGCCCTCAAACGACTGCGGAGTCTCGGCCAACTCACCACTCAATCGCTTGCCAGTGTAGTTGTACTCGCTCTCGTCTTCGGTCTCGGGCTGTCCGGGCTTGCCCTTGAGCGGCACGTAGTTCTTGAAGTTGTAGAAGTTGACGATGTTATCTACAGGCTGCGACCAATAGTTAGCACGCCGATCCTGTTCAATCGTGTTCTTCTGAATGTTGTCCATCGCCTTGATCATGCGGTCGATCAAGACTTTCTGTTTATCGTTTTGATATGCGTTACGCAGACTCTCCAACTCGCTTGGCGTGAACTCACCCGCTACGTTGTACGCACCGTCTTCAATTCTGTCCGTGTACTTGCCCGGCTTGGTACGCTTGTCCATAGACTTGCCAGCCGTAGTATCGACTGACCCGTTGCCGACCCGTTTGCCATCCTTGTACCCGGCAAGTTCTTCAACAAACTCGCGTAACTTTAAGGCTTGATCCTTGGTCAGTTTGACGTTAGTACGTAGCATCTCAAAAATCTTCTGTCGATGCTTGGCAGCGGTTGTTGTCAAACCAAATCTAGTTATCAACTTGGTGTCATCAAGCGGTACGTTACGCAAGAACTTGATCAGACGACGTTCCGGTTCGTGCCGGGCAATCATGTACAAATTGAGGTCACTCAACGCATCCATGATGTTGATGTTGTTTGCCTTGGCGTAGGCTTCGATAGCCTCATGAACATCGTGCGTATCTTTCTGGAAGTACTGCGTCATTACGTGGAACGCATTACCAGAGGAGAGCGAGATAAGGCTGTAGAGATTGTTGAAGTTCTCTTCGCCAACAATCAGTTTCCCTGCCCGAACAAGCGCATCCTGCAGCGTCTTGAGTGGACGACGGTCGTTCTGGAACTTGCGGATCAGCCACTCCGAACCTTCATGGGTCTTCAAGAACTTAACCGCGCCACGAATGGCAGGTTCTGTCGGGTGTTTGTTGTCTAGTTTGGTGCGGTATTCGCGCTTTATCTTGGCTACCCCACGCTCTTCGGCAGGGGGCGCGGCCTTGGCAGCAAGAGGGGCAACGTCTACGCCTTTCTGCGGCGGGGAGACGATTTCTTCAAACGCACCGGCAGTCTCAAGCAGGAGGTTCCCTTCTCGCGTCTTGATGGACTCGCGGCGGATACGCGCCAACTGCTGCCGCAGGAGGTTCTTTTTGCTTTCTGATGTATTCGGGTCGTTGATCTCGCGCTCAAGCGCGATAGCCTTCTCCGCCTGTGCCTGTGCTTCGTTGTCACCAAGCGGCACAAGATCAAACATGTGCATCAAGGATTCGACAAACTGCGTCCAGAGGTCTTTGACCGCTTTGACTGCATACTTCGCCAAGTTGGGCGAACGCATCTCGGACAAGTCTTTCTGGAAAGCGTTGTCGGTCATCGCATACGAGACAAACTCGTAGACGTTTTCAAATGCATTCGGATACCGCGTACGCAGTTTCTTGTTTGCAAGTGCGTAAATTTTGTTGAGGTGTTCAGCCGCTTCGCGTTGGTTCTCGGGCAGCGAATCGGGGGCGGTTTCGTACTGCCGCAACACTTTCACGGTAACGGCGTGAACCATTTCGTGCAAAAGGGTTTTTTGCTTTACCCCGTCCGTACGTAGCCGGATGACGTTGCTCTGTGGGTCATACTCGGCAAGCCGGTTTTGGTTACGCATCCGGTCAAACGCTTCGACGTTTACATCCGGTTCGCCTTCCAATTCAAACGTCAGATCGCTAAGGTCAACCTTTCTCAGCGTATCGATTAGAGATTTGGTTACGTCGATCCTGCGCTTGGCCGCGCCACGCTCAGATATGGCTACACCGGGCCTCTCTCGGCCTTGTACAACCCCAGTGTCTTCGGCTGTAGCGGCAGTTTTCTCAAACAAATCACGGATCAACTTGGCACGTTGACCCTTGGTCATCTCTTTTGGCACGCGCTTGACGCGCTCGACCTGCGGAGCCGGGGCTTCGCCTACCGGAATGGCGTTGCCAAGTTCGGTATTGAGGTCGTACAAGGTATCAAGAAGTTTGTTCGCGTCTTTTTGTACAACAGCATCACGAACCTGCTGGTCAACGGCTTTCAAACTTACGTTTGCTTTGCTCAGTTCACCGCTTACTACTGGCCCCATGCCAGCGGCTTGATCTGCCGATTCGGTACGACTATCTGCGCGTTGCTTCGCAACAATTTCTCTTTCGTTTAGTTCAGTTTCGGTTTCGGCACTGACTCGCTCACCTTCAACGGCGCGACGGGCAGCGCGACGGGCTTGCTCATCAGCAATGCTGCGGTCAATTTGATCAAGACGCTCACGAATACGGGCACGGACATCACCCGTGTTTTCAATCACGCCATCGGCGTCATACTTTTCAACGATGTCATCAAGTGAACGGACAGCCGTCAGTATCGGCGTCTCGTTCTGCATCAAAAACCGATCATAGTCAGACTCAACAGTGCGGCCTTTTTCGCCCGTTTTGGTGGTCGTTTTTCTGGCTACGAAAGCATCGGGGTCAAGTTGATTGTCTTGCGTGACAATACCGGCTTCGCGCAGATCGTCCAGATAGCCCTCAAGAACAGGCATATCGATGCCAACTTTGTCGGCCACGGTCTCAAGGTCTGCACCTTTGCGGAGATAAGAAACGATATCTTCTATGTCGGTGGTGTACTTAACGCCCTCGCCAGCAGGCAGTTTCTGCTTCAGTTCGTTGATACGATTGACCAAGTTGATGGGCGACTCGGGGTCAGCCTCATCAAAGCGAGAACGGGTCTTTTCAAACCGCGCTTGCCACTTTTCAAGTTTGGTCTCGTCTAGTGAAGACTTGACTGGCTTTTTTCCAACAGCAGGTCGTTCAACAGTCTCACCAGCACCAGCCACTCCGGTATCTGCAACCGCTGTAACAGTGGGTCTTTCGGCTCCTCGCTGCTGTACAAACTGTGTAGCGCCTGCTCCACCTGCTCCACCGTCAGTTTCTGTAGTACCTGCTGCTGAAGTTGCCACTCTTGCTGATTCATCGGATGTGACTCCTTGCGGTGCAGTGACAGTAGCCGCCGCAGTTGCTGGTTTAACTTTTTCATCTGCAGCCGGTGTGACAGCGGGAGGCGGTGCAGCCTCTTCGCCCTTCGTCAAATCATACTGCTTGGCCTCGGGAATGAGGCTACGAATACCGGTAACAGGGTTACGTTCAGTAACAACAGACTCACGCCTAAGTTTTCTGAGTAACGAGTCTGCATTTTTTGCCGGTATACCTGAACTAATCAATGCTCTCTCAAACTGACCGGGTTCAGTCTCGGTTGTAAGCGGCGTGCCATCGGGATTAGTTAGCCCAAAAAGCAGGCTTCTGGCAGCATCTAACTGCTCATTAATCTTGGCCTCGCGGAGTTCCTTCTTGGTGCCTTTCTCGGCCTCGCGCTTCTCTTCGACTTCTTCTTTCTCGCGTACTTTGGCCTTCTGCCGCTCTTCTTCCCGCTCAATTTCACGAGCAAACTGAATCTGCTGGGCTTCTTCAATCTTGGCTTGGTTCTGGTAGTAGCGCGACATGCCGCCAAGCGGCGCACCCAAAAGCACGGCACCTGCCGCAGCCTCGTAGTATTCGCGCCGTGCATCGGGGTCAGTCAGCGAAAGGCCAGCCTGTGCCCGTTCAAGCATCGATTGAGCAATTTCTTGTGGAATCTCAAAGGCCGCGCCCTTGGCTGCACCTGTCAAAATGCCCGTCCGACCGCGCAAAGTTTGGTTACGCACGGATTCAAGCAACGCATCTTCGGCTTCCTTGGCGGCTTTCTCGCCCGACTCGCCAAGCAGATTTCTCAAGATTGGGAATCGCCCAAACAATGGCTGGAAGAATTTGATACCCACCGCGTCCAGCGCCGTTTGTCCTGCTGCAGCAGCACCGGCTTTAGCCAGCGACGTTTCAGACGGGCCTTCACCACGCTGTATTTGTTCTTCTTGCGCCGCTGCTTGGCGACCCAGATTCTCAATAAGGTACTGCGCTCCAAGGGTGCCGTAGCCCAGAGCCTTGGCGGCACCGGGGGCTTTGGTAAGCATTTTGCCGACCGTAGCGGCAGCGGCAGGAGCAACGAGATAACCCGCCGAAGTACCGGCGGTTTGCTTGGCCCAGTCAGCAAGCGAGGAAAGGTCTTTGACTTCCTCAAAACTAGTCGTTTCTTTCTTGGGACGATTCGCCTCAAGGAAGGCTTTTCTAGCCTCATCCGTGCCGGGTTCAGCCGCTGCAAAACGTGCAGCCTCTGGAGCCTTACCTAGCCCAAGTGCTGACTCACGGAAAGACTCAAGGAACCCGGCTTGTTCAGTGCGGCTTTTCGCTTGTAACTCACGGTATGCAGCGGCCAACCGTCGAGCAGCCTCAACGTCTCCAGCCTGATCTGCTCTACGTAAAGCAGTGGCAATCTGTTCAAGCGTTGCCATTTTACTGCCCGTATTTGGCTAACAAGTCTTCAACCCCGGTCTCGCCACCTTGGCCTTCAGCCCCGATTTGAGGGTAATTGTATCCGGGGATTTGATTACCCGCGAGTCTCGCAAGGGCCGACTGATAGCCGCCGCTACCAAC